>FTDY01001134.1_pt1 | contig 25792 bp, 25 predicted proteins | sample 1640031 | NCBI WGS metagenome assembly FTDY01 (sample SAMEA3914816, study PRJEB12502) | metagenome | biome: forest; material: soil | place: USA | collected 2011-09-16 | depth 0.3 m
GATGTAGTTCTCCGCAGCCCGGCGCGCCACCGTGGCATACCGGATTGCATACACCTCGAAGGGCTCCATATCAGCCATGTTCCGGCTCCCTGGCTGCGGGCAGGCGCGATTCGAGATACCTCACGACCTCCGTGTTGTCGGCCCGGGCGCCCAGTTGCGCTTCGGCCTTCGCCCACATGGCGACGCATGTTTCCAGCAGGTCGGCAGGAGCGCCCGTGTCGCGCGACAGCTCCAGCGCGAGGCGCAGGTCCTTCGCCATCAACCCCAACGCGAACCCGGAGTCGAAGCTGCGCGGCAGGATGAACTTCGGGTACTTGTGATCCGTCGCCGTGTTGCGGCCCGTCGAGGCGTTGAAGATCCGCACCATCAAGGCCGGCTCCAGGCCGAAGCGCTCGCCCGCCAGCATCGCTTCGCCGGCGGCCGCGAGCGCCACGGCGGAGAGAAAATTGTTGAGCGCCTTCATCGCGTGTCCGGAGCCGGACGCGCCGGTCGGAAAGACCTGGCCGAAAACTGCGAGAATCGGCATGCAGCGGGCGAGGGCCGCAGGATCGCCGCCCGCCATGATCGCCAGCTTTCCCTCGACCGCTCTGCCAACGCCACCGGAGACTGGCGCGTCCAGCAGCGTGATGTCCTTTTCAGCCAGCTCGACGCCCAACGCGCGCGTGCCGACAGGCGAGGCGGAGGACATGTCGATGAGGATGGCGGGCGCTGCGGATGCTGTCAGTCCGGCCACCACACCCGCCTCCCCCATCAGCACTTTGCGCACGGCATGGCCGTCGGGAAGCATCGTAATGACGAGGCGGCAGCCAGCGCCGATTTCCGCAAGGGTCGCCGGAGCATCGCACGGCACGTCCCTGCGGAATCGCTCGACGGCCGCGGGCGCTGCGTCCGCGACGAGCGGCCGGTAGCCGGCGGCAGCGAGGCGACGCGCCATCGGCGCGCCCATGTTGCCCAGCCCTATGAAGCCGATCGGCGCGGGCGGGAGGATCTCATTTGCCATGTTCGGCAACGACTTTCGCTGCAGCGCGGAAGCTGTCGACGGCCGCGGGCACGCCGGCGTAAATCGCTGCATGCAGGAAAATCTCGCCGATCTCCTTGGGCGTCATCCCGTTGTTCAGTGCGCCGCGCGTGTGGGTCTCCACCTCGTGCGAGCGGCCTAGGGCGGTCAGGATCGACAGCACGATGATGCTGCGCTCGCGCAGCGACAATCCCTCCCGTCCCCACGCCCCGCCCCAGCAGAACTCGTTCAGCAGCTCCTGCAGCGGCCGGTTGAAGTCGTTGACGTTGTTGAGCGCGGCGTCGACGTATTTCGAACCGAGTACCTTGCGGCGGATCGAAAGTCCGTGTTCGGCGAGCGCCTTGCGGGTCTGGTCGGTCATTGCGGTGCCTCGTGCGGGTGCTGTGTGCCGGAAGTGTGCGCAGGGCAAGGCCTTAGCGTCAACGAAGGTCTCGGGGCGAGCGCCATCCACCCCAAGGGGTGGCCACGACTGCCTGATCCCGCGCAACCGGGGCGGCGGTGCCGTAACATCTCCCCCGACGACATCCCCTTGCAGGGGCATCACGGCAACGCGAGGACGGCCAGCATGACGAAACGCACCGATCAGCCAGCAGACCCGGGCGCCAGCGGGATCGACCGCAGGACCTTCATGACTTCCGTGACCGTGGGCGCGGGGGTGATCGCCACGGGGCTGTCGTCGGTTCGGCCGGCACGCGCCGAGGTGCTGTTTCCTGCCAGTGGCGGCGGGCCATTCGGCGGAGCCTTCGGCTCGGGCGGCAGCGCCGGCGGAGGCGTCTACCGCTCCGAGAACGATCTGTACGATTGCGAGGTCGAGGGCAAGCTGCCCGCCGACCTCGACGGCGCGTTCTATCGAATCGGCCCCGATCCGCAATACCCGAAGCCGGCGAAGTATCTGCACGACATCGCCTTCGATGGCGAGGGCCACCTGTCGATGTTCCGCATCAACGAGGGCCACGTCGACTTCCGCAGCCGCTACGTGCGCACGCAGCGCTGGAAGGCGCAGCATGCCGCGCGCCGCTCGCTGTTCGGCATGTATCGCAATCCGCTCACCGACGATCCGAGCGTCAAGGGCTTGAGCCGCGGCACGGCCAACACGCAGATTTTCTATCACCACGGCAAGCTCCTGGCGATGAAGGAGGACAGCCCGCCGGTGGTTCTGGATCCGCACACTCTGGAGACCGTGGACGACTACTACACCTTCGCCGGCGGCCTGGAAGGCAAGACGTTCACCGCGCACCCGAAGATCGACTCTGCGACCGGCGAGATGGTCGCGTTCGGGTACGAGGCGAAGGGCCTCGCGACGGATGACATCTTCGTGTTCTCGGTGGACAAGGCCGGCAAGCGCAACTGGTCGGCCTGGGTCAAGGTTCCCTATGCTGGAATGATCCATGACTTCGGCGTGACGGATAAGCACGTGATGTTCTACGTGATCCCGCTCGCGACCAACATGGACATCATCAACAATGCCGGCCCGCATTTTGCGTGGGATTCCACGTTGCCGACCTGGCTTGGAGTCATGCGGCGCGGCGGCGACGGCAAGGACCTGCGCTGGTTCAAGGGCCCCGGGTACATGGCGACGCACACGATGGGCAACTGGACCGACGGTGAGAAAGTGTACTGGGACATGGACGGCGGGGAATCCAACCAGTTCCCGTTCTTCCCGCACCTGCACGAGAAGTGGGATCCGCAGAAGGCCAGCGGGCACGTCATGCGCATGTCGGTCGACCTGTCGCGCAAGAAGGTCCACGAGTACGCGCACGAATGGATGTACCCGGAGATCAACGGCGCGCTGTCACGCCAGGATGACCGCTATCACACCGTTCACTACCGCTACGGCTTCTTCAACAGCATGGGACCGGGCGGTTTCTGGTACGTGATCGATCAGCAGACCCGCAAGTATCGGAAATTCTCGCTCGGACCCGATGTGAGCCTGGCAGAAGCGACGTTCATTCCGCGCCGCAAGGGCGCAGCGGAAGGCGACGGCTACCTGATCGGCGTTGCCTCGTACCTGAAGCAGGGCGGCCGCTCGGATCTGGTCGTCGTGGACATCGATCATCTCGAGGACGGTCCGCTCGCCCTCGTGAAGATGCCGTACCGTGTGCCGGGACAGATCCACGGGTTCTGGGTGGCCGGCGCGGACCTGCCGCCGCTTGCGGCGTGAAGCGCGGCAGCGGTCCTTGCCCTGGCTGACCCCGCTCTTCGTTCTCGTCGTGCTCGCCGGCACTGCACTGGAGCTGTGGCTGTCCATGCGTCAGGTCGCGGCCGTCGCCAATCACCGCGGCCAGGTGCCTGAGCCCTTTGCCGGTCAGGTGTCCCCATCCGAGCACGCCCGGGCCGCCGACTACACCGTGGCGACCGTGAGGTTTGGCCGGATCGACACGCTTCTGAGCTCCGCTGTGGTCCTGGCACTGACCGTGGGAGGCGGCATCGCATTCATCGACGCGGCCTGGCGCCGGACCGGTTGGTCGCAGCCGTGGCTGGGAGCCGGCGTCATCGTGACCGTCGTCTGCCTCACCGGAGCGCTCAACTTGCCGCTGATCGTCTGGCGCACGTTCGGGCTCGAGGCGCGCTTCGGCTTCAATCGCCTCACTCCCCGCCTGTTCATCGCGGACCGTCTGAAGGGCCTGCTGCTGGCAGCGGCGATCGGCGGACCGGCCGTGCTCGTCGTGCTGAGCCTCATGGAGCGCGCCGGCACCTCGTGGTGGATCTGGGCCTGGGGCCTGTGGCTCGGCCTGACGCTGCTCATGAGCTGGGCGTGGCCCCTCTTCATCGCCCCTCTGTTCAACAGGTTTTCCGCTCTCGAGGACCCTGCACTGGTTGCCCGCATCGAGACGTTGCTGCAGCGCTGCGGTTTTGCCTCGAAAGGCGTGTTCGTCGTCGACGGCTCGCGCCGCTCCGCTCATGGCAATGCGTATTTCACCGGCATCGGTCGCAACAAGCGGATCGTGTTCTTCGACACACTGCTGGAACGCCTTGCGCCCGCCGAAGTGGAAGCCGTGCTGGCCCACGAGCTCGGCCATTTCAGGCTGCGGCACGTCGCCAAGCGCATCTGGGTGTCCGTAGCCGCCTCGTTCTGTGGGCTTGCGGTGCTCGGCTGGCTTGCAGGCAATCTGCGCTTCTACGCGGCGCTGGGAGTCCCGACTCCCTCCGCGCACTCCGCGCTGCTGCTGTTCGTTCTGGCCGCACCCGTCTTCGCACTCTTTGCGACTCCGCTCGGCTCGCTGTGGTCGCGCGTGCACGAATTCGCGGCCGACGCATTTGCCGCGCGCAACGCCAGCGCCGGCGAGCTCGCGACGGCTCTCGTGAAGCTATACCGCGACAACGCCAGCACGCTGACGCCGGACCCGCTCTATTCCGCGTTTTACTACTCGCACCCGCCAGCGCTGCTGCGGATCGCACGGCTGCGCCGGTACATGGCCGCGCCTCAGGGAATGTAGTACAGGTCGATAGTCTTGCCGATGCGCTCGATCGGCTGGTACGCCTCGAGCCACGCATAGCCGCGAATCCCGTGCTCCCGGGCCAGTGCGCTGATGGCCACCCAGCCTGTCGTCGGATGCCCCGGCGGCAAACGCGTCGTAGGCGGCAGCGGCTCCCGAGTCAGGTCGGCCGTACCCTGGTAGGCCAGGCTGAGCTGCTTCACCTTCAGTTCGGCCAGCGCCCATTCCAGGCGCCGCAGATCCTGTCCCCAATCCAGGTCCGAATCGACCAGCACGCGCTGCGGGTCGGAAACCGTCTCGTTGAAGTACGGCAGGTAGTCGGGGTACGCGCTCCACAGGAGGCTCACCTGCCAGCCGATCAGCACGACGATGACCGCACGTCCCGCATTCGCAAGATGCGGCCTGCCGGCGGCGGCGAGGGCGCGCCAGAGGCGCGCAAACAGGTACGCGGCGCCCAAAGCGAGGAACGGATAGAGGATCAGCACGTGCCGGATGCCGATGTTGATGCGGCTGAAGGCGCTCGCGAATGCCAGCAGCGCGGTGAATATCAGCAGCGGGCCGAGCTTCCACAGATCGCGAGAGCGTAGCCCATCGCGCGCCATGACGCCGAGGCCGACCGGACCCGCGGCGAGCAACGGCAACGGCGTCTTCACCGCAAGCGCCACGAGATAGAAGTACCACCAGCCGCTCGACTGCACGCGGCCGAGAAGAAAGGACACGTGGCCCGTGTCGTTATGCGCCTTGAGGGCGGTCACTCCCTCGAACAGGAGCTTGAATGCCCGCGGCAGCCACACATTCGCGGTGACGGCAGTCGCCGCATTGTAGGCCCAGGCGTGGCCATGAAGCAGGTACGACACGGCCCAGTCGAATCGCCGCGTGACGAGCGCCGGGTCGGTGGAATGGATCCCGTATGCCAACACTATCGGCACGCAGGACGCGGCAGCCGCCAGCGCCGCACCACCGGCCCTGGCCTGCCACGAAAGCGTTGGCAGGCGTTGCAGGGCGCGCGGCTCGCGCGCGTCGAGCGCTGTGAGCACCAGACGCGCGCCGGCGAGAACGAGCAGCGCCAGCGCGACGAAGGGGATGGCGGAGAACTTCGTTCCGGCAGCCAGTCCGGCTGCAAGGCCGAAGAGGGCCGCATCCCGCCAGGCTCCGCTCACGATCCAGCGCTGCAGGGCGTACAGGGCGAGCAGCGTCGTTCCGGCCGCGGCCACATCCAGAGCGGCGAGCGCGGCGTGACCGATGATCGGGGGAACAGTGGCAAGCAGCACGACCGCCAGCAGCGCTTCGGATTGCGTCGCCGCGATCCGCTTCGCCCACAGCCACACCGACACCAGCAGGAGCACGAAGAACGGCAACATCCCCAGACGCGCCAGCGACAGGTACAGGTCGTAGTGTCCGCTCCTGTAGAGGATGTCGAGCCCCTCGAGCACGCCATCCGGCGGCGGAGTTCCGTAGGAGCGCGCGCCGGCCAGGTAGGGCCCGAGCGCCATGAGAATCCGGCCTATCGGCGGATGCTCGGTGTCGTATTCGTAGCGGCCGCGGTCGAGGAGTTCGATGCCCGCCGCCAGATGCTCGGGCTCGTCCCACGTATGGCCGTAGAACCTCCACGTGCTGGCCGCGAGGAGCGTGAAGGCGAGAATGACGGCCGCAAGCGCAATGCGCTTCATCGCATCAGGCAGGATCAAACGGGTTGCGCAGCACAATCGTCTGGTCACGGTCGGGGCCCGTGGAGATCATGTCTACCGGAACCTCCGCCAGGGTCTGAAGCCGCTCGAGATAGCGGCGCGCGTTCGCGGGCAGCGCGCCGTATTCGGTGATTCCGATGGTCGAGTCCTTCCAGCCCGGCAGATCCTCGTAGACGGGATCCACGTCAGCATAGCCATCCACGCTCAGCGGCGGCTCTGCGACGACCTGTCCGTCGACGCGGTAGCCGACGCAGACGCGGATCGTGTCGAGTCCGTCCAATACATCGAGCTTGGTGATGCACAATCCGGAGACGCTCGACTGCACGATCGAGCGCCGCAGGGCCACGGTGTCGAACCAGCCGACGCGTCGCCTGCGCCCCGTGACCGAGCCGAATTCATGGCCGACCTTCGAGAGATGCTCGCCGGTGTCGTCGAACAGCTCGGTCGGAAACGGGCCCGCGCCGACCCTCGTGGTGTAGGCCTTGACGATGCCGATGACCTCGTCGAACACGCGCGGCCCCAGCCCCGTGCCGGTGCCGGCGAAGCCCGCCGTCGTGTTGGAAGACGTCACGAACGGATACGTTCCGAGGTCGATGTCCAGCATGGCCGCCTGCGCGCCCTCGAACAGGACGTTCATGCCATCCCTGCGCAGCGAATGCAGCGCCAGGGTGACGTCCGCGACCAGCGGCGCAAGCTTCTCCGCGTAGGCGAACTGTTGATCGAGCGTCTTCTGAAAGTCGACCGGCGGCTGGCGGAAGTACTGTTGCAGCACGAAATTGTGGAAGTCGAGCATTTCGCCGAGCTTGGCCGCGAAGCGCTCCCGCTTGAACAGGTCCGCTACGCGCACCGCGCGCCGTGCCGCCTTGTCCTCGTATGCGGGGCCGATGCCGCGGCCCGTGGTGCCGATCGCGTTGGCACCCTTCGCCTGTTCGCGGGCGCGGTCGAGAGCAATGTGCGAGGGCAGGATCAGCGGACAGCTCGGCGAGATCCGCAGCCGCTCGAACACCGGGACACCGCTGTCGATGAGCATCTTGCTCTCGGAAAACAAGGCGTCCAGGCACAACACGACACCATTGCCGATGAAGCAGCGGACGTTCTCGCGCATGATCCCGGAAGGGATGAGCGACAGCACCGTCTTGCGCCCGCCCCGCACCAGGGTATGGCCGGCATTGTGCCCTCCCTGGAAGCGGGCCACGGCGGCCACCCGGTCGGCGAGCAGGTCGACGACCTTGCCCTTGCCCTCATCTCCCCACTGCATTCCGATGATGACGACGAACTTGCCCACGCGCGGCCTCTAGCGAACCAGGAAAAGAATGAGCACGCCGACCAGCATGCTGCCCAGGCCGGCAATGCGCAACTCGCGGTCGCCGACCTCGAGCAGCCGCGCCAGCCCGCGCTTCACGCCGCCGGGATTGATGAAGGGAGCGATGCCCTCGAACACCAGGAACAGGCCCAGCGCCGCGAGCAGATCGGAAAGATTCAGGGACACGGACGGCCCCTACTTGCTCACGGCGGGCTTCGGATCCTTCAGGTACTTGAAGAATTCGCCATCGGGCGTCACGACCATGAGGTCGCCGCTCTTGCCCAGCGAGCGCTCGTACGCCTGCAGGCTCCGGTAGAACGCGTAGAACTCCGGGTTCTTCGAGTACGCGTGGGCATACGTCTGCGCGGCAATGGCGTCCGCCTCGCCCTGGACGTGCAGCGCATCGCGCTCAGCGTTGGCCACTATCTCCGTGCGTTGCCGCTCCGCGGTCGCGCGAATGCGCGCGCTCTCGCTGAGGCCTTCGGCACGCTTCAGGTTCGCGCTCTTGACGAAATTCTGCTTCATCTGCTCGTACACGCGCGAGCTCACCTCATCGGGCAGGTCTATGCGCTGCACGCGCACGTCGACCAGATCGACGCCGAACGATGCGATCTTGCGGCTCGCCTGGCCGAACATGTCGCTGGTGACGGCAGCCCGCTCCGCCGTGACGATCTGGGGCAAGGTGCGCTCCGCGACGACTCCCTTCAGCCCGTCCTTCACGATTGCCGCCAACCGCTCGCCTGCCGAATCCTCGCGCCCGCCCGCAGCCTGGAAGTAGCGCGCCGGGTCCTTGATGCGCCACTTCACGTAGAAGTCGACGATCAGGCCGCGATTGTCGTTGGTCAGGAAGGTCTCGCCCGTGTACGACTGCGAGAGGATGCGGCCGTCGAATTTCACCACCTGGTCCCAGGGCCACTTCCAGTGCAGGCCCGGGGCATAGTCGGTGCCGACGATGGCCGCGAATTCGGTGCGGATGGCGAGCTGCGATTCGGCAACCGTGAATACGGACATCGCCGCCGCGAGCAGCACGAGGCAGGCGGCGACGATGGCGATGAATGCGCGCGAGGACATCAGCGGTCCGCCCTGCCGCGGGCCTCGACGGTGATGGAGTCGGGCTCCTTCTGCAGCGTGGCGGACGAGTCCTGAGCCTGGTCCGCCTCGCTGGCCGCAGCCTTGTCCAGCAGCTTGTCCAGCGGCAGATAGAACATGTTGCCGCCGCCTGAGCCGGTGGCCTTGGAGTCGATGATCACCTTGTGCGAGCGCGCCAGCAGGCCCTCGACCGTGTCCATGTACAGCCGCCGACGCGTGATCTCGGGCGCCTTCTCATACGCCTCCTCGAGTTGCGAGAAGCGCGAGCTCTGGCCCTCGGCCATCGCGGTGATCCGCGCCTTGTAGCCCTGTGCGTTCTGCTGCATCTGCGAGGCCGCGCCCTGCGCGGCAGGCAGGATCTGGTTGGCGTAGGCCTGCGCCTCGTTGATCGTGCGCTCCTTGTCGGCGATCGCCTTGTTCGTGTCGCGCTGCGAGGGGATCACGGCGTCCGGCACCTGCACGTCGGTGAGATTGACGGTCGTCACCGTGATGCCCGAGTTGTAGTAGTCGAGAGTCTTCTGAATCAGGTCCATGGTGCGCCGGGTGATCTGGGGGCGGGTGGCCCCGACGATCACATCGTCGAGCGTGCTGCGTCCGACGATCTCGCGGATCGCACTTTCGCTGACCTCGCTCAGGGTGGTCTCGGGCTCGCGCACCTTGAACAGGACCTTCATGGGATCCGTGAACTGGTATTGGACTCCGAAGCGCACGTCCACGAGATTCACATCCGAGGTGAGGACGCGGGACTTGAAGTCGCTGCTGTTGATGCTCGCGACGTTCACCTTGGTGAGCGACTCGATCGGCCAGGGCCAGCGCCAGCCCAGGCCCGGATTCTTCAGCTCCACGAACTGCCCGAAGCGCAGGATGACGCCGCGCTCGGCCGCCTTGACCTGGAAGAAGCCGCTGCCTAGCCAGAACACCACGACCACCAGGGCGACGACCAGCACGAGCGAGCCGCCCTCGCCGCCGCCGGGACGCAACAACGACTCCAGCCGGCGCTGCCAGCCCTTCACCCGCTCATCGAGGTCGGGGCCACCCTGGCCGGGGCGCCGGCCCCACGGACTGTTGTTCTGACCGCCTGGTTGATTCCACGCCATAAAGGTTTGAGCTCACCGACCCCGCGCCGGTTCAAAAGCGTAACGTCAGAGCAGCTTGGTCGCGCTCGAGACAGCCGCCGATTGTAGGTACGCGGTCTCGGGTGCACAAGGCGGGTCGGAACCCCGAACCGCGACGATCTGGACCCCCGGCGTCCGGGCCAAGGCGAGCAGCTCGACGTCCGGCAGCTCCACGTCGAGCTCGATGGTGCCATCCTCCGCGGAAACCTCTCCACGCACCGCCTTGGCGGCGTACAGGCGCGAACGCAGCGCGCCGGCACCGGCAGGCACGCGCAGCCTCGCGCGGCGGGCGAAACGGGCCAGCCGTTCAGCGATCGCCTCTGCAAGCAGCTCCAGGCCCAGGCCCTGCTGCGCCGAAATCCATACCGCCGCGACGCGTCCGTCCACGGTGCGATCGATGCGCGGCTGAGTCTCGAGGCGGTCGATCTTGTTGTACAGGATGATCTGGGGAATCCCGTCTGCCCCGATCTCCCGCAGCACGCCGTCGACCTGCGCAATGTGCTCGTCGCGGCGCGGGTCGCTGGCATCCACGACATGAAGCAGCAGGGTCGCCTCCCTCGCCTCGGTCAATGTCGACTGAAACGCCGCCACCAGCTCGTGGGGCAGCTCGCGAATGAAGCCTACGGTGTCGGCGACCACGACGGCGGTGCCGCCGGGCAGCGTGATGCGCCGCACCGTGGGATCCAAAGTCGCAAAGAGCTGGTCGGCCACGTAGGCATCGGCGCCGGTGAGTGCGCGAAACAGCGTGGATTTTCCGGCGTTCGTGTAACCGACCAGCGCGAGCGAAGGAACCGGGATCTGTGCGCGCATGCGGCGCCCGGTCTCGCGCTGCTGCTTGATCTTCTCGAGCCGCTTGGTGAGCACACGCACGCGCGTAGCGATCAGGCGCCGATCCGTCTCGAGCTGAGTCTCGCCAGGGCCGCGCATGCCGATGCCGCCCTTCTGGCGCTCAAGATGGGTCCAGCCGCGCACGAGCCGGCTGCCGATGTGCCGCAACTGTGCCAGCTCCACTTCCAGTTTGCCCTCGAAGCTGCGTGCGCGCTGCGCGAAGATGTCCAGAATGAGGCCGTTGCGGTCGAGGACGCGTCGGCCGATCAGCTTCTCGAGGTTGCGCTCCTGGCTGGGGGAGAGCGCGTGGTCGATGAGGATGATGTCGGCGGCGTATTCTGCGGCCACGGCACGCAGCTCATCGGCCTTGCCGCTGCCCATGAAGTAGCGCGAATCGGGCCGCTCGCGGCGGCCGGTCACCGTGGCGACGGGCTGCGCTCCGGCGGACTGCGCGAGTTGCCTGAACTCCTGCAGATCCTCGGGCTCCACCGGCGCGCCGAGGCCCAGGCGAACGAGCACCGCGCGCTCACCGGTGCGTGGGCGCTCGAACATCTAGGAAGCGATGCCGGCAGCTTTCACTCGGCCGGCGTCTCCGGCGCCACGGTGCCGTCCTCTGCGGCCAGTCGCACGTTGCGCGCCGGGACGACCGTGGAGATCGCGTGTTTGTAGACCATCTGGCTCACGCTGTTCTTCAGCAGCACCACGAACTGGTCGAAGGAATCGATCTGACCCTGCAGTTTGATGCCGTTGACGAGATAGATTGAAACGGGCACCCGTTCCTTGCGTAACGCGTTCAAAAAGGGATCCTGCAACGACTGGCCTTTGGCCATCGGGTTCTCCTTGTTTTCAAAGCTTCTAGTTGTTCGACAACGGATCGCAAGCGAACTTCCCTGTCCCACGATCCAGCAAGCTCCGTACCCCGCCGACGGCGAGGCCCGACACGTTGACCATCCTATCATGCAGGCTCCATCAAAGCCCAAGCTCTCGCAGCCCCGCGTGCACGTCGCGAATCCACGACGCTTCGGCTACGGATGACTGCGGATCCAGCCATTTCAGCGCTTGTTCGGAGCGGATCCAGGTGAGCTGCCGCTTGGCCAGCTGGCGGGTCGCGGTAATGGCGCGCTGCCGCGCCTCGGCCGGTCCGAACGCGCCATCAAGGTGCGCCCAGAGTTGCCGGTAGCCGACGGCGCGCAGGGCCGGCAGTCCGGGATGCAGATCGCTCCGGCCGCGCAGCGCCCGAACCTCATCGAGGAATCCGGCCGCCAGCATTGAGTCAAACCGGCTCTCCAGGCGCCCGTGCAGAGCGGCCCGGTCGCCGGGGACGAGGGCCCACTGCCGCACGGCGGTACCGGCCAGCGGGCTGACCGTTTCCTTCTGCAGGTCCGACAGGGGCTGCCCCGTTTCGTAACAAACTTCCAGCGCACGCTGGATGCGCTGGCTGTCGTTGCGGCTGATCCGGGCGGCTGCCTGCGGGTCGAGGCGCGCGAGCTCGGCGTGCAGAGCGGGCCAGCCCTCGCGTGCGCCCCGCGCATCGATTTCTCGTCGCCGCTCCGTCGAAGCCTGCGGTAGGGGTGCCAGGCCGTGCAGCAGCGCGCGGAAATAGAGCATCGTCCCGCCGACGAGCAGCGGCACACGCCCCCTCGCATGGATTGCCGCGATTCCAGAGAGCGCGTCTGCGACGAATCGCCCTGCGGAGTAACTCTCGGTCGGCTCGCAGATATCGATGAGGAAATGCGGGATCCGCTCGCGCAGCGTCCGGGCGGGCTTCGCGGTCCCGATATCCATGCCGCGATACACGAGGGCCGAGTCCACGCTGATGATCTCGACCGGGGCGGATTCGGCCAGCCTGATGGCCCAATCGGTCTTGCCGGCACCCGTCGGCCCGGCCAGGAGGAAGACCGGCAGGGGCATCAGCGTCCCCGCAGAAACAGCTGATCCAGCTCCGCCAGAGACAGGCGCGTCCAGGTCGGACGCCCGTGGTTGCACTGGTTGGCGCGATCGGTGCTTTCCATCTGGCGCAGCAGGGCATTCATCTCCGGCAGCGCCAGCCGGCGGTGCGCGTGAATGGCCGTACGGCATGCGAGAGTGCCAAGAAACCTGTCCGCTGCGCCATCCAGATGATGCGCTCCCCCTTCCGTTCCCAGGTCCCGCACGACGGAGCCGACGATCTGCGCGATGTCCTGGCCGACCAGCAGGGCCGGCACGCGGCGCACCGCGAGGCGAGTGGGACCCAACGAATCCAGCTCGAAGCCGGCGCGCTCCCATTCGTCGCGGCCGGCGAGGATCTCTTCCTGCTCGTGCGCCTTCAGCTCCACGACGATCGGCTCGAGCAGATGTTGGGAAGCCGGCGCGGTATTGCCGCGGTCGGCCTTGAATCTCTCGTACAGCACCCGCTCGTGCGCGGCGTGCATGTCGACGAGCACCAGTCCTTCCCGCGTCTGCGCGACGATGTAGATGCCGTGCAGTTGCGCGATCGCTACTCCGAGCGGGTGTTCCGATTCGGGCAGCGGCTCGCGCACCGAGTCGGAGAGCCTCCACGGGCTGCGTGCGTCGCCGTGGAACTGCATGGACGGCCTCGGGTAGCTTGCTGTCGAGCGCCCGAAGTCGAATTCCACTGGCTGCGCCTGGGACTGAAGGACCGCCGTGGCGTCCGCGGCCGCGCCTGCAGCGTGGTCCGGCTTCGTTCCGGCCAGGACCCGCTCCACCGCGCGAAACACGAACTCATGGATCTGCCGGCTGTCGCGGAAGCGCACCTCGAGCTTCGCAGGATGCGCGTTCACGTCGACCAGTTTCGGATCCAGGCTCAGATACAGAACGTACGCGGCGTGCCGGCCGTGATACAGGACGTCGCGATAAGCCAGCCGCACTGCGTTCATCAGCAGCCGGTCGCGCACGCTGCGCCCGTTCACGAACCAGAACTGCTGATCCGGTTGAGCGCGCGAGGCAGTGGGCAGGCCCACCCACCCGGCGATTTCGACCGGCCCGGCGGCATGCCGCACGGGCACGGCCCTGGCCGGAAACTCCTTGCCGAGAATCGCCGCGAGACGTGTCCCCTCACCGCCTTCGGTCGTGATCGCCGGCGCGTCCACTGCCGGCCGCTCGCCGTTGCGCAGCCGGAACGTCACATCGAAGCGCGACAGCGCCAGCCTCTCCACCAGCCGCGCGATATGCCCAAGCTCGGTCGTCTCGCTGCGGACGAACCGGCGCCGTGCCGGCACATTGAAGAACAGGTCGCGGATCTCGATCGTGGTGCCCTGCGGATGGGCAGCGGGCCCGACGCCGGACACGCTGCCGCCGTCGACGTTGATCTGCGCCGCGTGCTCCACATCCGGCGGGCGGGAGACGATCCGCAGCCGGGAAACCGACCCGATGGAGGGCAGCGCCTCGCCCCTGAAGCCGAGCGTCGCGACGGACTCGAGATCCTCCAGGGAGGCGATCTTGCTGGTCGCATGTCGGGAAATCGCCACCGCCAGCTCGGCTGAAGCGATGCCGCGGCCGTCGTCGCGCACGCGGATCAGCCCGGTGCCGCCGCGCTCGACGTCGATCTCGATGCGCCGTGCACCCGCATCCAGGCTGTTCTCGACCAGCTCCTTGACGACGGAGGCAGGCCGCTCGATCACCTCACCCGCGGCGATCTGATCGACGAGCTCGCTCGGCAGGACCTGAATGGGCATGGGCGGACGTTCCCGCAACTTGGGAGGCAAGGGCAGTCGCGCCAGTTTACAGCGCTAGGGAGCGGTTGCGGGGGCGGCCAGGACGCTGGCGACGGTGGTGTGGTGCGCCTGCGCGAAGCGCGTCCCGGGAGGCGGGTTGCGGTCGAAATAGCCGCGCACCCCGACGAAGATCGCATCGGCCAGCTTGCCCTGCTGACGGGCGGTCTTGAGCCTCATCTCCTCGGCCGGATTGGAGATGTAGGCCGTCTCGATGAGCATCGAGGGAATGTCGGGGGACTTCAGCACGACGAAGCCGGCCTGCTGCACCTGGGTCTTGCGCACCTGGCCCACGCCGTCGAGCGAGGCGAGCACGCGTTCGGCGGCTGTCATGCTGGCGCTGATGTTCGCCGACTGGGACAGGTCGAGCAGCACCGAGGCCAGGGTGTTGTCCTTATCGTCCAGCTTGACGCCGCCCATCAGGTCGGCCGCGTTCTCACGATAGGCCAGCCAGCGGGCCGCCTCGTTGGTCGCGCCCTTTTCCGAGAGGACGTACACGGAGGCGCCGGAGACCGCCCGATCCGCGATCGAATCGGCGTGCACGGAGATGAACATGTCGGCTTTGGCGACGCGTGCGCGTCTGATCCGGTCGCGCAGCTCGAGGAACTCGTCCCTGTTGCGCGTCAACACCGCCCGCATGCCGGGTTCGCCGTTGATGCGCTCAGCGAGTTCGCGCGCGATCGCGAGCGTCACATCCTTTTCACGCGTGCCGCCTCTGCCGATCGCCCCGGGATCCTGGCCTCCGTGCCCGGCGTCGACGGCGACGACGACATCGCGGTCGGAATCCCCCGGCATGTGCGCGGGACGCACGATCTTCAACTCGGCCGCACTCTGCTCGGGCGGAGCCTGGCCAAGCGTGACGACCAGGCGGCGCGAGCCGGCAACATCGGAGGCGGCCCACGCCGTGCGGGCACTGACACGCGACTTCAGTCGAATGACCAGGCGCAGCGTGCCGCCCGGCTGCGTGCCCGTATGAATGTCCGCGACGAGCCCATCTCCCGCCGGTGGGCGCACACCGCCGGCCAACCGTGTGTGTCCGAGATCGATCACAGTGCGGTCAGGCTTGCTCAGCGTGAAGATTTTCTGCGGAGCCGCCTCGGTCAGGTAAAGCGTGAGCGACGCTCCCTGAGGCGTCGCCGACAGATCGATCCTTCGCAACTCCGCACCGGCAGCCCCCGCAGGAGGCGGGCCGGCGAGCAGCAGAGCGGTAATCCCCAGACAAAAGATCTTTATTTTCATCGAGTTCGCTGCGTATCCTGCCGCTTAATCTACGCCCCACGACGCACGGATATCAAGCCTCGAGCGCGGCCACCCATGCGAGGCCCAGCGGCGAGGCGCCTTCGACGTCCACGACATGCTGCTGCGCGGCGGTAAGTTTCACGGACAGGTCCGGCGGCGGCAGGCGCCCGGCGCCACGCTCCGGCCACTCGATGAGCCACACGTAGCCGGCGTCTGCCCAGTCCCGCAGCCCCAGGTTCTCGAGCTCCGCAGGCCCGTTCAGACGATACAGGTCCAGGTGCAGGAAGGTGACCGGACCCAGCGGATAGGCCTCGACCAGCGTGTAGGTGGGACTGCGGACCGCGTTCCGCACACCGCGCTCGCGCAGAAAGCCACGCGCCAGCGTGGTCTTTCCGGCGCCCAGGTCACCCGCGAGGTAGACGACCTTGAGACCCTCGTCCGGCGGCATCGCCCTGGCGATCTTCGCGCCCAGTGCTTCCGTTTCCTCCGCAGTCGAGGCGGTCCTGCGCATCTTTCACTTCTAAAGATTGACGCAGTTGTGCAGCTCGCGGGCCACATCGCCTGCCAGCAGGCCCCGCTCGCCAGTGCGCGCGGCCGCATCGCCCGCCATCGCATGAACCAGCACGCCGACGCGTGCAGCCAGCCACGTGTCGCGGCATTGCGCGAGGATCCCAGCAATCGCGCCCGTGAGGACATCGCCCGTCCCAGCGCTCGCCATTCCGGGGTTTCCCCGTTCACACAGGCCGGGTGTTCGGCCGTGATATCCAACCAGGGTGCCGGCGCCCTTCAGCACGACGGTGCCGCCATACCGCTCGGTCAGGCGGTCCAGAGCCGCGAGCCGGTCGCCTTGAATGTCGCTCGTCGGGATTCCCAACAGCCGGCCGGCCTCGCCCGGATGCGGTGTCAGAATCCAGTCGCTGCGCGCGCGGGTCTTCGTTTCTGCAATCAGGTTCAGGGCATCGGCATCGACGACGACCGGTTTCTCGCAGCGCAGGACGATATCGAGGGCGGTGCGCGCCCAGGCCGTTCGACCGAGGCCCGGCCCGATCGCCAGCACGTCGGCTCGGTCCACCGCCTCGGACAACGCGCTGGGGTCGGTCAGCGGCAGGCAGATGAGCTCGGGCCGGCCGGACGAGATCGCTGCAACGTTTTCCGGGGCCACCGCGACGGTGACGAGGCCGGCCCCAACGCGCAGACAGGCTTCTCCGGCCAAGCGCGCAGCGCCCGGCATTCCTGTACCGCTGCCCACGATGACGACGCGCCCGAAGTCCCCCTTGTTTGCGGCACGGCGCCTGCGCGGCAACGCCCGCTGGATGTCTGCTTCAACGATGCGCTCGAGCCGTGGCTTGAACATCGCCGAATCCGGCGGCGCGAGCTCCAGGTCGTCGAAGGATACGGTTCCCGCAAACTCGGGCCCATCCCCGGTGAACAGGCCCGTCTTGAGGCCGACGAAGGTGACCGTGCAATCGGCGCGAATCGTGTCGCCGTGCGGCACGCCTGTATCGCCGTCGAGGCCGGAGGGGATATCGAGAGCAAAAATGGGCCGGTCGGTGTCATTGATCGCGCGGATCACCTGCACGAAATCCGGCTTGACCGCGCCGCGCAGCCCCGTGCCCAGCAGCGCATCGACGATGACATCTCCCTCACTCAGAAGCTCCGGCGCAAACGGCCGCACCGAGCCGCCACTGGCCTTGAAGTCATCGTGGGCCTGGCGCGCATCGCCGCGCAGAGACTCGGGGGCAAGCGCCGACAGCACCGCGACCGTGAGCCCCGCCGCCTGCGCAAAGCGCGCGAGTACATAGCCGTCTCCGGCGTTGTTGCCGCCGCCGCACACGATTGCGATGCGATGCGCCGTGGGCCAGCGCTGCCGCAGATAGCGCAGCGCCGCCTCTCCTGCTCGCTTCATCAATGTATATCCCGGAATCCCGAGCACCTCGATCGCATGGGCATCGATGGCACGGACCTGGGCAGTGGAGTACAGGGCGATCGGCAAAGGCATGGGCTTGAGTATACTGACCGTGGTGAATTCCATACTGGCGGTGTCGAAACCCGGCCGCAACGCGTGATCTATGGATCTGGATGAGGCCAAACGCGATCTGAAGGTGCGGGCCCAGAGGCTGGGCTTCGGTGCGCTCGGCGTCACCCACATCGAGATTCCCGAGGACGAGCGCAAGCTTGTGACCTGGCTGGAGGCTGGGTTTCACGGCGAAATGGACTACATGCAGCGCCACGGCACGATGCGCAGCCGCCCCGAGGAGCTGGCGCCAGGGACCGTCCGCGTAGTCAGTGTCCGGATGGACTACTGGCCATCCGAGGCCGCTTCGGCGGATGCCGTGCTGGCCGACGGGATGTTGGGTTACGTTTCCCGCTACGCTCTCGGCCGCGACTACCACAAGATCATGCGCCGGGCCCTGGCGACGCTCGCGCAGGGCATGAGCCAACGCATCGGTCCCTTCGGGTACCGCGTTTGCGTCGACAGCGCGCCCGTCCTCGAGAAGGCGCTGGCGCGCAACGCCGGGCTGGGGTGGATCGGGAAGCACACGAACCTGATCGCACGCGATGCCGGGTCGTGGTTCTTTCTCGGCGAGATCCTGACCGACCTGCCATTGCCGGTCGATGAACCGGCCAGCGCGCATTGCGGCACGTGCCAGGCGTGCATCCCCGCTTGCCCGACGCAGGCGATCGTCGCGCCGTATCGGCTGGACGCGCGGCGCTGCATCTCCTATCTCACGATAGAGCACAAGGGCGCCATTCCCATCGAGCTGCGCAGGGCGCTCGGAAATAGAGTCTACGGCTGCGACGACTGCCAGCTCGTGTGCCCCTGGAACAAGTTCGCGCGCGCGGCAGCGCATCCCGACTTCAAGGTGCGCCACGGGCTGGACCGGGCGCGGCTGCCCGCTTTGTTCGCCTGGACGGAACGTGAGTTCGAGGAGCGGCTGCGCGGGTCGGCGATCCATCGCATCGGCTACGAGCGTTGGTCGCGCAACATCGCCGTTGCATTGGGCAACGCGCCGCGCTCGCCCGCCGTCAGCGCCGCTCTGGAAGCGCGGCGCAAGGACTCATCGCCGCTCGTGCGCGAGCACGTGGAGTGGGCGGTGAAGCAACATCAGGCTTCTGCGACGGCCAACGGTACGTGATGGGAGTGTCGCGTCCCGGAACGCCATGAACCCATCCATGGGGGCTCCAGACTCGCCATCCCTGGCTCCTACGGTCCGGGAAGGGACACTCCCATCACATTCCCTTGGCCGTCGAAACCTGGATGTTGTCGATCAGGCGCGCCTTGCCGAGGCGCGCGGCAGTGAGCACCACGAGACCGACTGCCGTCGCTTGCGGAGCCGCAAGATCGCTCGCCTGCCGCACGGCGAAGTAGTCGGGCCGGAACCCTACGGCTTCCAGCTTGGCTTTGCCCTCCCGCTCGATCTGCAGAAAGTCCCCTTCCCCGGCCTGCAGCCGCAGCGCCGCATCCTGCAGCGTCCTGTAGATCGTCGGCGCCACGCGCCGCTCCCCGGCAGTCAGGTACTGGTTGCGCGAGCTCATGGCAAGCCCATCGACGTCGCGAACGGTGGGAGCGCCCACGACCTGCACTTGCATGCACAGATCCGCGACCATGCGCCGGATGATCGTCAACTGCTGGAAGTCCTTTTCGCCGAATACGGCCACATCCGGCGCGACGATGTGCAACAGCGTCGCGACGATCGTGCTCACGCCCTCGAAATGCCCAGGACGGAACTCGCCGCACAGAATCCGCGACAGCTCCGGCACTTCGATCCGCGTCGCGTGGGCGGAGCCACGAGGGTAGATCTCACCGACGTCAGGGGTGAACATCAGGTCGCACCCGGCCGCTGCGAGCATGCTCTCGTCCTGGGACGCAGTGCGCGGGTAGTGCGCGAAATCCTCGTTCGGGCCGAACTGCATCGGATTGACGAAAATGCTGGCGACGAAACGGTCGCCGTACCGGCGGGCCATCTCGATCAGGCTCACGTGGCCGGCGTGCAGATTTCCCATCGTCGGCACGAACGCGATGCGCAGCCCTTCGCTGCGCCACGCGCGCACGCGCTCACGCACCTCCGCAATTTTCGCGACGGCTTGCATGCACGGATACTACTGGATCCCGCGGCTGCGCAGCGGGTTGTAGTACAGCCGGCCCCGTCTCATGCGGCGGATCGCGGCGAGTAGCTCTTCGTAGTCGGAAGGGTTGTTGATCGGATCGATCGAGGCTGCGTTGACGATGAGCAGCGGCGCCGCCTCATACTCATGGAAGAAGCGCGCATAGGCCTCGTTCAGCCTCTCCAGGTACGCGCGCTCGATGTGCTGCTCGTAGTCGATGCCGCGCCGGGAGATTCGCTCCAGCAGGACATCCACGGGCGCCTGCAGGTAAACGACGAGATCCGGCTTCGGCGCCTGGATGTCGAGCTTGGCGTAGATCTGTTCGTACAACGCGTACTCCGCATCGTCCAGCGTCACGCGCGCGAACAGCCGGTCCTTCTCCAACAGGTAGTCCGCGACGCGCACGCGCGCGAACAGGTCCTGCTGCTGCAGAGAGGCGAGCTGCTGGGCGCGCTGGAAAAGAAAGTACAGTTGCGCCGGCAGCGCCCCGGCGCGCGGGTTGCGGTAGAAGCGCTCGAGAAAGGGATTCTGCGCCGCCTGCTCCAGCACCCCTTCCGCCGCAAGACTCGTGCACAGGCGATGGGCAAGGCTGGTCTTGCCGACGCCGATCGGCCCTTCGATGACGATGAACTGGTGCGAGCCGTCGGTGGCCATGTGCCTATTCGAGCCGTTGCAGGCCTGTGGAGGCGACGCGCCCCTTGAGCTCGGACACTCTCCCGAGCCCGGGCACTTCGAGATCCGGGGCGATATCGGCCAAAGGATACAGAACGAAGTTGCGCTCCACTATCCCGGGATGCGGCACGGTGAGCTCAGCCTCCTGGCGGCGCTCGCGCCCGTAGACGAGCACGTCCAGGTCGAGCACGCGCGGACCCCATCTCTCACGGCGGTCGGGCCGCCCGAACTCCCGCTCGATCGCCTGCAACTGCTCGAGCAGCTCCCCGGGACCGAGCTGCGTCAACATCCCCGCAACCGCGTTGACGTAATCAGGCTGCGCGACCGGGCCGAAGGGCCGGGAGACATACGAGGGCGAGGTCGCGATGAGGCGGGTGCGCGCCATCCCCGCGAGCGCCGTGTACGCGGCGAGCACTTTGAGCCGCGGCTCCTCGAGATTGCTGCCCACCCCGATGTAAGCGGGCTGCCAGACTTCCATGGAAGGTGCCGTCAGGCTGCGCCAGGAGAGCGGCGGCGGCGGCGGCGCCTGCCGCCGCGTCGTGGACCCTCGGTGCGCTGCGGCTGGCCGGCCATCGCGTCGGCCATGTTGCCGCGCTCCTCAGCGGACACTTCCTGTATCCGGGTCCACCATTGCGCCAACTCGCGCGGCGCCAGGCCAAAATCGGCTCTCAGCAACAACAGGTCGTAGGCAGCGCGAAAGCGCGGGTGCTCCAACACGCGCAGCGCGCGCCGGCCCCGCGGATGCTCCAGACGCGGCTGCAGGGCAAACATCTCGCGGACACCGAGCGTGAATCGCTTCGGAATCGCGACGTTGGCCTGCGCCTCCCGAGCCGCCTCATCGCACGCATCGAGAATCGTCGCAAGCTCGTGCCACCGCTCGGGCGGCGTCGCCTCGATGATTCCCGCGATCGGGCCATACAGCAGCAGCGCGAACAGGAACGTCGGCGTGACGGGCTTGTCGGCACCGACGCGCTGATCCGTGTTTTCCAGGCCCTGCACGAGGAGTCTCTCGACGAGGCTTCCCGGATGCGACGCGATGTACGCGTCCACGGTCGGCAACAGCGTCGCCAGCAACCCCCGCCGCCGCAATACCGCGTAGCTCTTGGCGCCGTGCCCGGACAGGAACAGCTTCAGGGTCTCATCGAAGAGGCGCGCGGGGGGCACGCCACCGAGCAGGTCGCCGAGCCGCGCCAGCGGCCCGGCCGTGGCCGGATCGATCTCGAAGCCCAGCTTCGCTTCGAAGCGCGCGGCCCGCAGCATGCGCACGGGATCCTCGCGGAAGCGCGTTTCGGGATCGCCGATCAGCTTCAGTTTGCGCGCCGCGACGTCCTCCTTGCCACCAACATAGTCCCAGAGCGTGAAGTCGGCGATGTTGTAGTAGAGGGCGTTGCACGTGAAATCCCTGCGCCACACGTCCGCGTCGATCGTGCCGTAGACGTTGTCACGAATGATGCGTCCGGTCTCGTCGGTCACCCGCTCGGAGCTGTCATCCCGCTCCGGCCGGTCGTCGACAACGGGATCCGCGGGCGGCACCCGCTGCAGGACCTCCAGCTCATCGAGCTCCGGGGCCTCGCCATCCTCCGGGTCTGCATCCGGCAACGGCTCCTCGCCCTGCGAGGGCGCGCTCGCCGCGCGAAAGGTCGCGACCTCGATGATCTCGCGGCCGAAGAAGACATGCGCGAGGCGGAAGCGGCGGCCGACCAGGCGGCAGTTGCGGAACAGCCGCTTGACCTCCTCCGGCAGCGCATCCGTTGCCACATCGAAGTCTTTCGGCTCGATTCCCAACAGCAGGTCGCGCACGCAGCCGCCGACGAGAAACGCCATGTAGCCCGCATCGCGCAGCTTGTACAGAACGCGCAGCGCGTTCTGCGAGATGTGCGAGCGGGAAATTGTGTGCTCGGATCGCGGGATGATCCGGGGGGTTGCAGTCGGCGCCACAACAGACGCTTGGGGAAGGTTCAATTCTTGGGTTCTTTCGGCTTGAGCAATGACCAACGTCCCCTATAATACCCCGCTCCAAGCAGGCCGCCCGGCCGCTACGCTCCCTTCGTCTAGAGGCCCAGGACATAGCCCTCTCAAGGCTAGTACACCGGTTCGAATCCGGTAGGGAGCGCCATATTATCAAGGACTTAGCATCAGCGTGCAGCTCAATTGCCGCGGCGGGTCCCTTGGACGGACCGGTCTTTATGCCGCCTCCGATATACCTATCCTTACAGCGATGAAACCGCAGGATCCGCCGCGCGGGTACAGTTCCCCCGCCTGCCTCATGCACGAGCTCGATGAGCCCGCGGCGCCGGATCCGCAGCGCTGGGATGAAATCAAGCTGTGGCGCAAGGCGAGGCGCGATGAGTTGCTCGCACGGCGAAGCGCGCGCGCTGCCACGGAGCGCAAGCGTCTTGCCGAGCCGATATTCAGCTATCTGCTCGATGCCATCGAGGTCAACAAGCACCCCGTGATCGGCCTCTACTGGCCGATACGGGGCGAGCTCGACCTGCGGGAGCTCGCGCGCCGCCATGTTGCGGCGGGCGGAATCGTGGGCTTACCCGTCGTCCTCGAGAGCGCCGCCCCGGTTGAATTCTGGCGCTGGCAGCCGGGCGTGGCGCTGCGGAAGGGAAGGTGGAACATTCCCGTCCCTGCGCGGCGCGAGGTCGTGGCGCCAACGGCGTTGGTCGTGCCGCTGGTGGGATTCGACCGGTCGAAATTCCGCCTCGGCTACGGCGGCGGATTCTATGACAGGACCTTGGCTGCCGCCGTCCCCCGGCCGCACACGATTGGAATAGCGTTTGCGGACGCGGAGCTCCCGACGATCCATCCGCAGCCGCACGACATCGCGATGAACGTAATCGTCACGGAAGAATTCACGCTCGGCTGACAGGCGTACCGGTGCAATCTGCCGTAAGCGCGCCGACCGCACGCCCGCAGCGCTCTCGCACGACGAACGTGGTCCGTGACGATCAGCGGATCGATCTGCCCAGCCAGGCTTCGCCCTCGCGGATTTCAGCGAACAGCGCCCGCAACTTCTGCGTGTCGCCGTTCGGCTTGCGGATCTGTGTCTCGCGCCAGCTGGTGCCCGGATCATAGGCCATCGTGAGTATCGACTGCCGCGCGCGCGTGAGTTGGTTCTTCAGCAGCGGCTTCAGCGCCTCCACCGACTCCACGCTCAGCTTTTCCTCCGGCGTCTCAGCTAACGCGCAGTCGCAGAACACGCGGAAATACTCCGAATACCACTCCTGATACAGCTGCAGCGGCTCATCGAACGCAGGATCGCGCATCAGCGTCATCCCGAGATGATGTGTGCACAGGAAGCTGGACCCGGAGCGGACGTAATTCTGATGCTCTCCGACCACCGAGCCGGCGTATTCGCGTGGGCCGTGGAAAATGGCGAGCAGGCGGTGCCGACGGGCTCCCGTGACATTCCGCTCGCGCAGGTACTCGAACAGCGCCTTGCGATGCATGAGGGAAAAGGCCGTGGTGCGCAGAACGATCAATTGCTGAGCGAGTCGCGACTGCTCGGCCACCGCACGCATCAGCTGCTCATGCCCCGCTTCCCACAGACGATAGGAGTTGGCCGTCTCCAGCACGCGGCTTGCCACCAGCCGCTCCTCCGGGCTGCCGTCTTTGGTAGCGGCTTCAACGCGAAGCTCGGACTCCTCCATGAGCCGCGCGTGCTTGAGCGCAGTGGGACGCATGCGGATATCTTCGGTTTTTCTGAGGGTCCTTTATAGCGCACCTGTCATTGCGGCGACCTTACATTTTCCCCTGCGGACGGGTTATATCCTGCGAGAGAAGCTTGGCTGTTGCGCCGCACACGAAAACGCTTCAGCCCGTGGTGGGCTCGCTACGAGCCGCTGGCCGCCAGAAAACCCAGCAGGGCGCTCTCCTGGGGGCTCAGACCGGCCTGCGCGCTGTCGGCGGAATGCCTCTTCCACAGCGCAAAACCCTTCTCGTCCTGGAAGGCCGCGAGCACGGCCGGATGGATGTAGCACTTGCGGCAGATCGCAGGAGTGTTGCCAAGCCTGTGGGCAACCTCGATGACCGTGCTCACGCATGCAGCCTTCCCCGCCGTGACCGACTCGAATTCGGCGCGCTCATCGAGGCTGTGCGCGGCGAGCAGCGTTCCCGCCCACGTGCGGAAATCCTTCGCCGTGAAGTCATCATCGGAGATTTCGCGCAGATACGCGTTCACATCGCCGGAGTCGATGGGTTGCGGATCCCCATGCTCGTCCAGGTATTGAAACAGGTCCTGCCCGGGTACGTCGCGGCAGCGTTTGACCAGGCGCGCGATGCGCCGGTTCGCCAGCGTGATCTCGTGGTCCTTGCCGCTCTTGCCGCGGAAGCGAAAGCGGATCTTCGCGCCATCGATCGTGACGTGGCGGTCCTTGAGCGTGGTCAGCCCGAAGGACTTGTTGGCGCGCGCGTACTCCTCGTTGCCGACCCGGATGAACGTCGTCTCCAACAGGCGCACGACGATTGCCAACACCTTCTCGCGCGCGAGCCCGGGCTGGCGCAGGTGCTGCTCCACGCGCTCGCGGATGCGCGGCAAGGCGGCGCCGAACTGCGCCATGCGCTCGTACTTGGTCTCGTCCCGGATCTTGCGCCAGCGGGCATGGTACCGGTACTGCTTGCGGCCGCGTGCATCTCGGCCGCTGGCCTGCAGGTGGCCGTACGAGAGATTGCAGATCCACACCTGCGTCCAGGCAGGCGGAATGGCCAGGGACTTGATGCGGGCGAGCGTCGGCTCATCGCCGACCGAGTTCTCCTGCGGATCGACATAGAAAAAGCCATTGCCCGCACTGCGCCGCCGGATCCCCGGACGCGCATCGCTCACGTAGCGCAGCTGTGCGGCCCGCGCCGCCTCTTGCGACTCTTCGCTCACGTCATTCCACGGCAAAAAGACTTCATAGGTTCGTAAGGATGCCTGACGGGCCCGGTGGAGGATTCCGAAATATGACAGAAGCGTGCGCTCGGTCACCCGGCTGCAACGACCGCTCTGTAGACTTCCCGCGCCTGACAGACCCGAGGAAGATCGAACATGGAACTGATTGTGACGTCCATCGCAGCCTCCTTTACGCTGCTGATCGGACACCTGAGCATTCTGGTGTGGAACCGATTCACCGGCGGACGCTAGCCCGCAGGTGTAATCCTCGACGCGACGCCGCCCCCGGGCGGCGTTTTCATTTTGGCAGACCGCTTATGTAACGAGAACCCCGTCACATTTCCCCTGCACTGGTAGCATCGGGCGGACTGAAGAAGAATTCCTGCGCGGGCGCCCGGACGATGACCGGCGCACCACGCCTCAAGCCGAAGAACAACTCGAAGGTGTCTGCAAGTGCCCCACGCGCCGGCCAGGGCTGTCGCCTGCCTCATTCTGCTTGCCGCCGCGCTGCCGCGGGCCGGCACTGCCCAGGCCCAGGAGCGCCCACCGCTTCCCGACCTGACCGGCATAGTCAAGGACGACGGCTGGGCGCGGATCCTGGGCAAGGCCCTTTTCTGGGACACGGTCGCGGCGGCGAACGGCGCCGGCTGCGGCGCTTGCCACTTCGTCGGCGGAGCGGATCGCCGCATTCCGGATCAGTCCGCGAATCC
>FTDY01001295.1_pt1 | contig 25607 bp, 19 predicted proteins | sample 1640031 | NCBI WGS metagenome assembly FTDY01 (sample SAMEA3914816, study PRJEB12502) | metagenome | biome: forest; material: soil | place: USA | collected 2011-09-16 | depth 0.3 m
GAGGTTGCCGGCAACCTCTCCTTTGCGCTGCAGTACATGCAGAAGGACACGACGGTCAAGTTCCTGTCGCACTTCGATTCGCAGACCGGGCTCGCCAAGCGCTCGCTGTTCTGCGAGCGGCTGTCGCGCCTGCTCAAGCATCCGGCCGGACGCCGCTCGCGCTATGCGGTCGCGGTCCTCGACATCGAGCGTCTGAGCCTGATCAACGACTCCTACGGGCGCCGCACGGGCGATCTGCTCCTGCAGCACGTCTCGGACCGGCTCAAGCGGCGCTTCCCCCAGACCGAGCACATCGCCCACTTCGGCGGGGGCACCTTTGCGCTCGTGCGCGACCTTGGCGAGCGGCCGCTCGATGATTTCACCGCTGCAGCCCAGGAGCACGCGGCCGCCCTCTTCGGCGAGCCGTTCGTGATCGAGCAGCGCGAGATCCCGGTCGCCGTGCGATCCGGCTTTGCGGTCTACCCCCTGCACGGCAAGGATGCGAACACGCTGGTGCAGAACGCCGAAGTGGCGCTGCGCAACGCCCGGGCATCCGGGGAGCGGCAGCTGCACTACAGCCCCGAAGAGCACTCGCAGATGGTGAGCCGCCTCGCCCTGGAGCACAAACTGCGGCTGGCGCTCGAGCGCCGCCAGTTCGAGCTGCACTATCAGCCCAAGGTCGATGTCATGACGCGCCGGATCCAGGGCGTCGAGGCGCTGCTGCGCTGGAACGATCCGGACTCCGGCCTGGTCTCTCCGGCAGCCTTCCTGCCGTTGCTCGAGGCGACGGGAATCATCGTCGATGTGGGCGAGTGGGTGATCCAAAGAGCAGCGCTGGACCTGCAGCAGTGGATGCACTCCGGACTGCCGCCGGTGCGTGTCGCGGTCAACGTCTCGCCTGCGCAGCTGCGCCTGCCGGATTTCGCCCCGAATTTCCTGAAAGTACTCAAGGGCTGGTCCACGGACGCGGCAGGCCTCGACGTGGAGATCACGGAGGGCGCCCTGCACGAGGATTCGGGGGCCGAAGTCAAGAAGCTCAAGCTCCTGCGTATGGCCGGAGTGCGGATCGCCATTGACGACTTCGGCACCGGCTATTCCTCGCTGAGCCGCCTGTCCTCCCTCCCGATCGACACGCTCAAGATCGACCGCAGCTTCATCCGCCAGGTGCCGGAGGAAACCGCCGGCAAGATCCTGGTCAAGACCATCATCGCTCTCGCCCGCGGCTTCAATCTCACCACCATCGCCGAGGGAGTCGAGACCCAGGAGCAGCTCGATTTCATCTGGCAGGTGGGCTGCAACCAATCGCAGGGCTACCTGCACAGCAAGCCGGTGCCGAGCAGCGAGCTCGCAGAGCTGCTGAAGAACGGTCGCGGGCGCATGGTATTGCCGGTAGAGGCCGGAGGACTCTCCGCGACGGGCGCTGCGGACGCAGCCGCCAAGAGCTGACCCCGGCGGCGCGCTGGCGCTATGATCTCCTTACGCGACGGGTAAGGAGAACGAATGCTGCCATGCTCGACAGGCTCCCTCTGGCTGGGAGTGGCGCTGATCGCCGGCCTCACCGCCGCCTCGAGCGCGGTTGCATCAACCGAAGCCACCGCGCCCATGGCGCCCACGGCGCAGTCGATTGCCGTGGATCCGCTGGCTCACGACATCTTCAAGGAATTGATCGAGATCAACACGACGGACACGCCCGCGGGCAGCGTGACCGCGGCAGCCGAGGCGGTCCGCAAGCGCCTGCTGGATGCGGGATTCCCGGCGTCGGACCTGGCACTCCTCGGTCCGAACGACCGCAAGAAGAATCTCATCGTGCGCTTCCACGGAACCGGCCAGCACAAGCCCATCCTGCTCATCGGCCATCTGGATGTCGTGGAGGCGAAGCGTGGGGACTGGACCACGGATCCGTTTCAGTTCGTGGAGAAGGACGGATTCTTCTATGGCCGCGGCACCCTGGACATGAAGTCCGGCGATGCCATCATGACGACCACGCTGATTCGCCTCCGCAAGGAGAACTTCCACCCCAGCCGGGACATCATCCTCGCCCTGACGGCCGACGAGGAGACCGGCAGCGCCAACGGCGTCGATTGGCTCCTGCACGAGCACCGCGATCTGGTCGACGCGCAATACGTGATCAATCATGACACGCAGTCGGTCATGTCGCTGCACGGCAAACCGCAGTACTTCGAGCTCGATGCGACCGAGAAGGTCTACGCCGACTACCAGTTGACGGTCGTGAACTCCGGCGGACACAGCTCGCTACCCGTTCCGGACAACGCGATCTACCGCCTCGCCGCCGGACTCACCCGGCTCGCCGGCTACGAGTTTCCCTTCGAGCTCAATACCGTGTCGCGCGGCTACTACGAAACCATGTCCACGATCGAGACCGGCCAGCGGGCGGCAGACATGCGCGCAATACTGCAAGCCACGCCGGACAAGGAGGCCATCGAGCGCCTGTCGCGCGATCCGGTCGATCACTCAACGCTGCGCACGACGTGCGTCGCAACGCGTCTCGAGGGCGGCCACGCCAACAACGCACTGCCCCAGAAAGCCGAGGCGGTGGTGAACTGCCGGATTCTGCCAGGCCATTCGGCCGAGGAAGTGCGGCAGGACCTGCTCAGGGTGCTCGCGGATCGGAAGATCACGCTGCGCTACATCGATGAGAATGGCGTCGTGCACGACAAGGGATCGCTCGACAAGGGGTTCGCCCCACCTCCTCTGAATCCCGAGGTGATGGTGCCCCTGCAGAAGCTCGTTGCCGCGATGTGGCCGGGGTTGAAGGTCGTCCCGACGATGCAGGTCGGCGCTTCCGATGCCGTCTACGCCGAAGCGGCGGGGCTGCCTACCTACGCCATCGCGGGCATCGCGGTGGACCGGGACGACTTGCGCATGCACGGCCGCGATGAGCGCATCGGTGTGCAGTCCTTCTACGCTGCAAACGAATTCTTCTACCGTTTCATCAAGGCCCTGACGGCGCGCTGAGCGCGGGAGCATGCCGTCGGACAGACGGCGGCCGCAAGTCGCTGCCGCTCCGATCCGCGGCGCCGGGGTCAGGCGAACTCGGGCTCTTCGACAGGGAGCTGGCCTGCGGCGTTGCGCTCGGCGGAAGAGATCGTGTTGACGAGCAGCATCGTCACCGTCATGGGCCCGACGCCTCCGGGCACCGGGGTGATGTAGGACGCCTTCTGGCGCACACCCTCGAAGTCCACATCGCCCACGAGCTTGCCATTGGGCAGTCGATTGATGCCCACATCGATGACCACCGCACCCGTCTTGACCATCTGCGCCACTATCAGGTTCGGACGTCCGGCCGCAACGACCAGGATGTCGGCCAGGATCGTGAATTGCGCCAGGTCCCGGGTCTTGGCGTGGCAGATGCACACGGTGGCTTCCCGCTGCATCAGCATCAGCGCCATGGGCTTGCCTACGATGTTGCTCGCACCCACAACGACCACGTTGCGTCCCTCCACGGCGATATTTTCAGTCTCCAGCATCTTCACGACGCCGTACGGCGTACAGGGCGGAAACACGGTGTTGCCCATGACGAGCGCCCCGACGTTGTACAGATGGAAGCCGTCAACGTCCTTGTGCGCGGCAATGCAACCCAGCACACGGCGCATGTCGACGTGCGGCGGCAAAGGCAGCTGCACGAGGATCCCGTGGACTGCCGGATCGGCGTTGAGCCGTTCGATCGCCTCGACCAGTTGCCCGGTCTCGACCGTGTCGGGAAAGTCCAGCCGGATGGATCGCACCCCGACCTCGGCACAGGCCTTGATCTTGCTCGCGACATAAACGGCCGAGGCCTGATTTGCGCCCACGAGGATGACCGCGAGGCCAGGGACGATTCCCGCCTCGTGCAGGACGCCGACCCGCATCCTGCAGTCCTGACGAATCTTCGCCGCCACGGCTTTCCCGTCTATGATCTTCGCGGTCACGCCAGCCTCTATTCCACAGCGCGCAAGGGAGCGCCGCAGTCATGTTAACTGCAAAGAGCTTCGCCCCGCGAGCGACCGGCGTCGCAATGCGACGCGCGGCCCGGGCCCGTATGACACTGCGCGCCGGGCCCCTGTGACGCTGTAAAATGCACGGCATGCTCATCTTCGAGCTCGTCATAGGCCTGTTGCTCGTGGGTGCCGTGCTGGCTTTGTGGGCCGATCGGCTGGCCGTGCCTTATCCTGCGCTGCTAGCCCTGTCCGGCGCCGTCCTGGCCCTCGTGCCGGGCACTCCACAGGTCACGCTGGATCCGCAATTGGCGCTGGCGCTGTTTGTCGCTCCGGCCCTGCTCGATGCGGCGTACGACGCATCACCCCGCGACCTCAAGGCGAACCTCATCCCCGTGGTGAGCCTCGCCCTCGGGATGGTAGCGCTCACCATTGGTGCAGTCGCACTCGTCGCGCGCACCCTCGTTCCGGGCATCGGCTGGGCCGCCGCGGTGGCCCTCGGGGCGATAGTCGCTCCGTCCGATGCGTCCGCCGCCACGGCCGTGCTGCAGCGACTCCAGCCACCCCATCGGGTGCTCGTCATTCTCCAGGGCGAAAGCCTTTTCAACGATGCGAGCGCGCTGCTGGTGTTCCGCATGGCCGTCGCAGCGACGATGACCGGTGCCGTTTCGGGCTGGAGCCTCGTCCCGACCTTCCTCCTGACCTGCGGCGGCGGTGTCATCGCGGGGATCATCCTGGCGCGGACCTATCTGTGGCTCACCTTACGCGTCCACGACATTCCGATTTCCGTGCTCCTGCAGTTCGTGGGCACGTTTGCCGTCTGGCTGCTCGCCGACCGCCTGGGCCTCTCAGCCATCATCACCGTGGTCAGCTACGCGATGACGATCGCGCGGCGGGCGCCAGGGCGCGTAGACGCGCGGCTCAGAATATCGTCCTATGCCGTGTGGGAGGTCGCTGTATTCGTCCTGAACGTGCTCGCGTTCGTGCTGATCGGGCTGCAGTTGCGCATGATCCTGAGCCGGATGCGCGGCTCCGACTGGCACACGTTCGCACTGTGCGCCGGCGCGGTCTGCGCGACGGTCATTCTCGTGCGGATTTTCTGGGTCATGTCCCACAACCTCATCGTGCGCTGGAAGGCCGGGCCCCGCTCGAGCTTCGGCGTAGGCCTCATCATTTCCTGGTCCGGCATGCGGGGTATCGTAACGCTGGCTGCCGCGCTGGCGTTGCCTGACGGCACGCCGTCGGAAGCCTTTCCGTACCGCGACCTGATCATCCTGTGTGCGTTCTGCGTGGTGCTGAGCACGCTCGTCGTGCAGGGAATGACACTGCGACCGCTCATTGCCGCGCTGGGACTGAAGGACGACGGCTCGGTTGCGCGGGAGGTCAGGATCGCGCGCGCAGAGACTGCACGCGCCGCATTGCGAATTCTTGACGCGGAACAGACTAGCGCGTCCACCGAAACGCTTCGCCGGGAATACGAGGCGCGTCTGCGCTCCGCGGACAGCCAACTCGCCACAGCGGCATCACGCGACAACGGCCTGACGGACGTTCAGCGTCGTGCCGTGTTTGCACAGCGCCAGGTTCTCATGGAGCTGCGGGAGCGCTCCGTGATAGGTGATGATGCCTTTCACGCCGCTGAAGAGGAGCTGGATCTGCTGGAGCTCACCGCCGACTCCCGGATTCGTCCCACTCCGTGATTCTCAACCTGACGGACGCTCCCCAAAGCCTCCTCCGCCCGGAGTCGCGATGACGATCAGGTCACCCTCGCGAAGCTCTACGCGATCGTTACCCGACATCGACTCACGGGTTCCGTCGGCCCGTTCTATCCACTGCTCACCGCACGCGCCCGCCGCGCCCCCCGCTAGGCCGAATGGCGCGACGTTGCGGCGGGAGGCGACCAGTGTTGCGGTCATCGGCTCCAATGCCCGAACTGCCCTGATTGCCCCGTCACCGCCACGGTGCCGTCCACGGCCTCCTGATCCCCGGCGCACCGCGAAACGCTCAAGACGCACCGGGTAGCGCAATTCCAGAACTTCCGGATCCGTGATGCGGGTGTTGGTCATGTGGGTATGGACCGCCGAGGCGCCATCGAAGCCAGGACCCGCCCCGGCCCCGCCACAGATCGTCTCGTAGTACTGGTGGCGCTCGTTGCCGAAGAGGAAATTGTTCATCGTGGCCTGCGCGCTGGCCGAAACTCCGAGCGCGCCCAGCAGCGCGCAGGCGACCGCCTGGCTGATTTCGGTGTTACCGGCGACGACGGCACTTCCGGGGGCCGGATCGAGGAAGCTCCCCGGGGGCAGCACGATGCGCAACGGCGCAAGGCAACCCTCGTTCAGCGGCAGCTCCTCGTCCACCAGGCAGCGGAATGCATAGAGCACCACTGCCCGCGTAACTGCCCTGGGGGCATTGAAGTTGCCCGCGCTCTGTGCTCCCGTGCCCGTGAAGTCCACGACGGCGCTGCGGCTCGCCCGGTCCACCGTGACGCAGACGGCAAGCGTGGCGCCGTCGTCCATCGTGTATCGGAGCGCACCGCTTCCCAATCTGCCGATGGCGCGGCGGATGCTCTCCTCTGCGTTCTCCATGACATGGCGCATGTACGCCGCCACCTGCGGCCAGCCGTAGCGCGCGAGCAGCGCGTCGAGCTCGCGGATGCCCGTTTCATTGGCGGCAACCTGTGCCTTGATGTCCGCGATGTTGGTTTCAGGACTGCGCGCCGGCCAGCGCGCGCCGGTGAGCAGCGCTCTAAAGGGCTCCTCGCGGAAGTCACCGCCCGCCACGAGAAGGAAGTCGTCGATGAGCACACCCTCTTCGGCGAGAGTGCGTGACTCCGGCGGCATCGAACCTGGGGTGAGACCGCCGATGTCCGCGTGATGGCTCCGGTTCGCCACGAAGAAGCGGATCTGACTGCCCTCTGCGTCGAATACCGGTGTGACGACGGTCACGTCCGGCAGATGGGTGCCACCGTGGAAGGGGTCGTTGAGCGCCACGGAATCTCCGGGGCGCAGGCTGCCACGCCGCTTTGCCAGGACGACGCGCACGCTGTCTCCCATCGCGCCCAGATGCACCGGCACATGCGGCGCGTTGGCCACGAGATTGCCCTGCGAATCGAACAGCGCGCAGGAGAAATCCAGTCTCTCCTTGATATTGACGCTGGTGGCGGTGTTGCGCAGCACGACGCCCATGTGCTCGGCGACCGCCATGAACATGTTGTTGAAAAGCGCCAGACGTACCGGGTCGGCGAGCTCATCGGCACCACCATGGCTGGCTTGCCGGACCGCGCGGCGCAGCAGCAGGTTCGCAGACCGGTCGACCTCAGCGCTCCAGCCCGGTTCCAGTATCGTCGTGGCGATGGCCTCGCGGATCATCGCTGGACCGGGGATGCGATCGCCCTCGCGCAATGAATCCCGATCGTACACGGGGGCATCGTGTTGCCGTCCACCGCTCCACAACGGGATGACCGCCAGAGGCGCCGGCATCGGTCCGCTTCGTGGGCTGCTTGGCGGCACTTCGACGGCCTCCCCTGCGCGCACGGACTCCACGGCGAGGCTTTCGATCGTCACCGGCCTCCCGGGAGTCGAGAACCCGAAGTGAGCACGGTGCGCCCGGTCGAATGCCTCGAGCATCTGACCCATCGGGCCGAACTCCACCGGAAGTGCCGTGTCGGTCCCGGTGTAGCGAAGGTAGAGCGTACACGTGACGCTCAGCGGCGCGTCCCCTTCGAGCGCCTCGGTTGCACTGCGTGACAAAGCCGCAGCAGCGGCCTCGACGCCCACCAGCGACTCTGCGCTCAAGGGCTTCTCGATGGCCTGATGACGCATCGCGCGCTGATCCGCCAGACCCATGCCGTAAGCGGACAGCACGCCCGCATACGGATGAATCATCACTGTCTCCATGCCGAGCTCGTCTGCGACGAGGCAGGCGTGCTGACCGGCCGCGCCTCCGAAACACTGCAGCGTGAACTCCGTGACATCGTGACCCTTCTCGAGAGACACCTGTTTGACGGCTCGTGCCATGTTCGCGACGGCGATTCGCAGGAAGCCCTCCGCAGCATCCCGGGCATCCTGCTGCACGCCCGTCGCCGCTCCGATCTGTCGCGCGAGGGCCGCGAAGCCTTCCCTCACGACCTGTACGTCGATCGGGAGAGTCCCGGCCGGCCCGAAGAGTGCGGGAAAGTGCTCCGGCCGGATCTTCCCCACCATCACGTTGGCGTCGGTCACTGTGAGGGGACCGCCACGGCGATAACATGCGGGGCCGGGATCAGCGCCGGCGCTGTCCGGGCCGACGCGCAATCGGCTCCCGTCGAAATGAAGGATCGATCCCCCGCCGGCCGCCACCGTGTTGATCGCCATGATGGGGACACGCATCTGCACGCCCGCCACCTCGGTGTCGAAGGCCCGTTCCAGCCTGCCGGCATACAGCGACACGTCCGTCGACGTGCCGCCCATGTCGAAACCGATGATCCGACTGAAGCCCGCGGCCTGCGCGGTGCGCACCGCTCCGATGACTCCGCCCGCCGGGCCCGACAGGATCGCATCCTTGCCCTGAAAGCCGGCCGCGCGCGTCAGTCCGCCATTCGACTGCATGAAATACAGGGCCGAGCTGCCGATCGCCCCCATCACCTTGTCCACGTACCGATGCAGTACCGGAGAGAGGTATGCATCGACAACGGTGGTGCGGGCGCGCGAGACGAGGCCGAGGAGCGGACTCACGAGGTGACTGGCAGACACCTGCTCGAATCCCGCCTCGCGCGCGAGCTGGGCCAGTCGGCGTTCGGCTTGGGGAAACTGCCAGGCATGCGCCAGCGCGATCGCGACTGCCTCATGCCCTTCCGCCTTGCGGCGCATCAGCATCGCGCGGACCGAGGGCTCATCGATCGGCACGAGCGTGCGCCCGCCCGCGTCCACGCGCCCACCGACCTCTTCCACGGCGGCGTACAGCGGCTCGGGCTTACGGATTTGAAGATCGAACAGGCGCGGCCGGGCCTGGGTGCCGATGGTCAGCAGGTCCGCGAAGCCGCCATCGACGAGCAGCAAGGTGCGAGCGCCCGTGCGCTCGAGCAGCGCGTTGGTCGCGACGGTCGTACCCATCTTGACCGCATCGATCCGCTCCTCGGGAAGCGCCGCGCCGTAGGGCAGGCCGAGGGCTGCACAGATGCCGGCGACGGCGGGATCGGCGTAGCTGCGCGGATTCTCGCTCAGCAGCTTGCAGGTCCTGAGCTGGCCGTCCGGGCTTCGGGCGACGACGTCAGTGAACGTGCCGCCGCGGTCGATCCAGAACTGCCAGCGGCCGCCCGTCACCGTCAGCTCGCCAGGGCGAGCCCGCGTCGTCGCACCGCAGCCGGCGCGGTCTCGGTCAATGCGCAGGCGAAAGCGAAGATCGCAGCGCTCAGGCCGACCAGGATCCAGAAGATCGCGCGCGGACCGAAGGCATCGGCCGCCATGCCCGCAAGCGTCGGACTCAACACTCCGCCGACGATCTCGCCCAGCCCCATGGTCAAGCCCATGACCGTGGCGAGCTGGGAGGCCGGGACGGTCTCGGAGGGAATGGTCGCCATCACCAGCGGATAAGTGCCGCTGACGGTGGCCCCGAGCCCGAACAGCACGAACAGCGGCCAGAGCGCGCCGCCGTCAATGAACAGGATGCTCAGCGGAATCAATACGGAAGCCGCGCCCATGAGGATCACGATCGGGCGCCTGCCGATGAAGTCCGATGAGCCGGGGATCAGGAACGCATACAGCATCGAAGGCAAGCCCCACATCGAGATCAGCCAGCTCGCCACGCTCGGGTCCATGCCGCGCACCCGGACCAGGTAGTTCGGTGTGAACGCCAGGAACACCACGAGGAAGGCGACGAGCAGGATGGACAGCACGACGCACAGCCATACATTTCTGAGCCGCAGCACTTCCAGGGCCGCAAGCCAGGAGCGCTCGCGCACGACGGCCGGCTTGTCCATCTTCGGCTCGCGGATCAGCCACAACATCAGCAGCGCGACGGCCAAGCCGGGCACGGCGGCCAGGTTGAAGGCGGTGCGCCAGCCGAAGGCCAGCGCGAACGCGGTCAGCACCAGCGGCGCCAGGGTATTGCCGAGCAGGTTGGCGCCGAAATTCTGCGCCGCGCCCATGGCGAGCCCGCGTCTTTCCGGCTCCACCTCGGCCGCCACCAGCGCCTGGCTGATGGGCATCACGCCACCCTCCGCGATTCCCATCATCAGGCGGGCGCCCAGCAGCATCGCGTAGGAGCGGGCGAGGCCCGAGAGGAGCGACGCCCCCGAGAACACCAGTGCGGCCACGACCAGGATGACCTTACGCTTGCCCAGTGCATCGGAGAGCCGCCCGACGAACAGGCCCGCGATCGCCCAGCTGAACGACAGCGCGGAAGCCAGAGTGCCGATCTGTGTGTTCGACAGCCTCAGCTCCGGCTGGATGAAGGGCATCAGCGCGTTGATCGAGTTGCGGTCGAAGAACACGATGCCGAAGTTCAGGCTCAGCAATCCGACGAGCACCCATTGGTAGGCCCGACCCTGATGCGGGGCGTTTGTCATTCTCGTGGCTCCCCCAAGATGCCGATGGAATGCCCGGCGCGCGGCGTCCCGGACTGGCGTCGATTATGTACCGCACTGGCACCGCCGGATACAGGGCGGTCCCCCAACGCGGCTGCCGGCGATAATTCGCCGGCGCCCCCAGGCTGCCGCCCTTGCTTCGGCGCGCATTCTGCTCCAAGGTTTCAGGCCCCTTGGCGGCGGAACGAGACAGGGTATGCGTCTGGATGCGATTTCGGTGGGCCGCGATCCCCCGCGGGAAGTGAACGTCGTGGTCGAGGTCCCGGTCGGCGGGGAGCCCATCAAGTACGAGATGGACAAGGCGGCGGGAGCCTTGATCGTGGATCGCTTCCTACACACCGCGATGACCTACCCAGGCAACTACGGCTTCATCCCGCACACGCTCTCTGAGGACGGGGATCCCTGCGACGTGCTGGTCGCCAATCAGCGTGGCGTCGTGCCGGGGGCGGTGCTCGCCGTGCGGCCCGTGGGAGTCCTGAAGATGCAGGACGAGGCCGGTGGCGATGAGAAGATCATCGCCGTACCGGTGCCACGCCTGACGCGCCGCTACGAGACGATTCACAACTACACCGACCTGCCGGACATCACGATCCGCCAGGTGCAGCACTTCTTCGAGCACTACAAGGACCTGGAATCGACGAAGTGGGTGAAGGTGCTCGGCTGGGGAGACGCCGCGGAGGCCCAGGAATTCATCCTGCGCTCCATCGAGCGCGCGCGCGCCCACTCCAAAATATGAGCGATGGCGCGGCGCGAGTCCCGAGCACGCCTGGGCGGCAGGCTCGCGCGCCTCGCGGTCCCCTCAAGTGTGGGCAGCAGCCTGGCTTGCGGCGCGTTCCGCCAGTGCGCGATGCACGAACGACACGCAAATCGAGCCCTCGCCCACCGCGGATGCAACTCGCTTGACGCTGCCCGAGCGCACGTCGCCCGCCGCGAATACTCCGGGGACGCTCGTCTCGAATAGCTCCGGAATGCGCTGCAGGGACCAGCGCGCAGCGGCAATGTCGGAGCCGCTGAGCGTCGCTCCGGTTTTGACGAAGCCGTGCTCATCGAGCGCAACGCAGCCGACCAGCCACTGGGTGTGCGGCACGGCCCCGGTCATCATGAAGACGTGCTTCATCGGTCGGGTCTCGGCCTCTGCACCCGCGGCGCTCTCCCAGGTGACGCTCTCGAGCCGCTCGGTCCCCTCCAGCGCCGTCAATTGCGTCCGGGAATGCAGCGTGATGCGCGGGCTCTCATCGATACGGCGGATCAGGTAACGCGACATGCTGTCCGCCAACCCGGCCGACCGGACCAGCAGGTGCACGTGCCGGCAGGAGCCCGACAGGAATGCGGCCGCCTGACCGGCCGAGTTGCCCCCGCCCACGATGACGACCTCCTCGTCCTCGCAGAGCCGGGCCTCCAGGTGAGTCGCCGCGTAGTGAATCCCCGAACCGAGGAAGCGGTCGAGGTTCGGGATGTCCAGCGCCCGGTACTGCGCGCCGGAGGCGATCAGGATCGTCTTCGTCCGCACCGACGAACCATCCGCAAACTCGACGCGATACGGCCATTCATCGCAGTGCAGGCGTGCCGCCTGCCACGCAACGCTCAGCCGCGCGCCGAACTTCTGCGCCTGCGCCAGAGCGCGGCCCGCCAGGGCCTGGCCCGAGATACCGGTCGGGAAGCCGAGATAATTCTCGATCCGGGAGCTCGTCCCCGCCTGCCCGCCCGGCGCCATCGTCTCGACCACGCGCACATCGAGGCCCTCGGACGCCGCGTAGACCGCGGCCGCCAGCCCAGCGGGACCCGCACCGACGATCAGTAGATCGTGCACCTCATCGCGCAGCACCTGCGGATTCAGTCCCAGGAACTCGGCCATGTCCCGATTGCTCGGATTGCGGCAGATCTGCTTGCCGTGCCAGATGACCACGGGAATGTCGGCGGGCCGGATGGCGAAGCGTTCCAGCAGGCTCTGCACGCCCGGATCGATCTCGATGTCGACGTTGACGTAGGGATAGCCGTTGCGGGCGAGAAACTCGCGCAACCGCAGCGTGTCGGCGGAATAGCTCGAGCCGATCAGCATGGCATCGCCCTGCCCCGCTGCCAGGATCCCCATGCGGCGCAGAATGAACGCGCGCATGAACAGCTCGCTCAGCTCGGCATCCGTCTGGACGATCGCGCGCAATCGCTCGACGTCGACCCCGATGACGACGCCGGGTTCGGAAGCCGCGATTCGCACCAGGCCCGCGCTGCCGCGCAGCGTACTCAGCTCGCCGGTGAAATCCCCGGGGGTCAGGCGATACATGAGCTCATGCTGGGAACCTGTCGGGGTCAGCGCATCCAGGCTGCCCGTCACGACCACGAAGAACTCGTGCGGCCGCTCGCCGACGTCCACGAGGATCTGTCCCGTGCTCGTCTCGATGCGCCGGCCGAAGGGCTCGAGGCGTGCGATCTGCGCCGCCGTCAGCTTTGGAAACATCTGCGCGCGGCGCGCTTCCAGGATCGGATTGGTCATTGGATCTCTGCAGCCCCCTGACGATCGCTAGGCGCAGACAGCGACGCCTGTGCGCAGTGGGAATCTCTTCAGGGCCGCGGCCCCGATCCACACGAACAGAGCGAGCAGGACGGCCTGGGCGGTGACGAACGGCAGCTCGTTGCCGTTGGGAGCGAGCGCGTGCAACGGCCCGATCTTGCCGAACGCCTGCACCACGCCGACGAAGGCATTCAGGTACAGCGCCAGCACCGCGCCCGCGACGTAGATCCAGCGCCAGGCACCGGCGAGCCGATGCGTGTACAACGCCAGGATCGTCGGCAGCAGCACTACGAGCGAGATGACCCCGAGAACGTGTGGCGGCCCGAAGCTCTTGGAGTGAAACAGAAAGCCCGTCGCGCTCGTGAGCACTGTCGTGATCAGGAACACGGCGGTCCAGGCCGGCAGCCGTCTCGAGCCGAGCATGCCGCCGACGACGACGATGCCCGATACGATACCGATCAGGCTGATGATGACATGCAGCAGCGTGAAGGCTGCCGTCGACATTCCCAGGATCATGACACGTCCTCCCAACAGGTTGCGCGCTGCCCGCTCCTAAGTCGATCCGGGAGGGGAGCTGCGAGCTCGGCCGCGCGCCATCATTTCCACTTCCTGCCCGTCACCGGGTGAGCATAATGAAACGGTACCACGCGCGTGTTCGGCCAGGTGGCCGGCACCGCCGGCAACAGCCGGTCCGGCCCGCGCGGATCCTCCGGGAAGAGCTTCGTGAGCGCCGGCAGATGCACGCCGCTCTTCGCCCAGCCGGGCTCGTAGTCCGCCTGCCAGAGCATGTTGTAGTTCAGCAGCTTGATCTTCCAGACGCCGCGCTCCTTCACGTACTGGTTCTCGTAGATGCCGCCTTCCCAGCACTGGGCGGGGAAGTTGTTCTGGATGCGCTCCTTCTTGCTGTCGTGCTGGCCGGCCAGCAGCAGAGCACGGAAGCGACCCTTGGCCGTCCTGCCATCCGGCGCGACGTCCACGATGTCCTGCAGTTGCAGGTGATCCAGCAGGAAGCCGTGCACGGGTCCGTTATGGCCGTTGGTGAACAGGTTGCGGAACCAGTCGCAGTACAGGCGGCGCGCGCCCGCCTTGCCGCGATAGACGCCGTTGAGGAACATGACCTCGGCGTCGTCTGCAAACAGCTCGCAGGCCTCATCGTACAGGCACATGTCGATGTAGTAGCCGTACTTGAAATGCAGGGCACGCACCGCGTTGACATCTTCGAGCGCCGCGATGCGCTGCGCCATCTCTTCGAGCTTCAGCAGCACGTTCGCGACCGGGGCCGTGCTCTTGCGCGGTGCCCGGCGGGTTCGCGCCGCGGGTCGCGAACCGCTCTTGCGGACGGGCCTCTTGTTCACTCTGGCCATCGGCCTCTCCTGCTCCAATGAAGGGGTAGCGCGATTGTAGCCTTGCGCCAGACCCGTTTCCTGCTTCGACCAGCCCGCGTGCGCGAGAACTGCCGGGAGCGGCGGTCCTTGGCATTGACCTGCCGCCGGACCAAGCCGCGGCGCTCGAGCTTGGCGGCGGAACGGCTGACCTCGCCCTCCCTTCCTTCGCTCGCGCCGCAGTGAGACCATCAACGGACAATCCGAGGTGCTCACATGGGAAACCCAGCGAAGCCGGATCTCGCGCAAGGCGTGGCGTTCCGGGAGCTGCCCGACGGTGGCATGGTAGTTGGAGCCGTCGGTGATGAGGACGTCATCGTTCTGAGGCGCGGGGACGTGGTGTCCGCCATCGGCGCCTACTGCACGCACTATCACGGCCCTCTCGCGGAAGGACTCGTGGTCGGTGACACCGTTCGTTGCCCACTGCACCACGCATGCTTCAGTGTGCGCACCGGTGAAGCCCTGCGTGCGCCTGCCCTAGACCCCATTCCCTGTTGGAGAGTGGAGAGAATCGGCGACACGATCTTCGTCCGCGAAAAGCTGCCGGTCTCGCCGCGCGCGCAGGGCGTTTCGACCGCCGCGCAGACTCAGCCTCGCACAGTAGTCATCGTCGGCGGCGGAGCCGCGGGACTCGCGGCCGCGGACATGCTGCGCCGGGAGGGCTATCCGGGCTCCGTGACCCTCATCAGTGCCGACGATTCCGCGCCCTGCGACCGGCCGAATCTCTCGAAGGACTATCTTGCAGGCACGGCTCCCGAGGAATGGCTCCCACTGCGGGCTCCGGAGTACTACGCCGAGCAACGCATCGATCTGCTGTTGCGCTCGCGCGTAACGTCCCTCGATCCCGAGCGGGGCCGGGTGAAGCTCGAAGGGGGCCGGGAGCTGGACTATGGGGCCCTGCTGCTCGCGACGGGCGCAGATCCGGTGCGGCTGGAGATTCCCGGCGCCACCGACTCGCAGGTCTGTTACCTGCGTTCACTGTCGGACAGCCGCGCCATCGTCGCGAAGGCGGTGGCGGCAAAGAGCGTGGTCGTCGTCGGCGCCAGCTTCATTGGACTCGAGGTGGCGGCTTCGCTGCGCCAGCGCGGAATCGACGTGCATGTCGTCGGGCCCGAAAGCGTTCCCATGCTGCGCACGCTCGGAGCCGAGGTGGGCCAGTTCGTGCAAGGCGTACACGAGTCGCACGGCGTCCGCTTCTATCTCGGCAAGACCGTGCAGCGAATGAATGGGCGGCGGGTCACGCTCAGCGATGGAGCCACCCTCGAAGCCGACTTCCTGGTGCTCGGCGTCGGTGTGCGCCCGTCGATCTCACTCGCAACCGCGGCAGGACTCGCAATCGACCGGGGCGTCCTGGTGAACGAGTACCTGGAAACGAATGCGCCCGGCATCTATGCCGCCGGCGATATCGCGCGCTGGCCCGATCCGCACTCCGGCGAGCCGATCCGGGTCGAACACTGGGTCGTCGCGCAGCGCCAGGGGCAGGTTGCCGCACGCAATATCCTGGGGCGGCGCGAAAAGTTCACAGCGGTGCCCTTCTTCTGGTGCCATTATTACGACATGGCTATCCACTACGTCGGCCACGCAGAGGCCTGGGACGCAACCCGGATCGAAGGCTCGCTGAGCTCCAGGGACTGCGCCATCACCTATCTGCGCGACAACAAGCCTCTCGCCGTCGCCACGATAGCGCGCGACCTGCAGAGCCTGCGGGCGGAGCTCGAGTTCGAATCCGGGACGCGCTCCGCCGGCTGACGGGAGCGCGATCGGGGGCATCGCGTGACGGAATCGTTTGCAGGCAGAGTGGTCGTCGTGGCCGGCGGCACGGGCGGCCTCGGGCGAGCGGTGAGTCGGGCCTTCCTCCGCGAAGGCGCGACCGTCGTCGTGACCTACCGCTCGGAGAAAGAACTCGCCGAGCTCGCAGACCTGGCGGCTACCGACGCGCAGCGCCTGACGGGCCGCCTTGTTGACGTGACGGATGAGGTCGCCGCGCGCCAGCTCGTGGGCGGAATACTCGAGAGGCACGGGCACATCGACGCTCTCCTGAACACCGTGGGCGGTTACGCTGGGGGCGTTCACCTCTGGGACCTGGAGCCGGCGGTCCTCGATCGCATGCTGGCGCTGAACCTGCGCGCGGGCTTCGTCCTGGCGCGGGCGGCCGTCCCCGCAATGCTCAAGCAGCGCAGCGGGTGCATCGTCAATGTGGCGGCGCAGGCCGCATTCGCTCATCCGGCCGGTGCCGCCGCCTACGCTGCATCAAAGGCGGCGGCCGTTGCCCTCATCGAGTCCCTCGCCGCCGAACTGGTGGGCAGCGGTGTGCGCGTCAACACGATACTCCCCAGTGTCATCGACACCGAAGCCAACCGCGAGGCCATGCCGCACGCGGACTTCGCAAAGTGGCCCAAGCCTGAGGACATCGCCCGCGTGATGCTCTTCCTGTGCAGCGACGGCGCCCGCTCGATCCACGGCGCATCGATTCCCGTCAGCGGTTACTGAGGCCGGCCGTCCGCAGTGAGAAAGAGGAATTCCCAGGCCGCACGCCCGCAGTCCAAGCGCACCACGGGTCATGCGCTTTCCGGTACGAATCTTGAGCGCACCAGCGATCACAATCAGCGTGTGACACTGCATGCGATCCGCGTAAGCGGACCCGTGACCCGAGCTGAGCTCGCGGTGAAAATCGGCTTGACGCCGGCCGCCATCGCCAACATCACCAACCGCCTTCTGCAGGACAAGTTCATCCTGACGGCCGGCCGAACGCGCGGCGCTCGCGGTCAGCCGCCGACGAAGTTCGTCGTCAACCCCGACAGCTGCTTCTCGATCGGCCTGAATGTCGATCGCGACCACGTCACGCTCGTCGTCCTCGACTTCGTCGGCAAGGTGCGGGCGCGGGCGTCGCGGGAGATCCCGTTCGCCAAGCCGGCCACGGTGCGCACGTTCTTCCAGCGATCCATCGGCCAGCTCCTCAGGAAGGCGCGGATAGACCGGGATCGCCTCGTCGGCGTCGGCGTTGCATTCCCCGATGACATCGCGCGCGCGCATCTGCCGGATCAGCCCGCCGACTACGCCGCCTGGGCCGCGGTGCGCGTGGACGACCTGCTCCGCGACATACTCGGAATCCCGGTGTTCATCGAGAATGACGCCGCCGCGGCGGCCATCGGCGAGATGCAGTTCGGCTCCGGCCACCAGTACAAGAGCTTCTTCTACCTGCTGGTGACGGCAGCCCTCGGCGGCGGCTTCGTTGCCGACAGCACCTATTGCCGCGGCGCGAACGGCCGCAGCGGGGAGATCGGGTGGCTGGCCGCGCCCGATGCGGCCGGACGGGAAAATCAGCTGCAAACCATCGTCTCGCTGTCCGCCCTGTACAGCCGCCTGGCCGCAGAGGGCTTTCGCGTCGCAACCCCGCGCGGCCTGACGAGGCTCGAGCCCGCCGCACGCCTCATCGTCGACCGGTGGATCCAGGAATCGACCGAGGCACTCGTCCAGTCCTTCGTCGCGATCAATTGCCTGATCAATCCGGAGGCGATTTTGATCGGCGGCCGCCTGCCCGCCACCCTGGTCGATGAGCTCGCGAAGTCGCTCAATGCGCGCATGGGGGCGTTCAAGGACCAGGTGCCCGCCGTGGCTCCCGTCGCCCGTGCCCTGACCTCGGACGACGCTCCGGCCGTCGGCGCGGCCATTCTGCCCTTCAGTCATCGGCTCCTGCCGACACGCTTTGCGCTGCTGAAGGCCACCTGAAGCGAGCGGGGGCGGCGCGCTGACGGATCCAAGGGTGCCTGCGCTCCGGCTTGGTGCGTCGCCGCGCCATTTCCGCCACACGTGTACGGTACCGGCGCGGGCTGCCGGCGCGCACGCGTTGCGTGAAGCCAACGGTCCGTTGCAGAATCCGTCCGGGAACGAATCGAACGAAGAGGGGCCGCCCGCGGGATTCGATCTGCAAGCCGCAACAGCCTTCAACGGAGCGTAAACCATGACAGCCCGCACCTCCCTGACCACCCTGCAGATCGGGATCGCCCTCGCCGGCTGCTGCCTGCTGCAGACCTCACTCGTGCGGGCCGCCGACGCACCCCCCGCAAGCGACACCGAAGACAAGTCGAACGGCATCGAGGAGGTCATCGTCACCGCGACCAAGCAGGCGCGCGAGCTGAGCAAGGTTCCGATCAGCATCAGCGCCTACACGCAGGAGATGCTCGATGAGCGCAGCATCCGCAACGTCAATGACATCGTAGCCCAGACGCCCGGCCTCGACCTGGGCGACCAGGGATCCAACGGAACCGGCGACCGCATCTCCATCCGCGGCATCGACTCCAACAGCGGCGCTTCGACGACCGGCGTCTACATCGACGACACCCCACTGCAGAGCCGCAACAATCCGGTGAATCTGGCGGGTACCGTGTTTCCCGAAGTATTCGATCTGGAGCGCGTGGAAGTGCTGCGGGGTCCGCAGGGCACACTGTTCGGGGCCGGCGCTGAAGGCGGCGTCGTACGCTTCATCACCCCATCTCCCAGCCTGACGAAGGACAGCGTCTACGCGCGCGCCGAAACTTCCTTTACCGAGCATGGCGATCCCAATTACGAAGGTGGTGCCGCCTTCGGCGGGCCACTGAAGGAAGGGGTCCTCGGGATTCGCGTCAGCGGCTGGGGCCGGCACACCGGCGGCTGGGTCGACCGCGTGAGCTGGCAGTCGGGCGAAACCTTCGACAAGGCCAACTGGGGCGACGCGGGCGGCGCACGCGTGGCGCTGCTGTGGAAGGCTTCGGACGCCTTGACCGTCATGCCCTCAGTGCTCTACCAGGGCTCGCACGACAACGACACGCCGAATTACTGGAGCTCGCTCTCGGACCCGCAGTCAGGACGATTCGTCAATGGCTTTGCCACGCGCCAGCAGAGCACGGAGCACTTCGTGCTGCCGAGCCTCAAGATCGAGGCAGATCTCGGGCCCGTGCAGTTCACCTCGGTCACCTCGTTCTTCCAGCGCTCGGAATCGAACGTCAGCGACGTCACCAACTACGACGTCGCCGGTGCGCTCGGTGCCGTCGGTGCGAACGGCGAGGACAACATCTTCCCGACCGTCGCCAGCGGCGCTCCGGTGAGCGACCTGTTCATCGGCGCGACCTTCCAGAACATCATCACCCAGGAGCTGCGGCTGCAGAATTCCGACCCGGATGCCAGGGTCCGCTGGGTTGGCGGCCTGTACTTCCAGAACAGCCGCGTCAACGACACGCAGCTGGCGCCGAATGCGCAGCTCGAGAACCTGTTTGACCAGCAGCAGGGGCCGGGCGCCTTCGACGCCTTTTACTACGACGCCACGACCTGCACGGCGGACTGCAGCGGCATGCTGCGCGGCATCTACGAGTACACCGGCAACGAACACTCACGCGACTGGCAGCTCGCCGCATTCGGAAACGTCGACTGGTCGATCACCAAGCGGCTGACCCTGAATACCGGGTTACGCGTGGAGAAGACGCGCTCGCAATTCAGCGCGGTCGAGGACGGCCCGGTGAACAACGGTGCCTCGGTCGGCGGGGGCAGCGCCAGCGCGACGCCGGTGACTCCGAAGCTCGGGCTGTCTTTCCAACAGGACGCGGACACCCTGTACTACGGCTCGGTCGCCAAAGGGTACCGCCCGGGCGGCGGCAACAGCCACGTGCCCCCTTCCTGCGGCCTGGACCTGAACAACATCGGCCTGTCGACCGCACCGTACCAGTACGCGCCCGACTCCACGTGGAGTTACGAGGTCGGCACGAAGCAGCGCACCGCTGGGGGGCGCCTGTCGGTGGACGCCAGCGTCTACTGGATCGACTGGCGCGACGTCCAGTGGTACTACTTCCTGCCCAACTGCGGCTACGGCATCGTCTTCAACCTGGGGCACACCAGCAGCACCGGTTTCGATCTCGACTTCAACGCGCGTGTCACCGATCACCTGCTCGCCGGGCTGAGCATCGGCTACACCGACGCCAAGTTCCTGAAGACCGTGATCCTGGATCCCGCGCAGCCCACGCCGGTCGTCTTCAACGGCCAGACGCTCGGTCAGGCGCCGTGGACCGTCTATGCGAGCCTCGAGTATCAGTTCAGCCTGGGAGCGCGGCCGGGCTTCTATACCCGCCTGACCGATGACTTCAAGAGCGCCAATCACGGGCCTTTCCTGTACCAGTTCCCTGATTCGGCCGAGGCCGACCCGGACCTGCGCCCGGGACCGTCGCGCAACCAGCTCGACATCCGCCTGGGGCGCGTGTGGAAGGGACTCGACCTGTCGGTGTTCGTCAGCAATGCGCTCGATGCCCATCCCGCCATCGTCAACCCGCAGTCCACGCACTACGTGGGCTACGACTTCAACAGCGGCGACCCGGTGGGCTCACCGATCTTCTCGTACTCGACGATCACGCCGCGCACGTTCGGCATCACCGGGATATTCAACTTCTAACAGGTCGCAGGCGGGGGCAGCGCCGACTGCCGCCGCTGCAGGAAGCGCCGCACTGCCGGATCGCGCTCCAGACCGATCGCGATGTCATAGGCATGGCGGGCCTCGCCGTGCTCTCCGCCCCGGCCGAGCAGCTCCGCGCGCACGGCCCAGTAGGGCTGGTACTCGCCCAGGCGCTCGTCGGCCGCCAGGACCCGCAGCGCCTCCAGGCCCGCTGCGGCGCCCTCGGTCTGCGCGACCGCCAGGGCGCGATTGATTGCGACCACAGGCGAGCCGCAGAGCCCGAGCAGGCCGTCATAGAGCTGCACGACCTCCGCCCAGTTTGATCTACCGGTGCGGCGGCGATGGACGTGCGCCGACTGCAATGCGCCTTCGAGCTGATAGCGGCCGATGGAGCCCAACCCGCTGGCCTGCAGCAGCAGGGCCTCGGCTTCCTCGATCATTCCAAAGTCCCACAGGTCCGGGGCCTGGTCGGCGAGCGGCACGTACTCGCCGCTGGCGTCGCGCCGCGCACGGCGCCTGGCGTCGGCGTGCAGCATGAGCGCGAGGAGGCCCAGAGCCTCCGGCTCCTCGGGAAGAAGCTCCGCCACGAGGCGGCCCAGAAACAGGGCCTCCGCGGCCAGCTCGCGCCGTGCGGCGTCGGTGCCGCCCGGATCGCTCCATCCTTCGGAAAACGCCGCATATATCGCATTCAGCACGCTCTCGAGCCGTGCCGGAAGCTCCTCCCGCTCCGGCACGCTCAGCGGGATTCCCGCCTGACGTATCTTGTCCTTGGCGCGCACGAGCCGCTGGCCCATGGCGGTCGGAGACATCAGGAAGGCCGAGGCGATCAGCGCCGCATCCAGTCCCAGCAGCACCTGCAGTATGAGCGGCGCGCGGATCCCGGCCTCGATGGCCGGATGGGCGCATGCGAACATCAGCGCGAGGCGGTTGTCCGGGATCACGGTAGCCTCCTCTGCGGCGTCCAGTCCGTCCGCCAGCAGCTGCAGCTGCGCTGCGGCGCTCTCTCCGGTGTGCCGCCGCCGGGCGAAGTCGATCATCTTTCGCCTGGCGACCGTCAGCAGCCACCCCTCTGGATTGGTGGGGCAGCCGCTGCGCGGCCATTCTGCGAGCGCCGCGGCGAAGGCTTCCGAGAGTGCATCCTCGGCAGCCGCGACGTCCCGCGTGCGCGCCGCGAGGAAGGCGACGAGCTTGCCGTAGCTGCGGCGGGCGACGGCGTCGGCCGTGCTGCGCGCTTGCTCGTCGCCCTCGCGGCCGCTCATCCCTACATCGTCCAGACCGGCCGCACCTCGATCGCGCCGTGAGCGGCTCCCGGGCAGCGTGCGGCCCAGGCAATGGCGGAATCGAGATCGGGCGCCTCGATCAGATAGTAGCCGCCGAGCTGCTCCTTCGACTCCGCGTAAGGCCCATTCAGAACCTGAGACTTGCCATTCGCGACCCGCACCGTGGTCGCCGCGGTCGTGGGTTGCAGGCGATTCGAGCCTACGTAGGCGCCGCCTTTGCGCAGCGCCTCCGTGTACGCCATGTACGCCCCCATGGCCTGCTGCTGGTCGGTGGGCGGCATGCGGGCGAAGCCGGCGGGATCGGAATAGAGCATCAGAAGGTATTGCATGTGTGTCTCCATCGAGAGTCGTGCGGCGGGCACCATGCTCCGCCGTCACCATGACGCTCGAACCGCGCCCGTTTCGACATGGCGGATGATTCCATGAGGCAGCCCCGGCGGCGACCGCCTCTCACGCACCCGCCACCCGTCACTGGCCGAGCCGCAGCGCTTCGATCTCCCCGGATACCGTCTCGTCCCCGATGGACACGTAGAGCGTGCCATCGGAGATCGACAAATCAAGGTCCATCCGTCGCTCCAGACGGCTCACGATCATGGCCAGCGGCTGCTGTGGGACCACGCGGATCTCGATGGACTGCGCCCTGTGGATTCGCTCGCCGGCCAGACGCTCGAGCCAGGTATCGACCTTGCGCTGCGCATACACGGCGACGCGCGGGGCGGCCTTGCTGGCCTTGTGCAGCCGAGCGGCCTCGGGAGAGCCGATATCGATCCATTTCTCCAGGATGCCGGTCAGATCCCGCACGGCGATCGCCGGCTCCTCCGGCGAGGACAGGCCATTCGAGAATGCGATGCCCTGGGTGTATTCCAGGCAATACGCAAGCAGCCGGGTAATCAGGTATTCCGCGGTTTCCGAGGGGTGGCGCGCCATGCGCAGCGTCAGCGTCTCATAGACGCCGCGGTCCGCATCGGCGAGCCGGACCGTGAAGACATGGACAGTTGCGGTCAATGCCATACGCCGGATCCGGCCCTTGTCACCGCTGAGCGGACGATTCAGTGCGCTGCAGATCGTACGACGTTTACCGGTGTGATTGCAGCGCAGCGAGCATATGATCGCGGCGGCCGCACCAGGAGTTCACATGGCATCGCTCGCTGCGCCATACACACGCTTATCGCCCTCATGCGCATCCGCCGCGTCCTGAGGCATGTCCGGCTGCTGGTGTCGCTCGCCGTCGGCGTGGCCGTGTTCCTCGTGCTCCCGGCGCACTGGACCCCGATCAGCCGGATACTGCTCGGCTGGAATTGCGGCGTGGCGCTGTTCCTCACGGCCATTTGCGTGTGGATGAACGGGCTGACGGCAAAGCAGATCTGCGCACGCTACGTCGAGGAGGACGAGACCGCTCCGGTGATCCTGGTCGTGGTCATCCTCGCCGCCGTCCTGAGCCTCATCGCCATCGTAGCGCTCCTGGCGACGCTCAAGGAGCTCGGCGGCGTCGAGAAGACGGCGCACATTGCGCTGAGCGCTCTCACCATCGTGGCTTCATGGACCCTCGTTCCGGTCATGTTCACGCTGCATTACGCCGACATGTTCTACAGCACCGAGGACAACGAGCGGCCGCTGACATTTCCGCAGACGCCGATGCCCGCGTTCTGGGACTTCGCGTATTTCTCATTCACGATTGCGGCCGCCTGCCAGACTTCGGATGTGGCGACGACCGGCACTCCGATCCGCAAGGCGGTCCTGGTGCACACGCTCATCTCCTTCCTGTTCAACGCCTCGATTCTGGGCTTCGCGATCAACATCACCGCGGGATTCATCTCGGGCGGTTGAGGATCTACGCTCCGGCGTCCGGCCCCGAGGGCTGCTTGCGGCCGACAATCACGCGAATATTCCTGCCGTCATCGGTTTTCGGCACCGTGAGTGCCTTGAAGGTCAGCGGGCCGCTGATCAGCAGGCACAAGCCTGCCTCGTCCCCCTCGATCACGCCCCAGCGGGCCCCCGTGCAGCGCTCTTCCTTGGCACAGGTCTCCCAGCAGTACTTCAGACTCGGGAGCCCGAGCTTCTTGTAGATCGTGCCGCTCACATCCTTGCCCGCCACGGCGACCATGCGGGCAGACGCCTCCTGCGGCGGCTGTGCGTCTGCAAGACAGCACGCGGCCAGAAGCAATGCGCTTGCGAGCGGTCGCGCGAGCGCTGGAGCGCAGATACGGTCGGCAAGCATCGTCGGAGGCACATCAGGCGTGGTTCACGTAGTGGACGCTACAGCGGGTTGAACGAGCAGGTCAAGCACCCAACCCCGGCGCCCCTTGCACGCCCCAATCGTGGGTGATAGACGGGATGGCTGGAAGATGGCTCACCTTACGGTGGCGGGAGAAGTTCGATGGCGGTACTAGGTCCGTATGGCTTCGTGCTCGAGGTTCCGGATCTTGCGCGCGGCGTGCAGTTCTATACGGACGCGGGGCTGAACGCGCGCGTCGAAGGCAGCACGGCACGCCTGCGATGCGACGGACAGGATCGCGACTGCATCACGCTCCTGGGCGGCGCGCCGCGCAAGCGTCTGCACCACTTGATTCTGCGCGCCGATCCACGCAAGTTCGACCAGGTCCGCAGGGCTGTGCCGGAGAACGGAGGGACCCTCATCTCCGCGCCCGCGGGGTTCGCGAGCGACGGGGTCTGGGTCAAGGATCCGCACGGCTTGCGGATTCACCTGCTGGATGCACCGCCCGATCCGCCGCAGGCTGCCGGGGACAACTTCGAGATCAACATGCCAGGCCGCCTGGTGCGCAAGGACCGGCGTGCGATTCCCGCCAAGGCGACGATCGGCCCGATCCGGCCGCTGCGGCTCGGCCACGTGCTCCTGTTTTCGCCGGATGTGCTGCGCAGCATCGACTTCTTCACCCGTGCGCTGGGGATGGGGCTCGCCGACCGATCGCAGGACGTCGTCGCCTTCATGTGCGCGGCCCGTGACAGCGATCACCACGTCGTCGCGTTCGCCAAGTCCCCCGACATCGGCTTTCACCATGGCAGCTTCCAGGTTGCAACGCCCGATGAGGTCGGCCTGGGGGGCCGGCGGCTCATCGAGAAAGGCAACAAGGGCAACTGGGGCTTCGGCCGCCACACGATCGGCTCCAACTTCTTTCACTACATCCAGGACCCGTGGGGCAGCTGGTTCGAGTACTACTCGGACATCGACCACATCGCCGACTACTCGCAATGGGAGCCGATCAACTACCCGATCGAGGACGCGCTGGAGAACTGGGGGCCGGATCTGCCCGCCGACTTCGCGCACAACTACGAGGCCAGCCCCGTGGCGGGTTGAGCGGCCGCCGCAGGCTCAGCGCGCACGCGGATCACGAGCTGACACAACAATCCGAACAGGGGTCGTCATGCTGCTGCAGGGAATGCATCTCGCCGGGGAGCGGCCGCCGCGCCGCCGTCGCGCCCTTCGCGCCCCCTCACTTGCCTTGTTGCTCGCCGCCCTTGCGCTGCTGTGTCGCGCGCCGGCCGCGCGAGCCGATGACTGCATCTCTCCAAGCTCGGACGTCGTCAAC
>FTDY01001795.1_pt1 | contig 25051 bp, 20 predicted proteins | sample 1640031 | NCBI WGS metagenome assembly FTDY01 (sample SAMEA3914816, study PRJEB12502) | metagenome | biome: forest; material: soil | place: USA | collected 2011-09-16 | depth 0.3 m
ATCACGAGCTCGACGGCCGGAACGTAGCCCCATTCGAGCGCGAGGACGCTTCTTCGCATCCAGGCGGGTGCTTGCGCCAGAGCCGCGCGGTAGTCGAACGTCACCACATCGAGACGGTCCGAGTGGTGGCGTAGATGCTTTTTCTTCAGCCTCGAGTAGTCCCCGATACAGGCGCCATTGAGCCAGCTCATCAGGATGCCGAGCCGGTCATTGGCCGCGGGGCTGGCAAATATGCAGTGGTGAGCGCATTCGTGGATCAGGTACGCCGAATAGACGAGCGCGTGCGCAGTCAGCAGCACGCCAGCCGCATTCACGGCCGGCATCTGCCGCGTCAACATCCATACGCCCGCGGCCCAGCCGAGCAGCGTGTAGCCGATCGCTGCCAGATGGGGCCAATCGCGCAACCCCGAACGCAGGATGCGGCTCATGGGCGGACTCCGTGGTCGGACTGCAAGGCGGCTACGAAGCGCTCGTCGTACGTGTCCTCGATCGAAGGCAGCTCGTGGATCTGGCCCTCCTTGCGCAACGTCTCCCCGATGATGCGCCCGCTGGCGTGGAAGGACGGCAGGACGGCAGTCTTGCTGAACACATCCCCGAGTTGGGCCAGCGGCGGATTCTCGATGTTGGGCAGTTGCGCCTGCACGTCGGCTACGCTGATCTCCAGCGTCTTCGCAATGATGGCAGCCGCTTTCGCCGGCTCCTTCTGCATGAAGGCCAGGCCGTCCATCGTGCCCCGGACCAGTCCCTCCACGAGCTGTGGATTCCCGACAATGGTGCTTTCCCTGAACGCCAGCACGTCGGTGATCATTCCCCTGGCATCCCGCGACGACAACAGTACGTGATAGCGGCTGCCACCGTTCAGCTTGCGGATGACCGTGACGCTGGGCTCATACGTGACCCCCGCGTCGACCGCGCCGGTGGCCATGATGGCGACGACGCCTTCGGGCGTCGAATTCACCGGCAGGATGTCCTTCTCGGAAAGACCTGCACGCGCGAGCGTGTAGCCGAGCAGAAAGTCGGACGGCGACAGCGGCTGAAAGGCCACCTTGCGACCCTTGAGGTCCTGGACGGTGCGCACACCGCTGCCGGCGAGAATGGCATCCCCGCCGACCGAATAGTCGATCGGCATCACGACCTTGAGCTTCCAGCCCTTCGCATCGGCCGTGATGACCTGGTCGTAGGTCAGCGTCGAGGCGTCGAGCTCGGCACCCTGGAGGGCGCCGGACATCTGGGAGTTGTCGCTGAAGGTGACGAGCCTGACATCCGGACCATACTTTCTGTAGTAACCGTTCGCCGCCGCGCAGTAGATGGGGCCGTATCCGATCCAGTTGACGACTCCGATGCTGACCTTTGCAGCTGCGCCCGCAAACACGGGCAGAGCGAGCAGCCAGATGGACGACGCTGCACGCACGATCCATCGCAAGGGCGTGTTCATCCGGCGTCTCTCCTTGCACTGATCAGCCATCTGTGGAAATCCCAGCCGCGGTCAACTGCGCGCGCAACGGCTCGAGCTGCTGCTGGTAGTGTCGCCATTGGAAGAGGGAGGTGCCGTACATGCGACGCCGCACCTGCGCAGCGCTGGCCGTGGTCGTCGGGGCGGGATTGCGATGGAACTCGGCGCAGCCGTCCTCCCATTCGAGGCCGCAGAATCGCAGCAAGCGGCGGGTCTGACCCAACTGGTCCGCAACCAGCTCCTCATAGCGCAGCTCGAGCAGGGCGCCCGGCAGCGTCGCCTCCCAATGCTGCATCAGCCGGCGGTACGCCACGTAGTACCGCCCCAGCTCCTCGAGGTTGTAGGAGAACGGGTACCCATCCTGAAACAGCGTCTTATAGATGGCGTAGCAGGCCGCCATCGGGCTGCGGCTGACGTGCACGATCCGGGCCGCGGGCAACGCCCGTCGGATCAGTCCGCAATACAGATAGTTCAGCGGCATCTTGTCGACGAAGCGCTCGGCCTGGATGCCGGCGGCGCGCACTCTTGCCTGGTAGTCGCGGCCCAGCGCGGGGAAATCCAATTGAGCCGATTGGGCCACCCGTTCGCACCGCGTCAGTTGCCTGCCGGCGTTGAGTCGATGCGTTGCCGCGACGATGGCGAGCGCAAAGTCATGCAGTTCGCCGGCACAGGTCAGCTGTGAATGACAGCCCAGAATCCGCTCGACGAGCGTCGAGCCGCTGCGCGGCAGCCCGATGATGAAAATCGGCCCGCCGCCACCAGCGGCTGCCTGCGCCGCATCCGGGGACGCGGCGGACGGCGCTTCGGACGGTGGAGCTGTCGGTTCTCGCGATGGTACTCCTGGCGGTGCGCCCGACCGTGCGCCGGGGAAGGCTTCGATGATCCACTCGACGGTTGCCACATCGACCGCGACGTCGTATTGCAAGTGAGCACGCCTGAGCCTTGCGCCGCGCTGCAGATGCTCAAACGAGCGTTCGTGCTCCCCCAGGTCCTCGCATTCCTTTGCCAGTGCATGCCGCAGCTCCACTTCGCCGCGCCAGTCAGGCCTTTGCCTTGCGATGAGCGCCTCGAGCTCTGCGACGTGGTTGCTCTCGCGGGTCTGGGTCCGAAGCTCGGAGCGGCTTCTGTAGGCCTCATAGTCGTCGGCGCGCAGCGCCACGACGCGATCGTAGTCGCGTTCCGCCTCCGCCAGATCGCCGAGGAAGCGTCGCACGGCCGCGCGATTGAAGATGAAATGCGAGTTGTCCGGAGCGAGGGAAACGGCGCGATCGTACGCTTCAGCCGCCCGCTGCTGATCGTTCGCACGGCTGAACACGGTTCCCACCGCATCGAGCAGCCCGGGATCGGCCGGCGCGTTGCGCTGTGCCGCCGCGGCGGCCTCGCAGGCCTGGGGGTGCCGGCCCAGCCGCAGCAGGCATTGCGCCTTGAGAAGCCAAAGCCGTGAGTCGCGCGCCTCGCGCACCAGGGCCTGGTCGATATTTTGCAGCGCAGCGGGCCACTGCTGCGCCTGAATCAGGCGCAGTGCCTGCCGATACGAGTCATTGCCGGTAGTGTTCATGACGCAGCCGAAGCCGCGCTTCTCCTTGCGCTCACTTTCCGCCGAACGAATATCCAAACGTCATGCCGAAGGTGCGTGGCTGCGACACGATCGCCTGGGCGCGATTGCCGAAGATGGCAGGATCCTGGAAGGAAGTGATGCCGAGGTTGTCAGTCACGTTGTTGACGTAGAGCGTTGCGATCCACTGTGAGCGCGCGAAGCTGAGTCGCGTATCGATCATGGTGTAGCCGGGTACCGTGGGCACGGTCGCGGAGAGCGCCGGTAGGACGCTGCTCTGGTAGTGAGCGCTGACGCCGTAGTTCCACGCGCCTCCGAATAGCTCGACATGGCCGTACTCGAGCGTGACGGCCGCGCTGGACTTCGGCGTTCCCGGGAGCGACGTGCCCAGCGCCGGGGGAGGGGCCGTCACGTTGGGGAATACGAACAGCGGATTGATCGAAGTCAGCTTCGTCTGGTCGTAGGTATAGGCGAGCTGGACGGATAGATGCCGCGTGAGCAGGGACTCGATCTCGGCTTCGATGCCCCGGCTATAGCCGTCGCCGATGTTGATGGCAGCGGGCAACACCAGGGGCGTGACCTGCAGGCCCTCCTGGATGTTGTGCCACTGGATGTCGAAAACCGCCGCCGAGTAGCGGAACCGGTCCTGCAGCGTGCCCTTGATGCCGAGCTCGTAATTGTCGGCCTTATCCGGCTGCAGCTGTGTGAGTCCGGCTGGAGTGGTGTAGCTGCCGCCGATCTCGCTTGCGGGCAGGGCGTTCACGCCGCCGCGACGAAAGCCTTGCGACCAGGTGAGGTAGACCAGATTGGTCTTGTCGAGCTGGTAGGCCGTGTTGAGCTTCCAGAGCGCGCGGCGCCAGGAAGCGCTCAGGGATGAGTTGGCGATGAAGTCGGGCCCGTCGAACAGCAGTCCGGTCTGCTGCTGCTGCTGCAGGGTCTGTTTGAAGAGGCGCGCACCCCCGGTCACGCTCCAGGCCGGCGTGACGTGTCCGGTGATCTCCCCGAAGACCGCGAGGTCCTTGAAGTGCGTCTCGAAGTCGCCGATGTACGCCTGGTCCTTGACGATCGGGATGCCGTCGATCGTGGTGAGCGTGCCCGGCGTGTAAGCGGTCTCGCCGAGCCCGCAGTACGAGGGGATTACGCCGTCGCCGGCGCTCTGGCCGTAGAGGGGCGCGCAGGCGTTGTAGAAATCCAGGTAGCCCTGATAGAAGTCATGCTCCTGGATCGTCGTTTTCTGGTCATTGTAGAACAGGCCCGCCACCCACTCGAGCACGCCTCCCGACTTGGATGCCAGGCGCAGCTCCTGGGTGAGCGGGCGATCGTCCAGCGCCTCCAGACCCAGGATGTAGGTGCGCGGATCCTGTCCGTAGAGGCTCTGAAAGAACGGGAAGTTGATGTATTCCTGAGTTTCATCGGCACGCGTGCCGTTGACGTGGTGCGCCCAGGCCGTCGCCGAGGTGAGAGTGGCGAATCCCATGTCGTACGACACGGTCAGTGCCGCGAGATCGACCTTGTCGTGGGTGACGTCAGGGCTGTACTCGGCGCTCGACAGGGAGTCGACACCGGCGGGTACCGGTGAGTCGTAGAGTTGGGCCGCCAGCGGTGGGTTGGTGAAGTCGCCCGACGGCTGCGCGGCCGGATTGATGGGCCGGTTGTAGGCAGCCAGGCTCGTGGCCGCGTAGGGGAAGCCGTTCGCCGTGGCCCTTTGGTAGTAGTAGGACAGCTGTGCGCGCAAAGCCTCGTTCGGCTGCCACAACGCGGACACTCGTGCCGACTGATAGTCGTAGGAATTGACGCCCTGCCGAGAAAACTTCACCGGCGGGCTGAACAGGCTGCCGGGCTGCGCTGCAATCGGTGCGCCGGATGAATCCAGCGTGTACAGGTTGGGTTGATTGATGAAGCCCGCATCGCGTGACCACCCGGCGTTGAGGCGTACCGCAAACGTCTCGCCGAAGGGCACGTTCAGCATGCCGTTGACATCGCCATTGGGTGAGCTCGTATGCCGGGTATCGCTCAAGCCCACTTCGATCCTGGCGTCGAATGCGTTTGGATCGGGACGATTCTGGACGAAGCGCACCGTTCCACCGAGGGAGCCTGAGCCATACAGCGTGCCTTGTGGGCCGCGCAGGATCTCCACGCGGTCGAGGTCCTGCAAGCGCAGATTGAAGAACAGGGGAGTGTCATCGACGTACGTTGCCACAGGGGGCACGACCGGCGAGGCGGCGGCAGGTAACCCCGATGTGGTCTCGCTGTTCAGGCCGCGAATGATCAGGTTGGCGCCGTTGACGCCACTGAACGGTCCCTTGTCCGTGTAGTTGACGCCGGCCACGGATTGCGCAAGCGATGCGACGTCTTCGATCCCCCGCTTCTCCAGATCGTCGCCGGTGATTGCGGTGATGCTGATCGGGAGGTCCTCGACGGCAGCCTCGCGACGGCTCGCCGTCACGACGACCTGTTGCAGACCGCCGCCGATATCGCCTGCGGCGTCGGTGTCCGCACGTGAAGGCGTTCCGTACAGGGCCGTAAGCACGGCCGCTGTAATCGCCGAAGTCGTGCGGATCGAGGACAGATTGATCGGGTTCACAGCGAGCGTCTCCTCAACTCGGATGCAGCGAAGCGCACCGTCGAAGAGCCATCGGCCATTTGCGGGATCATCCCCTGAACGGAAGATCATCCCGAGGATGGCCACGCCTCCTCGACGTCAGATCTCCCGGGCTTTTATCCCGCCGTGTATCCACTGCCCGTGAGCGTGAGCTCACTTCGGCCGTGGACTGCCTCTCTCGGACCTGCCACCCGCTTGCGCGAGCCGGAACCCTAGACGCACATTGTTGATGGAGTGGTGCAAATCGCGTGCCGCTGCTGGGTGGTCCGAGTCACATCGACGGATGTCCAGCAATTCCCAACACTTGCGCGTTGAGGTTGGTCCCGGCCTGGCGCGTATGAATGACGCAACATGCGGCTCGCGCACTGTTTGAGCGCGCAAGCGTTGCCCGCTGCCCGATTCGGAGGCTGCGGACGGTCAGCCGATCTGTTGGGAGAGCTTGCGCAGCAATTCCAGATCGGTGCGCATCCCGGAGGTGTCGCGGATGCGATCCAGAATTTGCGCTCTGAGCTGCAGGAACGCCGCCGAATGCTTCATGTCCTGAGTGCGGCGCGCCGGCAGCGGAACCTCGTAGGTGGAATCGATGCGTCCCGGGCGCGGTGCCATCAGGACGACGCGCCGCCCGAGATAGACGGCCTCCTCCACGTCGTGCGTGACGAAGACCACCGTGCAGCGCTCGAGCGCGCTGACGTGCAGGATCAAGTCGTGCATGACCTCCCTGGTCTGCGCATCCAGTGCCCCGAAAGGCTCGTCCATGAGGAGGATCTTGGGCCGTGTCATCAGCGCGCGTGCTATCGCTACCCGCTGCTGCATGCCGCCGGAAAGCTGAGCGGGGTGGGACGTGGCCACCGGCGCGAGACCCATGAGGTTCAGCAAGGCTTCCGCCCGGCCGGAGGCGGCTTCGACGTCGCCGCTGGTTCTGTCGCGGGTATGGATCTGGAGCTGGCGGGGAAACTTGATGTTCGAGATCACATCGAGCCAGGGGTACAGGCTGTAGTTCTGGAACACCATGCCCAGGTCCGGGCAGGGGCCGCGAATGGGCGCGCCGGCCGCTTCGATCTCACCCGCGCTGGGCTGCTCGAGGCCGGCGAAAATCCGCAGCAACGTCGACTTGCCGCAGCCCGAGGCGCCGACGAGCGTCACGAATTCTCCGTCCTGGACCTCGAGAGTCACGTTCTCCAATGCCACGACGCTGCCGCGGCTGGAGCCGAACACCTTGGAAACCGACCGGCACAGGACGGCGGCACCCATTCTCAGCCCCGCGCGTGCAGCCAGGGGAACGCCAGCCTGTGCGCCAGCCTGAAGGACTGATCCATGGCGAGCCCGATGGCGCCGATCAGCAGAATGCCGGCGAAGATCTTGTCGGTCTGCAGGAAGCGCTGTGCCTTGATGATGGCGTAGCCGAGACCGGAATTCGCCGCCACCAGCTCGGCGACGACGAGATAGGTCCACGCCCACCCCATCGTGATGCGCAGCGTGTCCAGCAACGCCGGCTTGGCGGACTGAATGATGACTTTCTCGATCACCTCGCAGCGGGTCGCCCCCATCGTCTCGGCCGCCTCGATCTGGGCGGCCGGCACCCGGCGCACATCCTCCGCGACCATCAGGACCATCTGAAAGAACGTCCCGATGAAGATGATCGCCACCTTGGCGCTCTCATCGATCCCGATCCACAGCATCACGAGCGGAATGAAGGCGACGGCGGGCATATAGCGGATGAAGTCGGTCAGTGGCTCCAGCAGCGCCTGCACGACGCGAAAGGTTCCGATCAGGAGCCCGAGCGGCAGCGCCACGAGTGCCGACAGCGCCCAGCCTGCGACGACGCGGAAGAAGCTGATGCCTACGTCCGAGAGCAGAGAGTCGTCGGCGAACCAGGTACCGATCCGGTTCACGACATCCAGAGGTCCCGGCAGGAACACTCTGTTGACCGACCCGAACGCCGTCAGGAGCGTCCAGCCGGCAAGCGGCAGAGCGAGCCCTGCCGCAGCGAGCGTCCAGTAGCTGCGTTGACTGATCCAGCCGCGGATCTTCCAGGCCGACCCCGTGCGGCTCCACGTGGGACCGGCGGCGCTCGTACCCACCGCTACGGTCTTCATGGGCGTAACGCTGCATCGAGGAGCGAGCGGTCGACGCCCTTGGCGGCGTCGGGCTGGCCGTCGATCAGCTTGTTCGACAGCAGGAAGGAGCCGATCGCCGGGGCGACCCGCACCAGGCTGTGCTCACTTTTCGGATCGAACGCGTCCTGGTTTGCCGCGGCGTCGAAGAAGCGTGTGCCCGGCAGAAAGACGCGGTATTGGGCCGCGTCCATCCCCACGACCTTGGCCATGATGGCCACCGCGCGATCGGGCTGATTGCGGATGAAGGCCTCAGTGTCGAACCACGCCCGGAGCATCCCTATCAGGTCGTTGCGTTTGCCCTGGATCGCTTGCGCCTGTGCCACGAGCAGGTCCGGAATGAGTCCCGGCATCTGTGCAGAGGTGAACAGCGGCTTGCCCTTGCCGCTCTTCTGGATCTGGCTGATCCAGGGATTCCAGACGACTGCAGCATCGACCCGCCCGCTCATGAAGGCTGCCGCGGCATCTCCCGCCGACAGATTGACGATCTTCACATCCCTGGGAGCCAGTCCGTTGCGCGCCAGCGCGGTGTACAGGACGAAGTGCGACACGCTGAACTGTTCGAGCGCTATCGTATGGCCGCGCAAGTCCGCGAAGGACGGGATCTTCGGGCCGACCATCAGCGCATCGTTGCCGGCCGAGTTGTCATTGACCAGCACCGCTTTCAGGGGCAGCCCCTTGGCGAGCGGGCCAAGGGTATCCGACCAGGTCTGGCTGTTGGCATCGAGCTGCCCGGTCGACAGGGCCGCGATCGAATCGCTGTAGTTGGCGAACCAGACCAGCTTCACGTCCGCGCCGTGCTTGCGGAAGTATCCCTGATCCTGCGCGACGTACCAGGCGACCCAGCCGGTCCAGTCGGACACGCCGACCTTGATCTCGGCGCGCGCCGGCATGCTCGCCGCGGCGCACAGCAGCAACGCGGCGGCGAGCACACGACGTGGGGCCCGAAGGGTGAATCGCGGAAGAGGCATTGCGGAAGCCATGAGTGCAATCCAGGTTGAGCGGCTGGCCATGTGATGATGATCAGCGCCTGGCCAGATAGGCGCGCCATCCCCCGTGAGCGGTGATGTCGAGTGCCCCGGTGAGCGCACGCGGCTCGGCGACGAACCCGTGCACGCTGGTGCCGTCTTCGAGGCTGACTGTCCCGATGGCCAGCGGCGCGGGCACCTCGGCAACGAAGCTGCCAAAGGCGCCGACGTCGAGCTCATAGACTTCGAGCTCCACAGGGCCGCCGTCCGCGCCGGCGTGAACCAGGGCCGGCTTCGGCGGGTTTTGATTCGCCATCGCATACAGGCGGTAAACCGGTGCTGTACGTGTCGCCCGTACCAGCCGCGCATGCCGCGAAGTGAGCTGCCAGTTCAGAGGCATTCCGGATAGATGGGCTCCGACGACCGCGAGCAGCACGCGCGGCTCGCGCGGCGCCCGATCGAGATCGGGGACGGATGGCAGGGCGCCGGTCTGCATGTAGCGCGCGGCAAGCCCGAGGAGGCCCAGGTCGGAGAACGCCGGAGCGATCAGGCTCAGGCCGAAACCGGTGCGATTGTCCCTGAAGCCCGCCGGCACGGACACGGCGGTCATATCCAGAAGGTTGACGAAGTTGGTATACAGGCCGAGATGGGAATTGAGCGCGACCGGCTCGGCAAGGACCTCGCTGCGCCGATAGATCGTCGGAGCGGTCGGCAGCGCCAGCACGTCGATGCTGTCCCAAAGCTCCTCGGCTGTGCGCGCGTAGTCCTGCAGCGAATAGAAGCCGCGGAATGCGTCGACAGCCGACACGCCTCTGCCAGCCTGCACAATTGCCCGTACCACAGGGTGAATTGCCGTTGGCTGAGTCGTGAGGAGCGACTCCAGCGCCGCTGTGCGCTCCGCGATCCAGGGCCCTCCGTAAAGCAGGCGCGCAGCCTCCAGAAGCGGCATCACGTCCACTTCGACCGCCGTTCCTCCGCTCGCCGTCAATCGCCCCAGAGCATCGGCGAACAGGTTTGCATCCTGAGCCGACAGATCCTTCAGCTGCTGCGCTCGCGGGACCCCAAATCGAAACGTCGCGCCGATCCTGTGAGCCGCAGCGGGAGGGCGTCGAGCATAGGAGTCGAGACGGTCGAAGCCCGCTGCAATCGAATCCACCAGAGTGGCGTCTTCGACGTCCGCGGTCATCGCGGTCACGCAATCGAGGCTGCGGCATGCAGGCACCAGGCCGCGCGCGCTCCAGCGGCCGCGAGTCGGCTTGAAGCCGACCAGATTGTTGTATGCCGCCGGCACGCGCCCCGAGCCCGCGGTATCCGATCCCAGGGCGAGGGGGACCACGCCGGCTGCGACGAGAACTGCCGACCCTGCGCTCGAGCCGCCGCTGATGTACTCGCGGTTGAAAACGCACCCGCTGCTGCCGTACGGACTGCGCGTCCCCACCAGGCCGGTCGCGAACTGATCGAGATTCGTCTTCCCGATGATGACCGCCCCATTTTCGAGGAGCCGATCCACGACATGAGCCGAAGTGGAGGCGCGGTAGGCGAATGCGGGACAGGCGGCGGTCGTCTCCAACCCCGCGACGTCGAGGTTGTCCTTGACCGCCACTGGAACGCCGGCCAGGGGGAAGCGCTCACCGGCTGCGATGCGCTCGTCGATGAGCCGGGCGCGAGCGCGAACCTCTGGAGCCGGTACGCGGCTGATCCAGGCTTCCGGCTGAATTTCATCGTAAGCCGCCGCCCGCTCGAGCGCCTCAAGCGCGACCTGCTCGGCGCTGCGGCTGCGTGCATTGACCTCTTGGGCGATGGCTCGGACGCTCGCTCTGCGCATGGCTCAGTGACCCTTGGGGAGCGCGTGCGTGAAGGGCTCGAGGGCGATGATGGGCATGCCCGGGGCGATGGACTGACGCTCCTGGATATAGATGGCCCGGACGATCCCGGCGGCGGGGCTGGGGATGCTGCATTCCGTCTTCATCGCCTCGATGGCGGCAATGACGGAACCCTTCTCGATGCGATCTCCGGCACGCACGTGAATCTTCCACACGCTGCCACCGAGCGGCGCCTCGACCAGTTCCGAGCCCGTCGGCACTTCGATCGATTCGGCATCCGTCGAGGTGGCGCAGAGCGCGTCATCGCGTGACAGCTCGTTGCGCTGCAGCCATTCCTCCCGTTCCGCGTCGAAGGCCGCCTGCCGCGTTTTCTGAAAGGCCTCGATCTCGGAGCGGTGTTCACCCAGAAAGCGCCGATGGTCGCAGAGCCTGAAAGTTTCCTCCTCGATTCGCAACGCGCGGCGACCGAAGGGGAAATCGCGGCGCCACTCGGTGAGCTCGGCGTGCGTCACCGGAAAGAAGCGGATCTGGTCGAAGAAGCGCAGCAGCCAGGGCTTTGCGTCGCTGAACACCGGCGCGCGTAGATAGGAGTTCCAGACCTGGATCGTGCGCCCGAAGAGCTGATACCCCCCGGGACCTTCCATCCCGTAGATGCACATGTAGGCGCCACCGATGCCGACGACGTTGGGGGGCGTCCAGGTTCGCGCCGGATTGTATTTGGTCGTGACCAGCCGGTGGCGCGGGTCGAGGGGTACGGCGACCGGGGCCCCGAGGTAGACGTCGCCCAGTCCCATGACCAGGTAGCGCGCGTCGAACACGATACGACGTACGTCCTCTGCGGACGCGAGGCCGTTGATTCTGCGGATGAACTCGATGTTGTCCGGACACCACGGCGCGTCGGCGCGCACCGAGGCTGAGTAGCGCGCGATGGTCTCGGCGACCGCGGGGTCGGCGAAGGACAGCGGCAGCCAGATTACGCGGGAGGGGATCTCCAGCCGGTCGAGCTCTCCAAGTCGGTCCTCCGCGTCGCCGAGCTCCCGCAGCAGTCGTGCGAGGGGCAATACCCGGCTGTCGTAATGGACCTGCAGGGAGCGGATTCCCGGAGTGACGTCGATCACGCCGGGGAGCTGCATCCTTTCCAGCTCCAACATCAGTGCGTGCACTCTCAGCCGCAACGCGAGGTCGAGGATGTTGGGTCCGTACTCGACGAGGACGTGACGATCTCCCTGCCGCCGGTAGACCGTGCCCGGACGTGGACCGCGCTCGGGGAAGCTTTCGAGCAGCGGCGACGCGTCGATGAGGGGGCGCGGAGATGGCGGTGCGCGTCTCGCGAAAGCCCGCGCGGCGGGAGGCTCCAAACGCGCTACGAATTCGTCCTGCTCCCGCTCAGCCTGTGAGGCAGTGGCCTCGGTTACCGGCTCGAACTGCACGGTGTCGCCGGGCGCCAGCTGCCCCAGCTTCCATAGATCGGCTTGAATGACCACGAAGGGACAGACGAACCCTCCCAGCGACGGACCATCCGGGCCCAGGATGATGGGCATGTCGCCTGTGAAATCCATGGCGCCCACGGCGTAGGCATTGTCATGGATGTTGGACGGGTGCAGTCCCGCTTCTCCCCCATCGCGACGCGCCCATCGGGGCTTGGGTCCAATCAGCCGGACACCGGTACGGCTGGAGTGGTAGTGCACTTTCCAGCTCGCGCTCAGCACGGCGTCGATGTCTTCCGATGTAAAGAAATCGGGTGCGCCATGTGGGCCATGCAGCACGCGAAGCCGCCATTCGTGCGTGAGCGGAGGGTGCAGGCGCGCCGGAAGTGTCGACAGCGTTTGCGGCACGACGCCGGAGCTCAAGTGAAGCACGTCGCCGGCGGCGAGATTGCGCCCGGCATGTCCGCCGAAGCGTCCAAGAGTGAACGTGGCGCGGCTTCCGAGGTATTGCGGAACCTGGAGCCCGCCTCGAAAGAGCAGATAGGCACGGACTCCGGGACCCTGCACGCGGGAGAGCTTGAGCCTCTGGCCTGCCGAGACGACAGTCGGCGCGTACGATGGGATCGCCTGCTCGTCCAGTAAAGCGCCGCAATCGGCGCCCGTGACGCAGACCGTCGTCGACTCGTCGAACGCGAGCGTGACACCCAGAACAGTGATCTCCAAGCCTGCCGCGTCTGCCGCGTTCCCGAGCAACCGATTGCCGAGGCGGAACGCAAGAGCATCCATCGGGCCCGAGGGCGGCACGCCGACGTGCCAGAACCCAAGGCGGCCGGGAAAATCCTGCACCGTCGTGGCCAGTCCACCCGTCAACACCCGAACGCTGCGGGACGCGAACGGTACTTCAGCGAGCGCGCGGGTGGATATCGCGGCGCGCGCGAACATCTCGCTCCGCACGATCTGACGCAGCCAGCCGAGGTTGGTTTCCAGTCCCGCCACCTCCGTCCGATCGAGCGCCCGGCGCAACGACTCCACCGCGGCGTCGCGATCTGCCGCCGTGACGATGATCTTCGCGAGCAACGGGTCGTAGTGAGTGCTCACTTCGCTGCCCGCGGTGATCCAGGTTTCGACGCGCGCGGCGGCCGGAAACTGCACGTCCGTGACCGTGCCGCTGCTAGGACGGTTCTCCTGCGCGGGATCCTCGGCATACAGGCGAGCCTGAATCGAACAACCGGACGCCGGATCGGCCATCCACGGCCTGGCGGTGAAGGAGTCGAGAAAGGATCGCTCGCCGGCCGCACACCGCAGCATCCATTCGACGAGATCGACGCCGGTGACCTCCTCGGTGATGCCGTGCTCCACCTGCAGCCGGGTGTTCACTTCCAGGAAATAGAACCGATCGCGGCGCGGATCGAAGATGAACTCGACGGTTCCGGCGGAGCGATAGGCGACGGCGCCCGCGAGGCGCAGCGCCGCGTCGATCATCCCGGCGCGCGTTCCAGCGGGGAGTCCGGGGGCGGGAGTCTCCTCGAGCACCTTCTGATTGCGGCGCTGTAGGGAGCAGTCCCGCTCGCCCAACGCAACCACCCGCCCGGTGCCATCGCCGAAGATCTGTACTTCGACATGGCGCGCATCCGTTACGAAGCGCTCCAGGTAGACGGCGTCGTCGTTGAAGTGGCTGCCGGCAAGCCGCGTCACCAGCGGGTAGGCTTCTTCGAGCGCAGCGGCGTCCTCGCACACCCGCATGCCGATCCCGCCACCTCCGGCTGTCGCCTTCAACATGACAGGAAATCCGACACGCGCGGCCGCGATTCGTGCTGCCGGCAGGTCCCGGAGAACCGCTGAACCGTCGATGAGCGGCACGTCGTGTAGTCTCGCCAGGTCGCGCGCACGGTGCTTCAGCCCGAAGGCCCGTATGTTCTGCGGTGTCGGCCCCACGAACGTCACACCAGCGGCGGCGCACCGCTCCGCAAATTCCGCATTCTCGCTGAGGAATCCGTAACCGGGATGTATCGCCTGCGCGCCGCAAGCCCGCGCCGCCGCAATGACGGCCTCGCCGTTCAAGTAGCTTGCGGAGGCTGCGGCGGGGCCGATGCACAGCGCGTGGTCGGCCTGTTGCACGTGCAGCGATCCCGCGTCCGCTTCGGAATACACGGCCACCGACCCGATGCCCATGCGCCGCAACGTGCGGATGATGCGGCACGCAATCACGCCACGGTTGGCGATAAGGACTCTTTCAAACACGTCTGCCCCGCCGCTCGGCCGCGATCAGGACACGCACCGGCGTCGGGTTGAAGCCATTGCAGGGATTGTTGATCTGCGGGCAGTTCGAGATCACGGCGACCACGTCCATGCGCGCCAGCAGGTCCACGTACAGGCCGGGAGCGGAGATTCCGTCGACGATTCCCAACGTTCCGTCCGCCTCCACGGGCACGTTCATGAACCAGTTGATGTTGGCGACGATGTCGCGCTTGCCGCGTCCGTGGCGCAGATTGGCATTCAGGAAGTTGTCCACGCAGGAATGCTGCGACCGTGTGTGATGCCCGTAACGCAGCGTATTGCTCTCGCAACTGCAGGCTCCCCCGATCGTGTCGTGCCAGGCGACCGTCGTGCCGCGGATCTGCGCCATCGGATTGCCTTCATTCGACAGCAGGAGCGAGCCGGTACGCAGAAAGATGTTCCTTTGTGCAGCTATCGTGTCCTGGGCGCTGTAGCGTTCGGCATCGTCGTGCGCCGCGTACAGCAGGAAGGCGACGGCCTGGTTCCCCTCCAGGTCTATGATGCGAAGCGTCTCGTCCGTGCGCAGAACGTGATCCCACGCGGCGCGGGCGGGCACGATTTCATCCAGCAGAATGTTTCGCGGAAGGCCGGCAAGAGCGGGATCGTTCATTTTTCACGGCACTCGGTACGGCTTACCTGCAAATTGCGAGCCACGTACCGGTGCCGCGGTCTCGTCAGCGGCGCAGGTACTCATCCAGGTTCTCAAAGGCGCGCTGCGCTTCCGGAGTGGCGTTGCGAATCGGGTCTGCCGCGGTTGCGACCGGGGCGCGCCAGGCGGAAACACGCACAGCGGTCACGACGTACTGCGGCCGTGAATCCAGAACATGAGGGCAGTTCGCGAGCACGACGATCACGTTCATTTCGGCTCGCAGCAGGAGGCTGCGGCCCGGCGCAGACGGCCCGGTCTGCAACATCGTGGTGCCGTCGGGTGCGATCCGCACTCCTTTGAACCAGTTGATGCACGGATGCAGATCCTTGCGGTGCAGGCCGAAGCGGGCCGCGCCGAGCAGCAGCCGATCGCGAGCGCTGGGATGGCGACCCCAGTTCGAGCCATTGCCGTACCGGCGCGTGTTGGCGAACTCGGTCGATGGGCCGCAGAAGGTGTCGTGCGTCTGGGCATCGTCCGCCAGGAGACTCATGAGCACGCGTCCCATGTCGGACAGCAGCAGCCGTCCCGGCTGGAGATACGCATTCCACTGGACCTTCATCGTGTCGGCGACGTTCAGCCGCTCGGTGGGACGTTCAGCGTTGAACACGAGCATCGATACGCACGCGTCGCCGTCGAGGTCGACTAGCCGCAGCCGCGCTCCGGGTCCCAACTCCCGGGCGGCGTAGCCTCCGGCGCCAAGCGTCTCCTCCCAAAGCATTGATTCCGAAGAGGCGCCTTGCGGAATGTCGGCGACCGAGCCTGCGGGAACCGTGGGCATGGCGGCGACCCTGACCCCAGCCATCGAGCGAGCGTGCGCGCGGGCTCCGTGCAGGTCCGCAGTGCCGGAGCTGCTCATCGGCCGCTCCGGCGGGCGCGTGAGAGCGGCGCCGCCGAATCCACCGCGCCGTGCGAATGCAGAGGTGGCAACAGTGCCGTCGTGGTCACGAGCTTGATCTGCTGGACTCCGCGGACCTTGCGCAGATCGTCGCACAGCGCCTTCAGGCGCCGCGCCGGACCCTGCACGAGCAGCACCTCCAGCGATTGGTCGTCCTCGAGCAGCACGTGCTGTGAGGAAATGACCTCCTTGATGTAGGTCGATTCCGTCTGCGCAAGCGAATGACGGACGCGTCCGCTGTCTGCGCGATAAATGAGCGTCACGGTGCCGGCAAGCACGGAGTTGGTGCGAGCCTCGCTGTGTTCGGCCAGCGAGTGGCGTATCAGCTCGGCGATCATCTGCGAGCGACTGGGAAGTCCGCGCTCATCGACCATGGCGTCCAGCTGAGTGAGCAGCTCGGCGGGCAGGCTCACGCTGAGCCGCGCCAGCTGGGAAATCGACTCGAGAGTCACGGCGAAGTCTCCGGCGCGAGCGCAGCCCGCTGCAGTATTACGAAATTCGATATTCGTAATACTGCCACGGCGCAGGCGTCTGTCAAGAGCGTGGCGCGGCGAGCTAGCGCGGCGCGGCGAACTAGCGGGCGAGTTCCTCGTGCAGATAGGCCGCGACGTCCGCCACGTTCTGCTCGGTCAGAAGATCCGGATACAGCTTGGGCATCGGCGGCCGCGGGTCCTTGATGTAGGCAACGGTCGCGGGCCGGCTCAGGCGGGACTTCAGGTTGCTCAACCGGTGATCTGCAACGAGATTGCCGTCGGGTCCGTGGCAGGAAACACAGATCTGGGAGTAAAGCTTTCTGCCGCTTGCGATGTTTGCCGCGCCGGCGGGCGCGGCGGCGGATGCTGATCCTGTGCCCAGCGCCATGATCACGACGCTTGGCAACCCGAGCGCGCCAAACGCCATGCGGGAAACATTGCCCGAGGCAAATGCCAGGTACTGCCTGCCGCCGGCTTCGTAGGTCACTACGCCGCCCGCCAACGCGCCGCCCGTCTGCGCTTTGTCGAGCAGTGCGCCCGTCCTGCTGTCGAACACCAGGAGGTTGCCGGCAATGTCGCCGGTGAAGGTCACGCCGCCGGCGGTGGGGGTGACGCCGGCGACCACCGGCTTCTCGGTCTTGTACTTCCAGCGTACCTGGCCGGTTTCGCTGTCCACTGAGGTCACCCAGCCGGTGATGGGGCCATCCGGTGCGACCGTGCCGCCGAACGTCGCCTCGCTGGAGGAATATTTCGTCGGCCCGGATTTGACGATGAAGCAGGCGTCCACGGAGCCCGTCACGAGCGTGTTGTTGAGACGATCGAGCGCCGGACCGTTCCACTCAACGCCACCGGCGTAACCCGGACAGATCCGCACGCCCTGCGGTGTGGCCGCTTTGTGGGATCCCTCGAACGTCGTGACCGGCGTTCGAAAGATTGGCTTGCGAGTGTCCCGGTCGAGCGCGGTGACGTACCCGTCCTTGCCGGCAAACGCGAGGATGTCGCGGATATGACTGTCACGGTACAGAACCGGCGCGGCAACGAGGTCCATGTCCTGCCAGTCCTCGGGTGTCACCTGGTACCACCATTTCAACGCCCCGGTGCGGGCGTCCAGGGCCACGATCGAGTCCGTGAACAGGTTGGTTCCAGGGCGATACGCCTTGTCGATATCGGGCCAGGGATTGCCCACCGGCACGAACAGCTCGCCGGTGGTGACATCGAGAGTCATGGCTCCCCAGACACCGCCCCCGCCGGTCTTCGCCGTCTGCGGCCGCTGCCACGTCGCGGCGCCTGTCTCCTGGCCCATCGGGATCGTGTTGAACCGCCACAGCTCCCGGCCGGACTGCGCGTCGTAGGCCATCACGCGGCCGCGGGCCCCCAGCTCGCTTCCGGCGATGCCCATGTAGACGACCCCTTGCCAGGCAAGAGGCGCCGCCGATGCGGACTCCCCGAGGCGGGGCGCCCCGATGACATTCTTCCAGAGCAGCTTGCCTGTTGCCGCATCCAGAGCGATGAGTCGCGCGTCTCCCGTACCCCGGAACACGCGCCCATCCAGCACCGCCAGTCCCCGGTTGGAAGGGGAGAAGCGCTCCTCTTCGGGCGTGTAGCTGTATCTCCAACGCACGGCGCACGTCGTGGCATCGATGGCAATCGTTTCGCGGCCCGTGTTCGTGTAGATGAGGCCGTCCACGACGATCAGCCCCGCGTGGAATGTCGTGGGCCCGTCGATCTGCAGACGGCAGATCTCGCGCAGCCCGGAGGCGTTGGCGGGCGTGATTTGCTTCAATGGCGAGAATCGCTGGCCGTCCAGCCGATTGTTGATCGAGAGCCATTCGGATCCGGGCGTCGCTTCCTGTGCAAGCGCTCCGCTGGCCGCGATCACACCCACAGCCCAGATGGCGATAGACTTCATCCGGCCAGTCTCCCGCAATCCACGGGCGGGGGCCGCAGTATCTGAGCGACTGGCCGCGGCTTGGACCGGGCGGCCGAGTGGGCCTATTTCCGCGTGCGACACGCCGTTGCCGTCGATCCAGTGCGCCGCACGTGCAGGGTGTCAAGGAGAGAAGCGCAAATGAGGGCACCGATTGCGCAACTGAGGATCCCTCTGGCGGCAGAGCTGATCGGATGCTCCATCTGCGCGCCCAATGCATTCCCGGCCCAACGAGTCTGGTACACCCTGAGCATCGACGGCGACCGGGTCGGCTACGCCTACCGCGAGCGCCGCATCACGGGTTCGGAGCAGATCGATTCGCAGGTGATGAGGGTCGATGTCGCGCAGTTTCGCCGCACCTCGCAGGTCGAAGCGCGAACGCAAGTCATGCGCAGCGCGGCGGGCCTGCCGCGGCGCATTCGTGTCGAGACGGTTTCCGGGATCGATCGCAGCGGCTGGCAAGGCATTTTCGATGACGCAGCCGCCACTCTCACCGTATCCATCGAGGGGTTGGCCGGTTCGCAGCGGATTGCGGTGCCGGCGCAGCTGGTTCTGCCGGACGAGCTGAGCGCTGCGCTCGCGCCGGTATGGCGCGATGGACAGGCGCGGACAGGATTCCTGTACCTGGAGCCGGAGTCCGCCAAACCCATGCAGATGACCGGCGAGCGGTTCGCGGGACCGCAAGCGGGGCAACCCGGACTCGTGGAAATTCGCACTACGACGGAATCGCGAACAGGGGTCGTGCTACGCACTGTCTGGATCGATCCGCTCGGCGAGCTGAGTCGGATGCAGCAGCGTTTCCTCGGGGAGGAACTGCTCTGGGAAGTCTGCTCGCAGAATTGCGATGCCGGCGTCGCCAAGCCGTTTGACCTGATGACGCGCCTCGTCGTTCAGTCGCCGTATCGCATTCCGCATGGCGCTCTCGCCGGGCCGATCCGCTACGTGCTATCGAGGACCGATGGCGCCGTGCCGCGGCTGCCGATGACCGGGGAGCAGACCGTCGCAATCGACGGCAGCCGCGCGGTCGTAACGGTATGCACCAGATGTGGCACGTCGGACGCCATCAGTGAAGCTGACAGGCAGCGCTACCTTCGGGCCAACGCATGGGTGCAACGCGATATCCCGGAAGTGAGGTCCTTCGCCAGCCATCACAGCAGTGCGGGCCCCGCCGACCAGATCATGTCGCAACTCGTCGCGGCGGTGCGCGACCACATGGACGGAGAAGTCAGCTACCTCGGCTACGGTACCGCGCGCGAGGCGCTGCGCACCCGTTCCGGAGACTGCACGGAGTTCTCGGTGCTCCTGGCCGCGCTCGCCCGCAATCGGGGCATACCCGCTCGCATCGCCGTTGGCCTCGTGTACTCGGATCGATTCAGCGGCAAGAAGGACGTGTTCAGTCCCCACACCTGGGTTCAGGCGTGGACCGGTGCCGGATGGGTGAGCTACGACGCCGGCCTGGGCGAGTTCGATGCGACCCATATCGCCCTCGCCGTGGGCGACGGCGACCCGCGCGACATGGAGGCGGTGTCAGCGCGGGTGTGGCGGATCGAGCAGCTGGGGCTGGTGCGCTAGGGCTGGTGCGGCAGCCAGGTGTCGCTCTTGATCTGTGGGAGGGCGGGCTTCTCGGGAAGCAGCGCTTCCGCATCATCGATCCACTGCAACTTCCTGTCTGCCTCGGTGCTGCCGACGATGACGAAAGAGAGCGTGTTGTAGAACGCGTCGAGGGGCACTGGGGCGGGGTCGAAGGGATTGGCCGCGTTGGCCGACCCTGCCAGTACCGAGGCCGCGACGATCGCCAGACCGCCGCTTGCTGCAATGACGGGAATGCGTGCCATGGTCGCCTTCCGTAAATCGCTGCGGAGCTTAAGTGCTCCCCGATACTACGCCGCGCCGGGGCGCTCCGCGAGGCCAAGGAACGCGAACCGCAGCCGGCGCTGCCGCAGGAAGCCTCGCCTGGTGGGGTCCGCTCAGCGGGTCATCCCGCAGCGGAGCGCTTGAATCCCTCGAACATCGAGAACACCCAGGGCCGGCATGCGACCAGAACCGCGAAGCTGCGCTTCTCGCGGCGGGGCAGCGAGCGATCGAGCTCAGCGAGCTCGCGGAAGTCGCTCGCCAGGCGCTCGAGCTTCTTGACCAGGGTCTGACTCGAGGCGTCGGACAGCTCGGCGGAACGAAAGTGGAGGGCTTCGCCGTTCGCACCGAAGGCCGAGCGCAGGAATTCCTGGCGCACCTGGGCCTCGTACAGCGCACGCACGGGGCCGTCCCGCCGCCAGGCGATAGAGGTGGCGGTTCTGATTCTGGCGCGCGCTCCGGAGCGCAGCTCCACCAGCCCCAGAGCGTTCAAGCGTGCGAGCCAGCGACGTACCTGGCGCTCGTCGACCGACAGATCCCGGGCCAGCTCGACGGGCTTGCGGCCGTTGATGAGCAGGTAGAAGCACCCCAGCAACCCGGGATTCGCCGCCAGCTCGGCCTCCTGGTCCCAGGTCAGCGTGTCCGCAGCCGGTCCGTCCCCATCGCCGGCGAGCCTGATCACCTCGAGCAGGGTCGTATCCACAGCGCCGCAGATCCTCTCCAGCCGGGAGAGCGTGAACGAACAGCGCGAGAACATGCGCTTCACCGCGGGCTCGCTGAGATCGATGCGCCGGCCAAGCTCGGCGTACGTGATGCCGCGCGCCTTGAGGATACGCTTGAGCTCACGCACGATCCGCGCCGTCTCGACAGGTTCTGGAATCATGGGGGCCACCATCCGATCCCGTGAGTATCGAAAAACGATACTTTACCAGCCGGTATTGCACAACGACGGTGGGCCAATAAGCTTGCCGCCCATGAATCACAAAACTCTGCTCTGGCTGGCCGCGCTGCTGAGTCTCGCGGCGAGCTGCCAAGCCGTATTCGCCGCAGGCGAGTATCCGCCGGACACCTCTGCCTATCTTGGCGGCAGCGTCGGAAACTTCAGCTACATCACGGGGGGCCAGGAGAAGGTCAGCCCGAAAGTCGGCCTGTTTCGCGTGGGCGTCTCGCTCAACCCCTATATCGGCCTCGAGGGCCGTGTCGGCACCGGTCTGTCCACGGCATTCACCGAGCTGCTCGGCGGGTATGACCTGAAGATCGACAGCGTGTATGGCGGCTACCTCAAGGGCAACATTCCGCTCTCGCCGATCGCCTCGCTGTACGGCCTGGCGGGGGACTCTGCCCTCAAGTTCCGCCGGCGCTTCGCATTCGCAGACCAGACCGTGACCGACGACAGCCCTTCCTTCGGCGGCGGCCTGGACCTGAACGTGCGGCGCAACCTCAGACTCAATCTGGAATGGGCGCGGCTCATCCGCATCGACCGGACGGATGACGACTACCACGCCGACGTTCTGTCGATCGGCCTGGTCTGGCTGCTCTGATCGGTACGCATGCCCTGCGCGGGCCGATGGTTTAAAGTGCCCGCGGCGAATGTCCCAGCGCGCGATGCTCCGCGCGCACAACATCGTTCCGGGGGCCTCCATGAAAATCGGCTTGTCACTCCTTTGCGCTCTGGCCGTCATCAGTCTCGCGGCGCCGCGGGCTGCGGACGCGATGGATCTGCAGCTCACCGGCAAAACGGCGCTCGTCACGGGAAGCACCGGAGGAATAGGCTATGGCATTGCCAAGGTGCTGCTCCACGAGGGAGCGCAGGTCATCGTCAACGGGCGCACCCAGGAGTCCGTCGACAAGGCGGCCGCAGCGCTGAAGGCGGCAACGGGTAAGACGCCGCTCGTGTTCGCCGGCGACATGAGCAAGGCCGACGACATCGCGCGTCTGGCCAAGACATTCCCCAACGTCGATATCCTGGTGAACAATGTCGGACGCTTTCTGCCTCATGAATTCACGCAGTCCACCGATCAGGATTGGTACGACACGTTCGATCTGAATGTCATGTCGGGCGTGCGCCTGTCGCGCGCCTACCTGCCGGGAATGAAGCAGCGCAACTGGGGGCGGATCATCTTCATATCCAGCGAGAGCGCGCTGCAGATCCCCGTCGAAAGCGTTCAGTACGGCATGAGCAAGGCCGCGCAGATCGCCGTGGCCCGCGGCATAGCGGAAAGCGTCGCCAAGACGGGCGTGACGGTGAACAGCATCCTGCCCGGCCCGACTCTCGATACCGACGACCCCCGCGCGGCGCGCAGGTTCGGCGGCCGGCCGATCGCGGAGGTCGAGGAGCAATTGTTCAAGACTCAGCGCCCCACTTCGCTGATCAAGCGCTTCGCCCGTACCGAAGAGGTGGCCTCCCTCGTCGCCTATGTCGCGAGCCCGCTTTCTTCGGCTACGACTGGCGCAGCACTGCGTGTGGACGGGGGCGTGGTGAAGAGTGCGTTTTGAGGTGCAATGTCTCACCCTCCGACCCGGTCTGTATGGCTGACAGGGTGCAACCGGTTCGAGGACTTCAAGATGGCAGTGCGATTTCGAAAAGGGATCGGGGCTGTGCTAATGCTGGGCTTCGTGGCGACTGTGGCTGCGGGCACCCGCATTGCGGGCGCAGCAGCCCGTCCCGCCGTGGTGGAGCTCTTCACTTCTGAAGGGTGCAGCTCCTGTCCGCCGGCGGAGAGTTACATCGGCGAGCTGGTCCGGCGCAGCGATGTCCTCGCACTGGCGTTTCACGTCGACTATTGGGACGACCTGGGGTGGCGCGACCGCTTCGCGCTGAGCCAGGCAACGGAGCGCCAACGCGTATATGCGCGCACCCTGCGGCTCTCATCGGCTTATACCCCGCAGGTTGTCATCGACGGTCGCGCCGATTTTGTCGGCTCGGATCGAAAGGCGGTCGGCCGGGAGTTGGCAGACCGCCGCGGCGGTGTGCCTGTTGGCATTTCCGTGCGCGGAACAGACGTGCTCATCGACGTCTCCGCGCAAGATGGCACCGCGCCTGGCGACGTTGTGCTGGTGGCCTATCTTCGCAAGGCAGTCTCACCCATCGGGCGTGGTGAAAACGCGGGGCGGACCCTCCAGGAATTCAACATCGTCCGCGCCGTCCTTCCGCTGGGCCGATGGGACGGGCGGACCCGGAGCTTCCGCACGCAACGCTCAGCGTTTCCACAGGACGCAACCGACGTGGCCGTGCTCATCCAGACACAGGGCCAAGGCCCTATCGTGGGTGCGGCGTCCGCACCCCTGTCGTAAGGACCATGGCCCCTGCGCAGGACCGCGTCCGCAACGGTCAGTTTGCGACGTAGTAGTAGAAGACGACTTCGCGCTGGTCCGCAGACTCCTTCGCGGTGACGACGAACGAAGTGTTGTTGAGCCAGTCGTGGGCGCCCTTGGTGTCCGCATCCACGTAGGCGATCGCACGGTAGTAGCCGTCCGGCCGGCTATAGCCCACGTGCTCCACGTAGATCCATTCGCCGTTGTCCGCCTTGAGGATGAAATGCGCGTCCACGTCCCGCACCTTGTCGGGGCGCACGGTATCGTATTGGCCGCCGCTGTCCGGATAGACCGTGGCATTCAGGCGTTCGCCGCGAAGCTCGCCGGCCGTGAGGTCCTGATAGCGGAACGAGCCCTTGGGGGTGTGGGAAACCGACGGCGGGTCGTACCGTGCCCGAAGTTGGAACGCGTACTCCAGCCGCACCTCTCCCATGATCTTGGTGTCGGTCCTGGGGACCACGAAGTCTCGCATGGGTTTACCGCTCCGGCTCTTCAGAGCACTTCGTAGTAGGTGAAGACGGTGTGATCAGGATTGTCCTGCCGCTGGCAGGCGGCCACGAACACGGTCCGGTTCATCCAGTCGTGCGGCCCGGCCGGGGCGGTGAATACCGGGGTGGCGCGGAAGCGCGTCCAGGCGGGCGCCCTCGGATCCGGCGTAGTGGCCGGAATCGGCGGCTCCCCGGGCTCCGGCCGAGCCTGGAAGCGGCGCATCGTGCCGCGGTTGTGGATGAAAATCAGCGCGCCGTCTGAGGCCTGGAACATGTAGAACGTGTTGAAAGTGGTCTTGTAGAAGTCCGCGCCGCTGTGGGGGAGAACGCGGCCCTGCAGCCTCGGACCCCAGACCTCACCGCCTCCTACGGAGGTGTACCCGCGCGGCGCCGGGGAGTTGATCATGATGCGGTCCGCGAAGAAGACGGTGGCTGAAAACGCCCAGCGCAGGCCGACCTTAGGTGTGCCGGGATCGGGACCTCCGTAGAAGGCCGGAGGCGCAGCCGCTTGCGCCGCTCCCGCGGCTGCTTTGGCCCCGGACGCGTTCGGAGCCTGCTGCTCGGCCTGCACTGCCGGGCTCGCAAGTCCCCACGCGGCCCCGGTTCCCGCAACGGCAGCCGCGCCGAGAAAGCTGCGCCGGCTGATCGACACAGCCTCCACGGCCGTGCCGCTTCGCAACTCATCGGTCATTTGACGGCTCCCTTCAGGTGGCCTGGAATTCCAACGGACAGTCTCGCATGGCTTGCGAGCGATTCAAGCAGGGAGCTGCGGATGAAGCGAGGCCATCCGCATGGGATGGCCTCACCTCGGACAGGATCGAAGCGACTACGACTGCGTGTGCTTCGCGCGCCAGGCTGCGATCCGGGCGGCACGGGCCGCCTGATCGGTCGCCACGATACCGGGAATCTGCGACAGCTGATCCGACCTCAGCACAGCGTAGATCTGCGTCTTCAGGTCGCTCGCCTGCTGCACGCGCGCCGCGGCGTTTGCCTTCTCGGCTTCGATCAGTGCGGGATACTTGGCGTCGCTCGGCGCCATCGACATGAGCGCTTCGCGATTCTGGCGGCTGCTCGTGTGCAGTGCCTGCAGTTGCGGCTTGGCCTGGGCGAATATCGCCTTGATCTGCGTCTGCTGGTCGGGTGTCAGATTCAGCTTGTGCAGGACATGCCTGAACTCGCCGCCGCCTCGATGGCCGCGCCAGTGGTGGCCCGGACCGGCGGCACCTGTGGCCGC
>FTDY01001310.1_pt1 | contig 24962 bp, 18 predicted proteins | sample 1640031 | NCBI WGS metagenome assembly FTDY01 (sample SAMEA3914816, study PRJEB12502) | metagenome | biome: forest; material: soil | place: USA | collected 2011-09-16 | depth 0.3 m
GCCCACGGAGATGCGCAAGCGCTCCCTCCAGGCCATCGATCTCATCGGGCTCGACGGCTTCGAGTCCGCCTACCCCCGCGAGCTGTCGGGCGGCATGCGCCAGCGAGTCGGCTTCGCGCGCGCGCTCGTCGTGCACCCGAACATCCTGCTCATGGACGAGCCGTTCTCCGCTCTCGACATCCTGACGGCCGAGACGCTGCGCAACGACTTCCTCGATCTATGGGGTGAGGGGCAGCTGCCGATCAAGGCCGTGCTGATGGTCACGCACAACATCGAGGAGGCCGTCGAAATGTGCGATCGCCTCCTGATCTTCTCGACGCACCCCGGTCGCGTGGTCAGCGAGATTCCCATCGATCTGCCCAAGCCCCGCCACTCGCTCGACCCGCGTTTCCGCGCAATCGTGGAACGCGTGTATGTCGAGATGACAGCCCGGCCGCGTGGCGAGCCGCGCACGGGTCCCAAGAATGAGCGCTTCCCAGGCACTGGGATCGGCACGAACCTCACCCATGTCTCTTCGAACCTGCTGTCCGGCATGCTCGAGGCCGTGAGCGGTGAGCCCTATCTGGGCAAGGCGGACCTGCCGGCGATCGCCGAGGCGCTGCAGATGGATGCCGATGAGCTGTTGCCCGTGGCCGAGGCTCTGCAGATGCTGCGGTTCGCGGAGATCGAAGGCGGCGATATCCGCCTGACCGAGGCGGGCCTGCAGTTCGCCCACGAGGACACGGACGAGCGCAAGCGGAATTTCTCGCGGCATCTGCTGACCTACGTGCCGATGGCTGCGCACATCCGCCGGGTGCTCGATGAGCGCGCCAGCCATACCGCTCCGAAGAGCCGCTTCCTGGACGAGCTCGAGGACTACATGACGGAAGAGGGCGCGGAGGAAACGCTGCGCACCTGCATAAGCTGGGGACGGTACGCGGAAGCCTTCGCATACGACGACCAGCGCCAGATGTTCAGCCTCGAGAACCCCGCCTGAGTCCGTACCTCAGGCTGCGCCCGTACCTCAGGTTGCGCCCGCTGCCCCTCGTGGGCCCCCCATAGCCCCTCGCCAGGACGCCGCCGCAAAGAAGTGTTAAGAAGACTCCCTGGCGGCTCCGGTGCCGGCGACGCAGGGTTGCGCGAGGCGGTATGGTCAAGAGTATGAACATGGCCGATGCAAGCAATACGGCTCCAAAGCCGAAACTCCTGATAGTCGACGACGACCACGAGCTGTGCTCCATGCTGGTGGAGTACCTCGGTCCCGAAGGGTTCAACACGGAAACCGTCGGCAGCGGTCCGGCGGCACTGGCGCGTCTCGGACACGGGCCGGTGGATCTGGTGGTGCTCGACGTCATGCTTCCCGAGCTGTCCGGATTTGAGGTGTTGCGCCGGATCCGGGCTCTCAACCGCGTACCGGTGATCATGCTCACCGCGCGGGGCGAGGAGGTCGACCGCGTGGTCGGCCTGGAGATGGGCGCCGACGATTCCCTGGCCAAGCCGTTCAGCCCGCGCGAGCTGGTCGCTCGGGTCAGGGCCGTGCTGCGGCGTGTTGCGGGCGACGGCCAAGCCGTCAACGGCGTCGTGCAGGCCGGTCCGCTCAGCATCGACCTGCGGGCGCGCCGTGCTGAGGTCAACGAGCAGGATCTCGAGCTGACCTCGGCGGAGCTGCGGATCCTCGAGTTGCTGGTCCGGGCCAACTCGAAGACCGTCACACGGGATGACCTGATGACGCAGGCGCTCGGGCGGCGGCTTCTGCCCACCGACCGCAGCCTGGACACGCATGTCAGCAACCTGCGCAGAAAGCTGCTCAAAGTCACGGATCGTGTGACAGTCCAGAGCGTTCGGGGCACCGGGTACGCGCTGGTGCTGACGACGACCCGGGCCGGCCCAGGGCTCGCCGCGGGCCCCACGGAGGTTTGAGGCCACCATGCACTCTCTGTACTGGCGGATCTTTTTCTCATTCTGGCTGGCGCTGGCGTTGATTCTCGTCGGCACCGTGACCGTCGCGGTCAACGTTGCCCTGCAGCACCGCAACGAGCGGCCGTGGATTCAGCGCGAGCAGCTTTACAGCCAGGCGGCCCAGGCATTCCGTTCCGGGGGCGCGGTTGCGCTCAAGGACTGGCTCAACGGCCTGCGAAAGGATGAGGCCTTCAACCGCACCTTCGTGATCGGACCTGCCGGGCGCGAGATGCTCGGCCGGGCGCTGCCCGGGTTCATCCGCTCGCCACACGACAGTCCCTCCGAGCCGGATCGCACCACCGCCCCCATCGCGCCGATCGGCGGCGCGCTCGTGCTGGTCGGCCCGACCGGAACGACCTATCACGTCGTCGTGGGTCCGCTCATGCTGAAGCAGCGACTCTTCGGCGATCTGGAGCAACCCGGCGTCCCAACCGCCACTCTGGCCATCGCGCTGATCGTGAGCGCCGCGATCTGCTTCCTGCTCGCGCGCTACCTGGTTGCCCCGATCGACCGCCTGCGGCTGGTGACGCGGCAGCTCGCCGCCGGCGATCTGAACGTCAGCGTCTCGAACAGCCTCAAGGGGCGGCAGGACGACCTGGGACTGCTCGCCGCGGACCTGGACTCGATGGCGGGGCGGCTGCGGAATCTGCTCGAGTCGAAGCAACAGCTGCTGCGGGATGTCTCGCATGAGTTGCGCTCTCCGCTGGCCCGCATGCAGCTCGCGTTGTCCCTCGCCAGGCGCACGGACAGTGGCGTCGAACGCCATCTTGACCGCATCGAGTGCGAGGCGGACAGGCTCGAACAGCTGATCGCGCGGACGCTGAAGCTCGCGCGGCTGGAACGGCCTGGCGAGGGATTTGAACGGGTGCCGATCGATTTGGGCGAGCTGCTGCACAACATCGTGGCCGATGTCGCGATCGAGGCTGAGGCACAAGGATGCACGGTCGCGCTGAAATCGGATCCGGCGCTGCAGGTGTCTGCAGACGAGGAGCTCATCCGCAGCACATTCGAGAATGTGATCCGCAATGCGATTCGATACAGCCCCGCCGGCTCAGAAGTCGGAATAGTCGCACGTCACGCCGTGGGCGATACCCGAGCAGAAGTCATCGTGCGGGACAGCGGACCCGGCGTTCCTGAGAAGGATCTCGCACTGATTTTCGAACCCTTCTACCGTGTGGGATCCGCGCGCGACCGTGCCGGCGGCGGCGAGGGGTTGGGCCTTGCCATCGCCGCCCGCGCCGTAGCCCTGCACGGTGGCGCCATCGAGGCGGGCAACCAGCCCAGGGGTGGCCTCACCGTGCGCGTCGAGCTGCCATCGATCGCTGCTGTTTCGCCACGGGCGGAGATTGCTCACGTCGCGCCGACCGTGACGCAAAGAGGGCCGACTTCGCGCCCTGAGGCGGAAGCAGAAACCAACGACACTCTCGCCGACGTCCCCTGACGAGAAGCTGCGAGCGTCCGCGCTTCATTAAGTCACGCACAGCAAGCCGCGGCTCGCCGCACGTTCCCGGTCAGTTGGGCGCGACGCCGAAGGAGCGGCGTCTGAGAGGTTTTCGTCGGGATTCTTTACAGGGCTCTGTCAGGCGCGAGGCGCGCGCCGAGCAGTGTTGAATTCTGTGAGGCGTGTCTCACTCGATGTGGCCCAAGTGACCGCCCGAAACGAATGAGCCCGCTGATGCGGGCTCATTCATCCTCCCGAACGGGAGTTATGGAATGTTCGTCGCGATCGATTTAGCGCTGCGTCCTCCACCGGCGATACGCCGCGGCGGCAGCAGTGATCGCGCTGACGCTGAAGAGCGCGATCATCTCAGGCTCGGGTACCGCATGCGGACCCGGGGGTGAATGGGGATGGCAATCGAAGATTCGGCACAGAATGCCGGCTAAACCGTCGAAATCGCCGCTGCCGGCTACCGCAGATTGCATTCCCGCAACGAACAGCAGAGGCGCAGCCGCCAGGAGCCACTTTCCAATTTTCTTCATCTCTCGCTTCCTCTTCGTCTCGATTGGTCGGTCCTGAGAGAAGAATTGCAAGGCACAGGCCACCGTCTTAAGTTTATGATTTATAAAGAGAAAGATAGATTCTTCGCCTCCGTGCGGTCGCCGTTCGTATGATTTTCCGACGCTCGCGCGACTCCCATTCCAACCACATTCCGACCGCATCGAAGTCAGGAGCGCGAGGCCGCCCAATACGCGGAAAGAGCGCGCTTCGCGCCGTCGCACGATTCGTGGCACGCGGCTGCCGCTGCGACAATCCCTGAAGGCGCCGCTCGGCCCCATGAGAGCGCGCCGTAGAGCAATTGCTCGGTCCAGTCGTGTGTCGTACTCACTCCATCGACCACGTAGTAGTAGTCGATGAGCCAGCGCGACCCCCCTGCGGTTTCGGTGAGAAGCGTCTGCACTGCTGTGACGCGGCCGTGAATGGAGCGTTCGGAGGCCTCCGTCGACAGCGTCATCCATCCTTCGCCCCGCAGTCGATTCGAATAGTGCACGAGCTCGGTGTTAGGAGCCTGGGTCAGGTAGGCGGCCCAGTATGTCTCGACCCGCATCCCGCCGTCTGACTCGAAGGCCGCGCGAGATTGACTCGACGCGCCTGCGAAGCTGGGAGTCCACTCGCGCGAAGCGGGCAGCGGCCCGCGCCAGGCAGGTCCCGGTAGCGGAACCTCGACGGCTGCCTGCGCGCTCGCAGAAGCGTGCGCGTGCGCGGCCCACGAAATAGCGAGAATCGGTAGGCACAGGAGCAATCCTGCGGCGACCAGGCCGCGTGGTGCATTGGCGCGGCGCGGATCCCCGGCGCGCTCCTGCGACGCCGCAGCGGTCGAGACTCCGTGGCTGAATTTCAGGCTCAGAGCCCAGACTGCCGCCAACAGCAGGATGAAAATCAGCCACCCCAGGCTCAGGTGCTCGCGTGCAACCAGGTAGCTGGTCATGTTCGTGATGTGTCCGGCGAAGATGACGATGATCACCCGCAGCCAGTTCGCGATGAGCGCGAGCAGCGTGCACAGGGTCAGATAGCCGATCCTGCGCCGCCAACTCATCGGGTTCACGGCCGAAAGCAACCCTGCGGCGGCCAGCGTCACGATGAGGTATCGCTTGCCGCTGCAGCCTTCCAGAACGATGAAGCTGCCCTCCGGGATCGTGACGAGATCGCCGTCGATGCGCACGGGCACTCCTGCGAGTCCCAGCGCCACATGCGCCGCGGTCACGGTCATGGACTGCAGCAGCGGCAGCAGCAGATCCCATAGAGGAATCGCGCAGTACACATAAAGGAGCGGGCCCGCCACAGCGGCCGCCGTGCGGCGCCCAGCGCCGGTCGCAACGCTGAGCCACACGATGGCGGGAGCCAGCAGCTGCTTGCCGAGCTCGACATTGGCCTTGTAGGCGATCAGCCATGCGCACAAAGCGAGGCCTAGCAGCAGCGACGAAAGGCCCAGCTCGCGCGCCGCCGGCGCCGTGTCCTCAACCTTGGCCGCAGAGCGGATCAGCCACGCGAGCGCAATGAGCGCTACCAGCGGACCGTGGTGGTAGTCGGCGCTCTCCGTCCACACCCGCACGAGTGGGTGCCACGTCGGCCAGATCGAGGCGAGTGCGAAGGCCGCCGCGAGGAGTGCGCAGTATCGTGTCTTCATCTCGGTCCCTGGGCCGGGGTTGGGGTGTTTCGAGGCGGCAGACTACAGGTTCGCAGCGGGCGAGCGCCGCGCCGCATACGCCGTTTGTGAATTCTTTCACGGCCGAAGGCTGGATTTTCTTTACACTTGAATGTAAAGGATGGCGTCGCTTTCGGTCGATACTCTAACCAAACCCGGTTCTGGCTTTCGCTGCGGGGGAGACCGGGGACATAAGGCACGGGGGCTCATGCGAATCCGCATTCTCGGACAGTACCTTCAAGGCTCGCTGGTCGTGCTGGCGGCCATCGAGCTGGCGATGCTGGGCGGCTCGATGCTGGTCGCGGTGCTGCTGCGGTTCCGAGTATCGGTGCCGGTCATCGAGACGGAAGCCGGGCCGCTGTGGCCGCGCATGCTCGTCTTCAGCCTCGTGATGATCGTATGCCTGTTCGCGTTCGGCCTGTACACCGCGCGCCAAAGAGCACCGGCGTTCGGTATCGCGGTGCGCCTGCTGGCGGCGGTCTGTGCCGGAACAGCCGTGACGGCGCTCACCTTCTACGCGCTTCCCAACGTCTGGATAGGCCGCGGCGTCATGTCGATCGCCGCCGTCGTGGCGCTCGTCGGCCTGGCCGTTTCCCGCTACGTCTTCACCCACGTGGTCGACGACGACGCGTTCAAGCGCCGCGTGTTGGTTTACGGCTGCGGCCAACGCGCAGGTTCGATAGCAAACCTGCGCAGGCGCACCGATCGTCGCGGCTTTGCGGTCGTCGGTTACGTGCAGCCCGAAGGTGAAGACTGCACGGTGGCAACCCAGAGCCTCATCGTTTCCGGACCGAAGCTGCGCGAAGTCTGCGAGCGCTACAACGTCGACGAGGTCGTCATGGCGATGGACGACCGGCGCCGCTCCTTCCCGCTGCTCGACCTGCTCGAATGCCGTCTCGCCGGCACGGACGTGACGGAGCTGCTGACATTTCTCGAGCGGGAGACGGGCCGGGTCCGCATCGACGTGCTCAATCCAAGCTGGATGATCTTCGGCGAAGGCTTTCGCCGTGGCCCGATGCGCCTGTTCTCATCGCGTGCACTCGATCTCATGGCGAGCCTGCTGATTCTCATCGTGGCGTCGCCCGCCATGGCCGCAACGGCGGTGGCCATCAAGCTCGAGGACGGCTGGCGGGCTCCGGTGCTTTACCGCCAGGCGCGGGTAGGGCTCGGCGGCCGTCCGTTCAATGTGCTCAAGTTCCGCAGCATGCGCATCGACGCCGAGCGCGACGGCGCGGCGCAGTGGGCGCAGCATAAGGATCCGCGCGTGACGCGCGTGGGCGCGATCATCCGCAAGATCAGGGTCGATGAGCTGCCGCAGATCCTGAACGTCCTGCGTGGGCAAATGAGCTTCGTAGGTCCGCGGCCGGAACGGCCGGAGTTCGTCGCGCAGCTCGCGCAGAACATCCCTTACTACGTGCAGCGCCACTGTGTGAAGCCGGGCATCACGGGCTGGGCGCAACTGTGCTATCCGTATGGCTCCTCGGAGCAGGATGCGCTGGAGAAGCTGCAGTACGACCTCTATTACATCAAGAACAACACTCTGCTTTTCGACCTGACGATTCTCGTGCAGACCGCGGAAGTGATCTTCATGGGGGGGCGCAGCGCCCGCTGAAGCTGTCATGGGGACTTGTCCGAATCCGACGCCAAAGGAAGAGTGTTGATGACGATTCTGCCCGGCGTGCCGAGCGCGATGGCGGCCGATAAGCACCGGCGCAAGCTGCTGATCCTCGAGAGCGATCGCGCGCTCAGGCGTGAACTCGAGGAAATCTTCTCCGATCTCGACGTCACCGTGAGCGAGACGTCGGATCAGGCGCTTGTGCTCGTCCGCCGCATCGAGCCCGACGTCGTTCTATTCGACCTCGGCACGGCGCGCGAGCCGGCCGTCGCTGCGCAGAGCCTCGAGCTGCTGCGGCAGATTCTGAACCTTTCGCCTGACACCAAGATCATCGCCATGACGGAGCATGATGCGCGCGAGCTCGCCGTGGCCGCCGTGGGTCTCGGCGCCGCCGATTTCTATCACAAGCCGCTCGATGCGGGCGTGCTGTCGATAGTCGTGCGGCGGGCCTTCCGCATCCGCGAGCTCGAGGAGGAGAACTGGCGCCTGCGCGAGCAGACGGGCGCCATGGCTCTGGAGGGCATCATCGGCGTGAGCGATGCGATGCGCAGCCTGGGGCGTGCGATCGAGAAGGTCGCGCCGACCAACGCCACGGTGCTCCTGCTTGGCGACAGCGGGACCGGCAAGGAGCTGCTCGCGCGCGCCCTGCATCGCCTGTCCGATCGGTCACGGCAACCCTTCGTTGCCATCAACTGCGCGGCGATTCCAGACACGCTGCTGGAGAGCGAGCTCTTCGGCTATGAGAAGGGCGCCTTTACCGGCGCGGCGAAGCGCACGATCGGCAAGCTGGAGTCCGCCGACGGCGGGACCGTCTTTCTGGACGAGATCGGCGAAATGCCCGCTTCGCTGCAGGCCAAGATATTGCGCGTGCTGCAGGAGCGCACTGTCGAGCGCATCGGCGGGCGGACGCCGATTCCGCTGAATCTGCGCATCGTATGCGCGACCAACAGGAATCTCGACGCGCTGATCGGCACGGGAGCCTTCCGTGACGATCTGTTCTATCGGATCAGCGAGGTGACGGTTCGCGTCCCGCCGCTGCGCGAGCGGCAGGGCGACAGCATGCTGCTGGCGCAGTTCCTGCTGCAGGAGATGTCGCAGCGCTTCGGCAAGCCGACGCGCGGGCTCGCTCCCGATGCGATCCGCGCCATCCAGGCGTATCGCTGGCCTGGCAACGTGCGCGAGCTGGAGAACCGCATCAAGGGCGCGGTGATCATGGCGGAAGGGGCGGTCGTGACCGCCAACGATCTGGGCCTGCAGGACCCCGGCGACGACCCGGAATACCTGAATCTGCGCGTCGCCCGGCAGCGCGCAGAATCGCAGGCCGTGCGCCAGGCGCTCGCCGTCTCGAGGGGCAACCTGTCGCGCGCGGCGGAGCTGCTGGGCGTGACACGGCCGACTCTCTACGATCTGCTGGAAAAGCACCGCATCGAGGTGTCGCAGTTCACCCGCGCGGCGTCTGCGCCGGAAGCCTCCAGGGCAGCGCCTGATGCTCCCGACGTTGAGCCGCCGCGCGAATCCTAGTTGAACGTCGCTGCGATCTCGTCCGAGGGCGAGCTCTCCATGCCCTGTGAGTTGTAAGCGGTCACGGCGAAGTAGTAAGTGCCGGCCGGCAGGGCATCGACGAGATACGTCGTGAGCGTCGGATTGTCGACCGCGATCGCGCCCGTGTACGCCTGCGATTCGGTTCCGTAGTGGATTTTGTATCCCTTCAGGTCCTGCAACTGCGTTCCGTCGCTGTTCTCCGTGGGCGCCTCCCACGCGAGACTGACGCTTGATGCGCCCGCCGCTGCGGCCGTAACCGTTATGGTGAATGCAGGCAGCGACACGACGGCCTGACCGTTGGTCGCAGCGATCTGGACACCCTTGTAGCTGCCGACATCAGTGGCTGCCGGCGTGCCGCTCAGCTGCCCGGTCGCAGCATTGAAAGTGGCCCACGCGGGCTTGTTCGTGACGCTGAAGCTGATCGCAGCCGCGCTCGTGGAAGTGGCCTGCGGCTGAAAGCTGTATGCCTTACCCACGATCGCGCTGGTGATCGCGTTCCCTGTGATTGTCGGCGCTCCGCCCGTCGATCCGCTGGACGATGCGGCCGACGTCTGATCCTGCGAGATTCCGCTATCGTCGCAGGCACTCAAGATCCCGGCACCGGCGACGGCAATCAATCCGACCATGACAATACGCAGCGACCCAAACCCCCGTTTGGCTCTCTTCATGCAACCCCCGAATTGTGCGACCCCGACCAACCCGGACTGATCCGGTGCGAAGCTCGAACTCGAGGTTTGCGCGAAGAGCGGCAGGTGCGCAGCCGCTGTTCGTGACGAGACGGCCAGTCGACCGTTCCGGCAACCCCGCTGTCGTAGGCCTCGCGCCGTTAGACCGGAAGTTTTGCGCCCCCGTCTTTCGACGGGTTTGCCTTTTTCAATCCGCTTGGCTCACTGCAACACACGTGCCACGAATCGTATAGCACTGAATATGAAGCGTTTCCTTGCCATGACCTCGGGCTTGACAGGACGCCTGAGCCCGGGAACCGTCGTTGCGCGCCGACAGGAGCCGGGGCCTAGAGTCGCGAGTTCCCGCTAACACGCTGATTGCTAACCGTAAAGGCCTCGTCGCAGGTGCGCGACAGAGCGGCACTGCGCCCGCGCTCAGCGTCACCTCTTCCACGAAGCGCGCGAGCACGCGCGAGCGGAGCGGAGACCGCAAAGAACAACGTGAACGCGAACGGGGGAGCGCCGTAATGACCGCATATAGAGCGCGGCGACGAGCGGGAGCACAGCAATGAGCGAGAGCGCAGCGATGAGCGAGAGCGCAGCGATGAGCGAGAGCGCAGCGATGAGCGAGAGCGCAGCGATGAGCGGAACGCACAGCGTTCAACCGCTTTTGAAGTTTCGGGAGCGATGCTTGCTTGCATCCGCGCATCGGCCCGGGGGGCCCACGACTACACGCGGATGACTGAACCGATTACGTTTACGCGAGGGTTCTCGATAGCGCTCATTACGTTCCTGGACGCTGTCGGGCCTCCGCTGGTTGCAGTGGGTCTGCTGTACGGTCTGTGCGTCATCTATGACGTACGTTTCACCGGCTTCTTCGTCGTGCTATCGATTCTAGTGTCGATGCTGTCGCTGCTGTTGCCGCGCGGCCGTCCGGCAGAATCGATGCAGCTCGTGCCGCCCAAACTGCCTTTAGCCATGGGCGTGGTCGTGCGCTGGTTCGTGATCGTCGCCATTCTGCTCGCGGTCGGATACGTCACGAAGTATTCACAGGGCTTCTCGCGGCGCGTCGTTCTGACTTGGATCGTCGGCACGCCTGCCGTACTCATTGTCGTGAAGCTGTCACTTCACGAGTTTCTGCGGCGACTCATGTACGACCCCGCGATGGTCCGACGCGTTGCGTTCGTGGGTTGCAACGAAGTGAGCGTGTCGCTCGCCCAGCGCATCAAGGCAGACACCGATTTCATGGGCTTGAGCGTCGAGGGATTCTTCGACGATCGCAACGCGGTGCGCCTCGGTCTGTGCAAAGACATGCGCCTTCTCGGCAAGCTTCCCGACCTCGGAGCCTACGTCAAGCGCAGGGGCGTCGATGTCGTGTTCGTCGCCTTGCCGGTGCGGCACATTCGACGGGTGATCCAGCTGTTGGACGAGCTGCGGGACACGACCGCGTCGGTGTACTACGTGCCCGACATTTACGCCTTCGATCTCATTCAGTCCCGTACGGGCGAGATGTTCGGCATTCCAGTGGTCGCGCTGTGCGAGACGCCCTTCTATGGATACCGCGGGGTCGTCAAGCGCATCAGCGACATCGTGCTGGCGAGCGCGATACTGGTGGCCGCGGCTCCCGTGATGCTTGCGCTTTCGGTGCTAGTCCGAATGAGCTCGCCCGGTCCCGTCATTTTCAGACAGCGGCGCTACGGGCTGGATGGCCGCGAGATCACCGTCTACAAGTTCCGCACCATGACTGTGCTGGAGGATGGCGCGAGGATCGTGCAGGCGAAGAGGGAGGATGCCCGTATCACCTCCATCGGACGCTTCATGCGCCGCTACTCCCTCGATGAGCTGCCGCAGCTGCTCAACGTGCTGCAGGGACAGATGAGCCTGGTGGGCCCACGCCCGCACGCCATCGCCCACAACGAGGAATACCGCAAGCTCATCAAGGGATACATGATCCGTCATAAGGTTCCGCCGGGGATCACGGGGCTGGCGCAGATAAACGGCTGCCGTGGCGAGACTGCCCGCGTCGAGGACATGCAGGCGCGGGTGAACTACGACCTCGAGTATCTGCGGCGCTGGTCGCCGCTGCTCGATCTGAAGATTCTGTTCCTGACCGCGGTCCGATGGCTGCGGGACGAGAAGGCCTACTAAGCTCTACTGCCGTCGAACCTATTATGGTCGATAGACTGCTGACTCAGATTGCGGGGCTCTTCGAGGTCCGCGATCCACAGACGCGCCTCGACAACAGGGCTGCGCTCATGCTCGCGCTCATCCTGATCGCGGGCACGCTGGTGCGGTTCTGGGGTTTGGGCGCGGTCGGTCTGCATGGCGATGAGAAGACGATGGGGCTGCCCACCGTACATCTCGTCGAGCACGGCACTCCGCGGCTGCCGAGCGGAATGTTCTATCCGCGGGCCTTAGGTCAACTTTATCTCATGGCCGGCTCGGTGCTGGCGTTCGGCCAGAACGAATGGGCGCTGCGGCTGCCTTCAGCGATCTGCGGCCTGCTGCTCATCGGGCTTGCCTGGTCCTGCGGGCGCAGATTTCTCACACCAGCCTGGAATCTCGCGTTCACGGCAGCGGTGGCCCTCCTGCCGGACTTCATCGAGGATTCCCAGACCGCGAGGATGTACGTCTTCCTGGTGACCAGCGTCGCCGCGTTCATGGCGCTGGTGTTCCAGTGGGAGCGCACGAACCGGGCAGGGTATCTGGCCGCCGCTGTGGCTGCGATGCTGGTGGGGCTGCAGTTTCACACACTCGCGATCTTTGCGGCCTTCATCGTCCTGATTCCCGGGATCCTGCACGGCGACCGGCGGCGCTTCTGGCACGGACTGCTCGCGTTCGCAGTCATCGTCGCCGGATTCGTCGCCATCGACACTCTGATCTCCAACGCGTATCCGCAGAATGTCGCCGCCGACAGCGACGGGATAACGAACGGGCCGCAGGCGACTCTCATTCCGCACATCGCAGTGGGCTGGCTGGCGCTTGCGCTGGTCCCGGCGATGCTGTGCTCGATTCTGGCGCTGGGCTGGCGGTCCCTTGCGAGCGCCCTGCCCGCCAGGATCGCGGCCGCGCTGCTCGGACTCGGCCTGGTGTGCGCGCTGACGCTCCACTATCACCTCGCGGCGCTCCTCGTCATCGCCGGGCTCGTGGTCGCCAGGCGAGACGGTCCCCTATCCGTCACGCGGGTCTCGCTGTTTCTCGCCATCGGCTTTGCGCTCGCGCTGATCCAGGCGGCCTACCTGCACACGCATGCCGCCGGCACGCCCCGCCAGATCGCAGGCCTCATGCTCGGCTGGCCCAGCGTCTGGCCATTTCTGGCCATCGCGCAGGGCTCTGCGCTCGCCTTCGCCTTTGCAGCCACAGCCGTTGCCTGCGGCCTGTGGCAGCTCGCCCACCGCAGAAAGGTCCCCGATCACGTCCTGCTCTTCGTGCTGGGGGTGTGGATTCCGCTGCTCATGATCGGCTACATGCGCTGGAACATTCCGCAACGCTATGCCGAGGCGCAAATGATGCCTCTGCTGCTATCCGCGTTCGCGGCAGCGCAGTGGGCATCGCGCTCGCTCTCCAGGTGGGTTGCGGGGCGAACGTGGGGGAGTGCGCAGCCAGGCTTCGGAGCTCTGGCGGCAGCCGTCGCCTGCGTTCTCGTGATCGATCCCTCGCGCGTCGCCGACGTGGTGGATTCAGGCTACACCGACCACCCCGACCACAAGGGAGCCGCCCAGTACATCGAATCGGTCCATCCGGGACCGCGCGACATCCTCGTCGCAGAGGACGTACTCGAGCAGACCTACTACCTGGGGCGCGTCGACTATTGGCTCGTGAACAAGGACGTCGGCTCCGTATACCTGCACCGGGTCAAGGGCCGCTGGCTGGACTTCTACACCAACACCCCGCTGCTCGGCACGGGCGAGGAGCTCCGGCAGCTCGTGCAACGCACGGGCCGCGGCGCCATCTATGTCATCGGCAGCGGTGAGAATCTCGAAGACGGCCGCAAGCTGATGCGCGGATACGGAATCGCGGAGGAGCTGCAGTCGCCGCAATTCAAGGTCGTGTTTCGCGGGCGCGATGGTGTGACGGAAGTATGGAAGGCGGAGGCGCCGGTGGCGACTACCCTCACCGCGGCGCGGGATTGAGCTCATGTCCATCGGCAACCGCACCGCGATCCTCACGCTTTCACGGCTCGCCCACTATGGCCTGATGCTGATCAGCCCGATATTGCTCGTGCGGCTGCTGAGCGTGCAGGCCTTCGGCCAGTACCGGGAATTCCTGCTGTACGGCTCCATACTGCAGTCGCTTGCGGTGTTCTCGATCAACGACAGCGTGCTGTACTGCGTGCCGTCCAATCCAGCGAGCCCCTGGCGGGGGGCGCGGCAGACGGCGATTCTGACGTTCTGCAGCAGCTCCCTGGTCATGCTGGCCCTGGTTGCGATCGATGCCGCTGCGGGCGGCCGCGTCGTCGACGGCTATCTGGTGCCGCTCGTCGCCTACACGATGTTCTCCGTCAACCTGGACTTCTGGGAGCTCTTCTGGCTCGCGAATCGGCGCCCGGGCGCCGTATTCATCTATTCCGCGAGCCGCCTGCTGGTGCGCGTGAGCGTCGCGGTCACCGCCGCGGCCCTGACCCACGATGTGGGAACCATCATCTGGTCGCTGGTGGCGCTCGAGGGGACAAGGCTGATCCTGGCCGCCGTGGCGTTCGCGCTCCTGGACCGCAGCCGTCAGGAGCCTCGGCTCGCAGAGCCCTGGCGCGACCAGTTGCGCTTCTGCATCCCCTCCGGCGCCGCCTCCTTCCTGGCCATGCTGAACAGGAGCCTGAGCAGCGTGGCCGTCGCGCGGCTGCTGGGGCCCGCGGCGCTCGCCCAGTATTCGATCGGCCGTTTCGGGGAGCCTGTGGTCGTGACCGTCCGCAATTCGGTCTCCAGCGTCGTGCTGCCCGAGATGGTGCGCAAGGACCGGCAGGCCCGCGAAAGCCCACTGATGCTGTGGAAGCGGGCGACCGTGGTCAACGCGATATTCCTGTTTCCGGTCGTGGTGCTGGTCGCCCGCTACGCGCATCCGCTGGTCATCGCGGTGTTCGGCGCCAGCTACGCGCAGGCCGCTCTCGTGATGCAGATCTACATGCTGGTGGTCATCCGGGAGTGCTTTGACTTCGCGCCCGCACTGCGTGCGATCAACCGGACCCGGCCGCTCGTCGAGAGCAATGTGGCCGCGATCGTGGCGTGCGCACTGGCGCTGCTGGTTCTCATTCCGCTTGCGGGCGTTCCTGGCGCGATGATCGCATTCGTGATCGCGAGCCTGGTAGACATGGTCTGGCTTGGCTGGCGCACGATGAGGTTGTACCGCGTGGGCGTCAGGCAGCTGCTGCCCTGGGCGAGCATCGGCACGACGGCGCTTGCGGCAATTTCGGGAGCGGCGTTAATCGTGAGCCCGATCTGGACGGATCTGCTCGGCATCGCCGGAATCGCCTTGGCCGCGGCGGCCTACCTTGCCGTGTTCGCGCTGCTGCTGCTCGTGCTGCGCGTTCCGGAGGCGCTGGCGCTGCTCGAGTGGCTCAAGCGCCTGCCTCCGTTTCAAACCCTGATATCGCGGAAGGTCTGACCATGCGCTGGCTGTTCATGCTGTTGATCTGGGTGCTCGCGGTGAGCGACATTCTGGCCCGGGACATGAGCCTCGGGCCGGGACTGAGCCCCAAGAACGCCGTCCTGTATGTGATCGCGATGGCGATGTTCTTTCGGATGGCGCTTTCCGGCGGCCAGTTGAGGATGCGGCTGCCGCTCCTGCACGCTGCCTTCGCCGTCTGGCTCGTGTACTCCACGCTGAGCTTCATCACCTGCTGCCTCATCGTCCACTACACCTCGTACGACATCGTTCAGTCCGGAATTCTGCTGAAGTCCGTGCTTTATGATGCGGCGCTGTTCTGCTTCACGGTTTTCTACGCCGTTCAGAGCGAGGCTGACTTCAAGTCGTTGACGCGGACGCTGATGTGCGCAATCGGCTTGTCCAGCATCCTGACACTGACCGACGTTGCGGGATTGACCAGCCTGGGAGTGCGTGTCGGAACCGAAGGCGGGGAGGCCGATCGCGTCTTCGGCATGTTCGGTCATGCAAACGAGACGGGGGCGCTGCTTGTATGCCTCCTGCCCACAATGGTGGTCGTGGCGATCTCCAGTCGGGGCCCGCTGAGGGCCTGGTGGTACGCTTGTGTCCTCGCCTCGCTCGCCGTGCTGATTCTCACCGTTTCCCGCGGCGCGTACGTGGGCATCGTGCTGGGCTACGGGTCGGCCTGCTTCCTGTGCCGCAGATTCCTACCACTGTCACGCGTGGCGTCGTGGGTGCTTGGCGGCGTCACCGCGAGCGTCGTTCTGTGCGCCCTGGTCAGCGTCGCAGTGCCGAACGTCGGGGACGTCGTGCTGGAGCGGCTGGTCGGCCAATCGACTGCGTTCAGCATGTACGATGTGTCCTCGGGCCGCACCAACATCTGGGCCACCACGCTTTCGCACATGATGGCCGAGCCGCTCACGTTCCTGACCGGCTTCGGGTGGAATGTCTACAACACCCGGTTCGTTTACGTGACGCACAACTACTACCTGGATCTGTGGTTCAATCTGGGAATCGTCGGCTTGCTCGCGTTCATCGCCATCTTCTACCAGGCCGTCGTCACCGCGCGCGCGGCGGCAGAGGTTGCTTCCGCTGAGATGCGGCCATACATGATCGCGATCGTCTTCGGCATGCTCGGCCTGGCCGTGAGCAACATGTTCGTCAACCTGTCAAAGCCCTGGCCGTATATCTGGATCTACATGGGAATATCGCTGAGCGCGGCAGCGGCCATTCTCGCAGCCGCCGATCGGCACGCCGTGGCGGCGCCGACGCGTGTCGCTCCCCCGGTGCGGGTGTCGCGAGGCGGGCCCCGACTGGCGGCGCAGGAAGAAGGGCCGCCGCTCAGGGGCATGCAGTAATCAGGGGGATGCGGTGTCAGGGGCGTGCGGTGTCGGGGGAGTGCGGTCAGCGATGCCGGCAATCAGAGGCGTCCGGTGAGCAACATTGCAAGGAATTGCAAGCGCTTCTTCTCGCGCCGCGCGCGGGAGGGCTCCTTCAGGAACCGGTACATCCATTCCATGCCCGCGCGCTGCATCCACACAGGCGCGCGCTTCTTCACACCGGCGTAGATGTCGAATGAGCCGCCCAATCCCAGATAGAAGGCGCCGGGGTGCGCAAGTCGGAGCTGCTCGATGAGCAGTTCCTGGCGCGGAGAGCCGAGGGCCACGAAGACCAGGCGAGGTTGCGCGGCTACGAGCTCACGCGAAAGGGAGGGCACATCGCGCACGCCTTGAAAGCCATCGCGCGCAAGGAGCACGCGCACATCGGGAAACTCCGCCGCGAGGCGTTGCCTCGTGCTGAGCAGTACTTCCGCAGATGCTCCGATCAGTGCGATCCCGATTTCACGTCCCCGCGCCTGCCGCAGCGTCTCGAGCCAAAGATCCACGCCGGGCACGCGGGTCGAGCGCGCGCCTTTCAAGCGCATGGCGACGACGACGCCGGCTCCGTCGGGGTACCGAAGCGTGGCCCGCTTGATCACTGCATCCAGGACGCGATCGCTCTGGCAGGTGACGACCTTCTCGGCGTTGATGGCGATCCCGAAGCCGCCGAGCCCGCTGTTGGCATCGGCGAGGATGCGCTGCGCGCACAAGGCCAGAGAGGGAAACGGGCCGACGGAAACGCCGCCCACAATGGGGTTCACGATCATGCTGTCGTCCATGACAGACGATAACGCCCGACGCCTGCGGGAAGTTCCAACATTCTGCGGGACAGTGTGGCTGCGAGCAGAGCCGCTGCGCTTCGCGCCGCCCTGCTTTGCGCCGCCGCGCAGGGCCGATGGCAAGCGCCGACAGGCCTGTCGCCATTTCCAGACCTTGTCTGCACGCGCAGACATCCCGCGAGGAGAATTTCCAATTTATCTGCAGAATGTTGACTCAGCTCTATTGACGTCGCGATGCGAGTGGTAAAAATAGCAGCGGTCGCTACGGCGGCCCTTCCGCGGCGGATGTAGATGCGGTCATCGAACCGCAGTGATGCTCCCTCGGACTCGCACTCTCTGGCGAGCATCACAGCAAGAGCAGCCCGGTGAGCAATGCGCTCACGGACTGACCGCTGCCGCGGGTTGTCCGGCAATGTCGCCGGGCCATCACTTTCGGGGGAATCGATGCTTCGCACCACTATTCGAAAACTGTCCTTGACGGTGGCAGCGGCGGCCGCGCTCGCCGTTTGCGCTGCCGCCTCCGCCTTCACCAAACCGCCGTTTCCGCGCATCGGCGGCATTCAGATCGGCAGTCCGTTCAATTACAACGACGCGACGTACCAGGCGAGCCTTGCGAAGGAGGATGTGATGATCCTCGGGATGTACCCGGGCCTTCTGCCCGGCGGACAGCCAGTCAACACCGCCGTGCAGGCCATCAAGGCGAAGAATCCAAACGCGCTGATCTTTCTGTACACGAGCTCGGACAGCAAGAGCCCAACGATCGGCGGCGCCTGGGCGACCTATATCGCCAAGATGAACTCGATGAAGTGGTGGCTGTACTCGGACAAGAGTCTGTTGCAGGTCGTCGCTTCCTTCTTTGCCGGCGACACCACGATCAACAACACCCTGTTCACGCCGAAGGATTCCGACGGCAACACCTCCATCGACTGGATCACCAAGTATTACGTGACTACGTACTACAAGCCCAATCCGGCGATCGACGGTTTTTTCATGGACAACACGTTCAGCAAGCCCAGCGTGGATGGCGACTGGAACCGAGACGGGAAGGTCGACTCGAAATCGGATCCGCAGACCGGCACGTGGCTGCGCCAGGGCTATGCGCGCTACTACACGCTGGCGGCGAGCCTCATGCCCGGCAAGCTCCAGATCGGCAACATCGGGGATTGGGCGGAAACCGGCACGGTGTATCCGGAGTACCGCAAGCTGGTGAATGGCGGAGTGATGGAGGGCTACATCGGCAAGTCCTACTCGGTTGAGGGCTGGGGGGGATGGCAGGCCATGATGACCCGCTACAACACCATCATGGCCACGTTCCTGGAGCCCAAGCTCGGGGTCTTCAATCAATGGGGCGATGCGACCGATTACCAGTCGATGCGTTACGGCCTGGCTTCATGCCTGCTGAACGACGGGTACTACAGCTTTACGGACAACGCGAAGCCGTACTACGGCGTCCCGTGGTTCGACGAGTTCGACTCAAAGCTCGGGCAATCGAGCTCTCTGCCACCGACCGCCGCCTGGCAGTCGGGTGTGTGGCGACGCGACTTCGACAATGGCATTGCCCTCGTCAATCCAAAGGGCAACGGCACGAAGACCGTGACGCTCGAGACCGCCTATGTGAGGCTCAAGGGCTCCCAGGATCCGGTGACGAACAACGGCCAGAGCGTCACGACGGTCACCCTCAAGGACCGCGATGGCATCATCCTGTTGCGCAAGAACCCGGTGAAACGGCCTGCGGCACCCCAGAAGTTCAGCAAGGAGAGCTGAAGGCGCTTCAGCCTCAGGGCGCCGAGCCTCAGGGCGCCGAGCCTCAAATGCGCCCAAGCCGTAGGCGGCGGACGTCCGTAAGGGATGTCCGCCGTCTGAAGACTAGGGGGATGTCCCCCCGCCCGAACGCTTGCCTCGTGGAGGGAGCGCGGCGCTTGGTGAATCGCGACGGGCGCCCGCGCCGTGTCCGTAGTGAGACAGCCAGGCTGGGCGCCGCGCTTGCGTGGATCGGAGCAGCTCCGTGAGCTGCTCCGTGAAGCCATCCGTCATCTTTTCGAGGGTGAACGACTGCCGCACGAGCGCGGATCCGGCCGCTCCCATTTGCTGACGCAAGGCGCTCGAGCGGAGCGTCCGCAGGTGCATGACCAGCGCGTCGATGTCGCCGGGCTCGAAGAGCAAGCCGTTCTTCCCGTGTATGACCTGTTCCGAAGCGCCGCCGACTTCGGACATGATCAGCGGCTTTGCGAGGGCCATTGCCTCCAGCGCCGCTATCGAAAACGTCTCCGTGCGCGACACGAGCGCCATGACGTCGCACGCAGCGATGAACGGCCGTACGTCCTGCTGCGTGCCTGTGATGCGCACGTGTTCCTCAATGCCCAGATCCGCAATCTTGCGCTCAACGGCGCCGCGCTCGGGCCCATCGCCGATCAAGAGCGCCTTCACGTCTACTCCCGCGGCGCGCAGCCGTGCAATGGCCTCGAGCAGGTCGCCGTGGGCCTTCTCTGGCCGCAGGGCCGAGCAGATCCCAATGACGTAATCATTGGGCCCAAAGCCCAGTTTCTGCCGGAACGCGCTGCCATGATCCCCAGCGTGTGCGTCATTGAAGCGCCCGACATCGATGCCGTTGTGCACGACGGCATCCCTGTCAGGGTGCAATCCAAGCCGGCGCCAATGGCGGCGCTGATTCTCGCAGACATAGATCAACAGGTCGCAGCGCTTGATCAGCCGCCGGTACAGCAGCATCTGCAGCTTTTCCGTGTAGCTCATCAGGAGCATCGTGTGGAAGACGGTGACGAGCTGCGGCCGCGTCTCACAGCCGGAGCGCGCGAGAGTGCCGTACAGCATGGAGTACATGTTCGTGCAGACGATGACGTCGATGCTGCGCGTCTCGATCAATTCGCGCAGCTGGTGCACGGCCCTGCGCTCCAGGCCCCTGCTCACGTCACAGCACACCAGCGCATCGAGTCTGGCCCGGTCCACCTGGGGCAGCAGCGTCTCGCGTCGCTTCAGGTACGCCAGGTGAACCCGGAAGCGCTGGGTGTCGATCCGGTTGATCAGCGCGATGACCTGCTTCTCGGCGCCCCGACCTCCAGGGAGTTGACGATGAACAGCAGACCCGGCGTGCGCGCGTGTCTGGCTCCATTGGGCATGCCTTGTGTCAAATGGCCATCCTCAGGCGCGCAGCTCGATCCCGAACCGCCGATAGATGCGGCTCAGCCGCGCCAGCGTCTGATCCAAAGTGAAACCGGACTCGATGGTGGCGCGCGCTGCCGTCCCGAGCCGGCTGCGCAGCGGCGCATCGCTCACCAGGAGGGCGATCGCAGCGGCCAGGGCCTCGACGTCGCCCGGCTCCACCAGCAGCCCATTCGCCGCATGAGTGAGGAGCTGAGGGATTCCGCCGACCGGAGTCGCGATCACCGGCAGCTCCCAGGCCATCGCCTCCAGCAGCGCCATCGGCATGCCCTCAGCGTAGGAGGGCAACGCGAAAAGCGTCGCCCTGGCCAGCGCATCGCGCTTGCGAGGCGGATCCAGCCACCCGGGGCACTTCAGGCGGTGCTGCACGTGCAGTTCGGCCGCAAGCGCGCGCAGCTCGGCGGGCGAGCCATTGCCCGCGCAAACCAGCTCCAGGTCGGGAAACCGTTGCGCCACGCGTGCCAGCGCGCTGACCAGGTCGTGCGTGCCCTTGTTCCGGCTCAAGTCGCCCAAGTAGAGGATCTGGGGGCGAGCGTTCGGTACGCGCCGCACTTCGGATTCCAGCGGAAGCTCGACCGAGTTGGGCAACACCTCGATCGAGGCGCTCGGACAGATGCTCAGCAGTCGTTCGCGCCACTGCTCGGACAATGCGATCACGAGTGCGGCATGCGCGAGGATCCCGCGGATATAGCGCTGCACCAGCGCTCCAGACTCCTTTGCATAGAACTGGACGAACTCGCCGCTGTGGATGTGCAGCAGGTAGGGGCGCCCCGCCAGCCGAGCCATGAGGCACACGACGGACTTGCGCCAGAAGGAAGCCCTGGAGGACATCTGTATATGCACGAGCGGCGCATCGAGCCGGCGCAGCAGAGCCCAGACCCTGAGCCATCCGTGCAGCGCGGCGCTGATCTTCGCCCAGCGGCTCCCGAGCCGATGTGTCGCGACATACTCACCGTCGAGCCGCTCGAAGAGCCCCGCATCGAGCAGTCCGCGCACTACCGTGCGAATGCCGCCCCTGCCGTCCGGGTCGGTTCCCACCATGAGCACGCTACGGCACGGGGCCGGGGTTGCGCCGCTCGGCGGGTGGCGAGTCCGCGGGCGAGCTGCGGTCCATTGGAGCATTCGCACCCCTATCCGGTCCGAACGGCCGCGGCGGACGACGATTCGTACACGTCGCGGAGCGTCTCGAGGTAGGGGCGCAGCACGCGACTCTCGGACAGGCACTCGTCGCTGTAACGGCAGCAGCGCTCGCTCGCCAGTTTCCACTGCTCGACGTTCCCGAGCATCTGCATCACCGACCGGCGCATCTCGTCGGCGCTTGCCACGACGCAGCCCAGTCCGTTGCGGGCGATGACCGCATCCGGGTCGATGAGCGTAACGACCGGCGTGCCGTGCGTCCACGCCTGTAGATAGCTGTTTGGCACGCCCTCGACATCCGATGTATTCACGAAGACCCGCGCGCGCTCATAGAACCCTCGCACCTCGTGGTAGGAGACAAAGCCATGGAAGTCGACGTTCGCGAGCGATTGCGCCGCCGCTCGCGTTGACTCAAACACGCTGTGCTCGCCTGTGTAGGGTCCGCCCACCATGTGAAACCTCAGCTCGGGCAATCGTCGCGCGAGCTCGAGCAGGCGGTCCGGACGCTTGAGCGTGCGGATGTTCGCAACCCACAGCACGTCGATGTCACGCTCATGGAAATCCAGGCGCCGCTGCGCAGGCTCGCTCAGGGCCTCGACCACGCGGCTGTCACGGGCGAAGTTGCTCAGCAGGGCGCGCCGCTGGCCTGCCGTCTGGGATAGCACGGCGTCGGCGTGTCGCAGTCCATATTTGTAGAGCGCCCGGTCCCGCCAAAAACGGACGAGCAGTGAGCGCGGATCGCAGTCCGAGTCGCTGGCGACGCCGAACACCAGTTTGCGCCCATGGTGGCGGGCGAACAGCGCCACTTGCCCCAGGGCCGCCCCGGCGCACATCGTGTAATAAATATCGGCGTCGGCGCGCCGCAGCGCGGCCCACAAACGGGTCCAGCGCGGATGGATGAAGCGCAGTGCTGGAATTCCCTCCAGGGGCCCGCACGACTTGTAAGTTTTGATGCCGTGCCACACGGCGCCGTCGCTCTGTCCGTAATCGGCGACGACCATGGACACGCGTGCCCCCAAGCGCACGAGGGCCTTGGCGAGCAGGGTCTGTTGAAGCTCGGCGCCGCCGACCCCGTGTGCTCCATATTCGCGCGCCAGCAGGGGAAGGTTCGCAAGTCCGACGAAACAAATGGTTGGGGCGCTGGGCGCCAGCATCGAATCGAAGCGCTCTGGAGACTGCATCGGATTGCTCGGCCGTGGGCTCGACTCGGACGATCCTCACGACCGCCCCCGGTACCCCGTAGCAAACGCGGAAGAGGGGGAAACGTTCCACGGGCTTGGCCCGCGCGGTGGCGCGACCGCACTCCATCCTTGCTACCAGGCCCTGAGTGCGCGGGCAGATATGGCCTGGGCGCGTACCGGCGCGGGCGGGTACGGGAATTGCTCCAAGCTTGGCGCACCGGAATCCCAAGCGGCGCGTACCCGGATAAGAACCCGCACGCTGTGGATTGCCATTGGAACCTGAGGAGGATCTGCGCATGCGCCTACGACTTCCCCACCTATTATCGTGCGGGATTCTTCTCTTGATGCCGCTGGAGGGAGTGCCCGCCGTCGCGGCCCCACCCCCGGCAGCCCGGGCGACTCCCCCCGATTCGGCTTATACCGTGAAGCCCGGCGACGTTCTCGCCATCTCCGTCTGGAAAGAGCCGGACCTGCAGGGGCCGGTGCTCGTGCGGCCCGACGGGACATTCTCGTTCCCGCTCGCGGGCCAGATGGATGCCCGCGGCAAGAGCGTGCAGGAACTGCAGCAGATGGTGACCGACAAGCTGCGCAAGTTCATCTCCGACCCGGTGGTCACCGTGTCGGTGCAGGAAATCAAGGGCAACAAGGTTTACGTCATCGGCCAGGTGAACAAGCCTGGCGACTTCGTCGTCAACCCGCGGGTTGACGTAATGCAGGCACTCAGCATGGCCGGCGGCACGACCCCGTTCGCTGCTCTCGGCGACATCATGATCCTCCGGCGCACCGACGCCGGCCAGCAGCAAGCGCTGCCGTTCCGCTACACCGACGTGGTGCGCGGACGGAACCTGGATCAGAACATCACGCTGCAGGCCGGCGATGTCGTCGTCGTCCCGTAGGACGGGGGCGGCGCTCAGTGTCGTTCGGTCTGCCGCTCGCGCGGCAGCCGGCCTCGGCGCGGCTCTCGCGGCGACCGTAACGGCGCAAGCCTCGAACTGGGACTTCAACCCGCGAGTCGAGATCGGCGGGATGTACAACGACAATTACCGGCTCGCGCAGGCTGCTGCGGACAAGATCAACGTCAGCGGCGCAACGCTGGATGCGCAGCTGGGAATGCGGCTGCTCACGCAGACCTCCGAGATAGCGCTCGTTCCGCGCATCACTTCCTCTTACTTCCCGAACGACACCCAGGATGAGTCGACCAACGGCTACGTCGACCTGAAGGCCGGCCACAAGACCCTCAAGGGCAACTACGGCATCGTCGCCCAGTATGCCAACGAGTCGGTGATCTACTCAGAGCTGCTGCCCGCCAACTTCCCCGGTGTCGGCCTCGGCGAGATCGTGGGCTCGGAGAGCGGACGGGTCAGCGTCATCAACCGCCGCGAGCTCGAGCGGGTCGCGCCCACGATGACGTACGACCTCACCCCACGGCGGCATCTGCACTTCGACGCGGAATACCTGCATGCCTCGTTCGACAAGAGCCTGTTCGAGGAGATCGGGTTCAAGAACTTTACCGCCCAGGCCGGCATGGGCTTCGATCTGAGCCAGAAGACGACCCTCACCACGAGCATCGTCGGCACCCGCTTCGAGCCCGACGGCGAGAACGTGACCAACAGCTACGCCCTCGAAACCCAGCTGGACGTGCATCCGACGCAGATCACGCACTACTACTTCCGGCTCGGCGCGGTACGCTCCGTGGCCGATTTCCCGACCGGAAACATCAGCACCACGGGCGTCACGGGCGGCGCCGGCGTCAGCTGGACCTTCCAGGTGACGCAGTACGTGCTGGACGCGCTGCGCGGCGTCTCGCCGAGCTCCTCCGGTGCCGTTGAGGACCACAGCGAAGTCAGATTCCGGGTGGTCCGCGCATTTCGCCCGCGCCTGTCCGGCTTCATCGGAGTGCGCGCCATCAGGCTGCGCGGCGCCGTCGGCCAGGCCGTGGAGGTGCAGGGCAGCGACTACCTTGCCGGCACCGGCGGCTTCGAATTCCAGATGACCCGCAACTACCGCCTGGCCGGTGAGTACGACTACACCTGGCAGCGATTCCAGGGAGAGCCGAACGCGGCCGCCAACGCCGTGGCCCTGTCCATCGTCTACCAGCCCTTGAGCCGTTACGAGCCGCTTCCGGAAATGAACGGCCTCCCAGCGGAACGACACTAAGACGACACCCAAAATGAGCCCAACACAAGAAACCCTCACTCCCGAATTCTCGGACTACCTTGCGGCGATCAAGCGGCGTCGCATGCTGCTGGCCATGATCGCCGTGCCCATCATCGCGGTGGCCTTCGCCCTGGCCATCGGCATGCCGGA
>FTDY01001357.1_pt1 | contig 24654 bp, 26 predicted proteins | sample 1640031 | NCBI WGS metagenome assembly FTDY01 (sample SAMEA3914816, study PRJEB12502) | metagenome | biome: forest; material: soil | place: USA | collected 2011-09-16 | depth 0.3 m
ACGGCAGCGGTCCTCACGACGGGAAACCCCTTTAAATCTATGACGCGCTTCGTATTCGTCACCGGTGGTGTCGTGTCCTCGTTGGGCAAGGGCATCGCCGCCGCCTCTCTGGGTGCGATCCTGGAGGCCCGCGGCCTCCGGGTCGCGATGGTCAAGCTCGACCCCTATATCAACGTCGATCCCGGGACGATGAGTCCCTTCCAGCATGGCGAGGTCTTCGTCACGCAGGACGGGACCGAGACCGATCTGGACCTCGGGCATTACGAACGGTTCGTGCGCACGACGACCGGCCGCAACAGCAACTTCACCACGGGCCGCATCTACGAACGGGTGATCGCCAAGGAGCGGCGCGGCGATTATCTCGGCGCGACGGTGCAGGTCATCCCGCACATCACCGATGAGATCAAGCGCAGCATCAAGCTGGGCGCCGACGGTGCGGATGTGTGCATGGTCGAGATCGGCGGCACGGTCGGCGACATCGAGTCGCTGCCGTTCCTCGAGGCGATTCGCCAGCTTGGCGTCGAGCTGGGCCGTAGCAATTGCGTCTACATGCATCTCACGCTGGTGCCCATCGTCGGGGGCTCCGGCGAGATCAAGACGAAGCCGACGCAGCATTCCGTGAAGGAGCTGCGCGGAATCGGTATTCAGCCGGACGTCCTGCTGTGCCGCTGCAAGCATCCCCTCCCGGAAGAGCAGAGGCGCAAGATCGCCCTGTTCACGAACGTCGAGGAGCGAGCCGTGATTTCCGCGGTGGACGCGGACGACATCTACAAGATCCCGATCCTGCTGCACGAGCAGGCACTGGATGCCATCGTCGTCGACAAGCTGCGCCTCGATGTGCCCGTGACCGACCTTGCAGAGTGGCGCCAAGCCGTGAGCGCCAAGGCCAATCCCGACGGCCAGGTCGACATTGCAATGGTCGGCAAGTACGTGCAGATCCGCGACTCCTATCTGTCGCTGCACGAGGCGCTGATGCACGGCGGACTGAAGTCGCGCACGCGGGTGAACATCCACTACATCGAGTCCACGGACGTCGAGCAGCACGGGACGCATGCCCTGAAGGGCATGGACGCGATTCTCGTACCGGGCGGATTCGGCGAGCGCGGCATCGAAGGCAAGATCCAGGCTGCGCGCTTTGCGCGCGAGAATGGCGTCCCGTACCTGGGAATCTGCCTCGGAATGCAGGTCGCCATCGTGGAGTTCGGCCGCTACGTGCTCGGTCTGGCCGATGCCAACAGCACGGAATTCAACCGCGCGACGCCGCATCCGGTCATCGCCCTCATCTCCGAATGGCAGGATCAGACGCAAGGCGTGCAAGTGCGCGACGAGGCCTCGGCCAAGGGCGCGACGATGCGCCTCGGGGCGCAGGAGGTCGTGCTGGGGGCGGGCACCAAGGCGCGCGAGATCTTCGGCAAGGACATCATCACGGAGCGGCATCGCCACCGCTACGAGTTCAACAACAACTATCTCGACCGTTTTCGCCAGGGCGGTCTGCGCTTCAGCGGATTCTCGCGCGACGGACTCGTGGAGCTGATCGAGCTCCCGAACCACTCGTGGTTCGTTGCCACACAATTCCACCCGGAGTTCACGTCGACTCCCCGCGATGGGCACCCGCTGTTCACAGGTTTCATTCGGGCAGCGCGTGCGCACCGCTCGTCGCAGCTTCCCCAAGCGGCTGGAGCATGAAGCTAGGCGGCCATGAAGTCGGCCTGGACCGCCCCTTCTTTCTGATTGCGGGCCCGTGCGTGATCGAGAGCGTGACCTTGACGGAAGAGGTTGCGGGGCGCTTGCGGGAGATCACCGCCCGCCTGCGGATCCCGTTCATCTTCAAGGCCTCGTACGACAAGGCGAACCGCTCATCTCGTGCCAGCTTCCGCGGCCCGGGACTGGCGGACGGGCTGAAGGTGCTCGAAGGCGTCCGCAGGAAGTTCGGCGTCCCGGTGCTGACGGACGTCCACGAGGATACGCCGCTGGCCGAAGTGGCCGCCGTCGTCGATGTGCTGCAGACCCCCGCCTTCCTGTGCCGGCAGACGAACTTCATCGTCAACGCCGCCTCGCAGGGCAAGCCCGTCAACATCAAGAAGGGCCAGTTCCTGTCTCCCTGGGAGATGAAGAACGTGGTCGACAAGGCCCGTTCCACCGGGAACGATGCCATCCTGGTGTGCGAGCGCGGCTTCTCGTTCGGCTACAACAATCTCGTCTCCGACATGCGCTCCCTGTCCATCATGCGCGACACCGGCTGCCCGGTGGTCTTCGATGCCACCCACTCCGTGCAGCTGCCGGGCGGGCAGGGCACCGCATCGGGCGGCCAGCGCGAATTCATTCCAGTGCTCGCCCGCGCCGCCGTGGCCGCGGGGGTCGCCGGCCTGTTCATGGAGACGCATCCGGATCCCTCCAAGGCGCTCTCCGACGGACCCAATGCCTGGCCGCTCGACCGGATGGAGCCGCTGCTCAGGACCCTGAAGCAGCTGGACGAGGCCGTGAAGGCCCGGCCGCTCGAGGAATCATTGCTGCAAGCCGCGGCGCCGAAGTAGCGCCAGAAACTTCCCTTCCAGGACACACGCCCATGAGCCGAATAGCCGACATCATCGGCCGCGAGATCATCGATTCCCGCGGCAATCCAACTGTCGAGGCCGACGTGATCCTCGACTCGGGCGTACTCGGCCGCGCGGCCGTTCCCTCAGGCGCATCCACCGGCACGCGTGAGGCGGTGGAGCTGCGCGATGGCGACAAGAAGCGCTACGCGGGCAAGGGCGTGCTGAAGGCCGTCGGTCACGTCAACACCGTACTCAAGAGTGCCCTGATCGGCTGCGATCCGCGCGATCAGGCGGGGCTCGACGCCCGGATGATCGAGCTCGACGGCACCGACACCAAGGGGAACCTCGGAGCGAACGCGCTGCTGGCGATTTCGCTCGCCACGGCCCATGCCGCGGCGCGCGACGCCCGGGAGCCGTTGTATCGCTATCTCGGCAAGCACCTGTGCAAGGGACGCGAACCGGTCATGCCCGTGCCGATGATGAACATCGTCAACGGCGGCGCGCACGCCAACAACAGCCTGGACATCCAGGAGTTCATGATCCTGCCGGTGGGCGCGCCGAGCTTCCGTGAAGCCCTGCGCTACGGGGCCGAGATCTTCCACGTCCTGAAGAAGATCCTGAACGAGCGGGGAATGTCGACGTCCGTGGGTGACGAGGGCGGCTTCGCGCCAAACCTGGAATCGAACGAGGCGGCCCTTGGAGTGATCCTGCAGGCGGTGGAGCAGGCCGGCTACCAGCCCGGCAAGGACGTATGCCTCGGGCTCGACGTGGCCTCATCGGAATTCTTCCGCAACGGGCACTACGAGCTCGAAGCGGAGCAGCGCACCTTCACGCCGGCGCAGTTCACGGGCTACCTCGACGATCTGGTCGGCAGATACCCCATCGTTACGATCGAAGACGGCATGAGCGAGGGCGACTGGGACGGGTGGGCCCAGCTGACGCGCGCCCTGGGGGAGCGCATCCAGCTCGTGGGCGACGATCTGTTCGTGACGAATACGCGCATCCTGCAGCAGGGCATCGAGCGCCACGTCGCGAACTCCATCCTCATCAAGCCGAACCAGATCGGCACGCTGACGGAAACCCTGGCTGCCATCGAGATGGCGGACGGCGCCCACTACGCTTCCGTCGTATCGCACCGCTCCGGCGAGACGGAGGACAGCACCATAGCGGACATCGCTGTTGCCACCGCGGCCACCCAGATCAAGACCGGCTCGCTGTCGCGCTCGGACCGCATGGCCAAGTACAACCAGCTCCTGCGGATCGAGGCGGAGCTGGGCAAGGTGCGCTATGCAGGCCGGGAGGCCTTTCCGGTGAAGATCTAGCGGCTGCGGCCGGAAACCTAGGGATGCATCACGCCATGCCGCAGTGCGTCCTGCTTTGCTACACTCGATGCGGCAGAGCAGAAAAACGAGGCACGACGCACTCATGACCCGGGGGATAGGCCTGATCAGGCTGGGCGGCATACGGCTGTTCCGGCAATTCTGGACGGCGTCCATCTATCTGGCCTCCCTGTGCGCGGGCTCGCATTGCCTGGCAGCCGGATCGCATGCGCACCACGCCCGAGCCTCGGTGGACGAACCCGGGCTCAGATCCACCTCGGCGCTGGTGATCGACGAGACCCACGCTTCGGTTCTCTACTCGCGCAACGCCGATGTCGCGGCGCCCATCGCATCCATCACCAAGCTGCTGACCGCCCTTGTGGTCGCCGACGCCAGACTCCCGCTCGATGAGCGCATCGAGGTCACCCAGGAGGACCGCAGCCTGCACAAGGGCGCGTATTCGCGCCTGGCAATTGGCACCACGCTCAGCCGCGGGGACCTGATCCACCTCGCTCTCATGTCATCGGAGAATCGCGCCGCGCATGCCCTCGGGCGCAGCTACCCGGGTGGCGTCGGGGCCTTTGTCGAGGCCATGAACGCGAAGGCGCGGGCCCTGGGAATGACCAGCGCGCATTTCGTGGATCCGGCCGGACTGTCCAGCGAGAACGTCGCCAGCCCGGAGGACCTCGCCAAGCTGGTCATGGCTGCCTCCCACGATCCGACGATCCGGGAGTATTCGACCGACCGCCGCTACGCAGTCGCCGTCGGGCGGCGCAAGATCGAGTTCCGCAACACGAACTCCCTCGTCGGCAATCCGACCTGGGACATCGTCGTGCAGAAGACCGGCTACATCAGCGAAGCCGGCAAGTGCCTCGTCATGCAGGCAGTCATCGACGACCGCACCGTCGTGATGGTGCTGCTCAACTCGTACGGCCGCTATACGCGGACGGCCGACGCCCAGCGAATCCGTAAGTGGATGGAAGGCAAGCTGGGCGAGCGCACGGCCCACTCGCTGGCACGCAAGGTCTAGTCACCCCGTCGTCCTGTCACCACAAGATGCTGCCGGAGCAGCCAGCCTGACGCTAGCCTCGGTCAACGGAGGCGAACGCGGAACGGAGGCGGGGATCACGGATGGCGTGCGCCGCCTGGCGGAGCGATCGCGCTATATCACTGGCGGCTGCCCGGAAGCGCCCGGATTCGGTCCGCCCACAAAGGGAGGCCGCAGCGCAGCGGGCAGCCGGAGCACTTCGCGCGCGCCGCGCTGTCTGCTACGCTGTCACGCTAATGAAGTGGCTCGCAGCAGCCTTGGTCGTCGTCGTCGCACTCCTGCAGTACCGGGTCTGGGTCTCGGACAATGGCGTGCACGAAGTCGATCGCCTGCAGCGCGCAGTGGCGACGCAGCGCTCTGAGAACGATCAGCTGACCGAGCGCAACAAACAGCTCGCCGCTGAGGTGCGCGATCTCAAGACGGGCATGGACGCGCTGGAGGAGCGGGCTCGGAGCGATCTGGGCATGATTGCCAGCCACGAGACATTCTACCAAGTCGTCCCGAGCCGCCCGGCGGCTCCTGGCAGTCAGGCGCCGACGCGCACGGCTGCGCGCTAACGCCCACTTCGACACCCGGCCCCGAGGACGATCATGCGCTACTGGCTCATCGTGCCGGCCGCTGGCGTCGGCCGCAGGTTCGGCGAGCAGACTCCAAAGCAGTACTGCGTCCTCCATGGCCGCACGGTGCTGGAGTGGTCCCTCGCTCCGTTTCTGGCCGACTCCCGCTGTGCGGGCGTTGTCGTCGTGCTGGCATCCGGGGATTCGCATTGGGCACAGCTCGCACGCAAGCTGACGACCGTGATGGTTGCGACAGGCGGCCCCGAGCGCAGCCACTCAGTGCGTAACGGCCTCACCGCCCTCGAGAGCCACGCCCAAGTGGGCGACTGGGTACTCGTCCACGATGCGGCGCGCCCCTGCCTCCCAGCCGTCGATGTCGACAGGCTGCTGCGGGAACTGGAGCTGCATCCGGTGGGCGGCCTGCTGGCCGCCCCGGCGGCGGATACGCTCAAGGCCTCGGGAATCGACCAGGAAGTGGTGCGGACCGTGGATCGGGCCGGTCTGTGGCGAGCGCTCACGCCACAGATGTTTCGTTTCGGCCGACTGTGCGAGGCTCTGGATTCGGCACTGGCGGCGGGGCGCATGCCGACGGATGAGTCCCAGGCCATCGAATGGCTCGGCGACCGTCCACAGATCGTTGTCGGATCCGCGGCCAATCTCAAGATCACGTCCGCCGAAGATCTGATCGTGGCGGCGGCCCTGCTCGGGGCCGGCCTGCGGGAGGGCTCGAGATGAGAGTCGGCTTGGGGATCGATGTCCATGCCTTTGGGCCCGGGGACTTCGTCATGCTGGGAGGCGTCCGGATCGCGCATTCGCGCGGCGTCGTGGCGCATTCGGACGGCGATGTCGTGCTGCATGCTCTGTGCGATGCGCTGCTGGGCGCCGGTGGGCTGGGGGATATCGGCCAACACTTCAAGGACTCAGATCCGCAGTGGAAGGGCGCCGACAGCCGACGCTTCGTCCGTGGCGCGATGGAAATGCTGCGAGCGCGAGGCCTGCGCGTGGGAAACGCCGACATTACGGTGCTCTCGGAGACTCCAAAAGTATCTCCTGTCAGAGACGAGATGCGCCGCCAGATCGCAGCTCTCCTGGAGGTCGGCGAAGATCGGGTGAACGTCAAGGCAACGACGACAGAGAAGCTCGGGTTTCTGGGCCGCGGCGAAGGGCTCGCGGCGCAGGCGGTCGTGCTGCTTGTTGACGCCTGAGGCTCTCGACCCTCCCCGCGCTCACGGAGCGCCCCTCGCTCGCGGCACTCTGCGCGCCGAACCCGAGGACTTCCTCGTTGAGGAGGATCTGGGATTCGCACCGGCCGGGTCGGGTCAGCATGTGCTGCTCAGGATCCGCAAACGTAACGCCAACACGCAGTGGGTGGCGCGCGAGCTGGCGAAGCAATGCGGCTGCCGTGCCTTGGACGTTGGGTACGCTGGGCTCAAGGACCGCCGCGCGGTAGCGATTCAGTGGTTCTCCGTTCCCCACTCGCGCTTGACCGTCGACGCCTGGAAGACCGTTAAGGGTGATGGATTCGAGGTCATCGAGGCGCACTCCCACTCGCGGAAGCTGCCGCGTGGCGCATTGGCGGGCAACCGCTTCTCGGTGCGCATCCGGGGACTGGAGGTCACGGAGGCTGACCTGGCCCGGCGGCTCGCGGACATCGTCGCGCGCGGCGTGCCGAACTATTTCGGCCCTCAGCGCTTTGGACGGAACGGTTCGAACCTCACCCGGATCGCCGACGATCCGCGCACTCTGCGCCCACCGGAGCGGGGATTCGTCCTGTCGGCGGCGCGCAGCCTCGTGTTCAATGTCGTGGCCGCGGAGAGAGTGCGCGACGGCTCCTGGGATCGTCTAGAAGGGGGTGACCTTGCCAACCTCGACGGCCGCGGCAGCATCTTTCCGGTCGAGAGCATCGATGCGACGCTGCTCGCTCGCAGCAAGGGCCTGGAGATTCATCCGACGGGACCTCTCTGGGGACGTGGTTTGCTCGGGTCGCGCGGACGGGTCCAGTCATTGGAAGCACAAGTTGCGGCACGGCTGCCAGAGGCATGTGCTCTGACCGAGCTGGCCGGTATGGAGCAGGAGCGGCGCGCTCTTAGACTGGCGGTCCGCAACCTGACGTGGGAGCGGGAGCCGGCCGGCGTGGTGATCGCCTTCCAACTTACGCGTGGAAGCTTCGCGACGACAGTTCTGCGGGAGATCGTGGATTTCGATCCCTCAGGGAGCGAGCAGTACGTATAGCGCGCCAGTGCCTCCGTCGACCTGCCGCGCCGAAACATACGCGACGACCGCGGCGGTTCGGCGCAACACGCCGCTCACCGCGCTCTTGAGCACCGGCCCGCGATGGCCGGAGCGCAGGCCTTTGCCGTGAATGACGCGCACGCAGCGAAGTTGCCGATGCAACGACTCCACGAGAAATGCCCGCAATGCCTGCTTGGCTTCGGCGACGTTCAGGCCATGAAGGTCAAGCTCGGCTTGAACGCGGTACTGTCCGCGCCGCAGCTTGCGCAGTACCGGGCTTTGAAGTCCCGCTCGGTGAAAGGCCAGCTCATCGCCGCCGGCGAGGGCCGGGTCGTCCGTGCCGCCGGCCAGGCTTTCCTGCAGAACGGCATGGCGATCGGCGCGAGTGAAGCGCGCACGAGGCGCCGGTCCGCGCGGTCGTGCGTCCTGCCGCCCGCTCTCGATGGGCTTGACGCCCCGGACCGCCTCGCGGAACAGCCGGGCGTCGTCGTTTTCGGGGTCCGACTTCACGCTACCTCCGCCGAAAGTCATTCAGTATAGTTACGCGCCCTCAAGAAGGCTCCAGCCCGGCAGCACCCCATTTAGTGAAGATTCTGGTCAGCAACGACGACGGCTTTCGTTCAGAGGGCATCCGCGCCCTGCGGGAAGCACTGTCCACGCTTGCCGAAGTCACCGTGGTGGCGCCGGATCGCAATCGCAGCGGAGCGAGCAACTCGCTCACCCTGGATGTGCCACTGCGGGTTTTCGAAGCTCCGGAGCCGAACGTCTACTACGTGCCCGGCACGCCCACCGATTGCGTCCACCTCGCCATCTCGGGCCTGTTCGATTTCGAGCACGACATGGTGGTTTCCGGGGTCAACGACGGCCCGAACCTCGGCGACGACGTGCTCTACTCCGGCACGGTGGCCGCCGCCATCGAGGGGCGATTCCTCGGCTTGCCGACGATCGCCATGTCGCTGTGCACCTCGGGCCAGAGCGGCCGCCACTTCGGCACGGGCGCGGAGGTGGCGCGTCGGCTGGTCGCGCAGTTGCTGCATAAACCCCTGGAGCGCACCCTGATCCTCAACGTCAATGTCCCGGACGTGCCGGGCGCGGACCTGCGCGGCTTCCGCACGACCCGGCTCGGTTATCGACACCGGGCCGAGCGGGTCGTTCCGGCAAAGGATCCCCGGGGCCGTGCCGTGTACTGGGTGGGGCCGGCGGGATCGGAACAGGATGCGGGCCCCGGCACCGATTTCGATGCCATAGCCAAGGGATACGTGTCCGTGACGCCACTGCAGATCGACTTCACCCGGCACGCCGCGCTGCCGGTGGTGGAGAGCTGGCTGGAAGGAATAGATGCCTGACGTGCGCCTGACCGGAATCGGCATGACCTCGGCGCGCACTCGCGACCGGCTCGTGCAGCGCTTGCGCGATCAGGGGATCGCCAGCCCCGTGGTTCTCGACCGTATCCGCAACGTGCCGCGGCACATCTTCGTCGATGAGGCCCTTGGGTCGCGGGCATACGAGGACACCGCGCTGCCTATCGGGTTTGGGCAGACGATCTCGCAGCCGTACATCGTCGCCCGAATGACGGAGGCGCTGCTCGAGGGCACCGCCTTGCGCAACGTGCTCGAGGTGGGAACCGGTTGCGGTTACCAGACCGCGATCCTTGCGCCGCTCGTCGAGAAGCTCCACACGATCGAGCGAATCGAACCGCTGCTCATCCGGGCCAAGGAGCGAATCAAGGAGCTGGGCCTGCGCAACGTCCGCTTCCGCCATGGCGACGGAACCGCCGGCTGGAAAACACAGGCGCCATTCGATGGCATCCTCGTGGCCGCAGCTCCCCTGACCGTGCCCGAGGCGCTCCTCAAGCAGCTCAACCTCGGCGGCCGGCTCCTGGTGCCGGTCGGGCCGGAAGGCGAGCAGGAGCTCATCCGCTTCACACGTAGGGAGCAGCGCATCGAGCGCGAGTCGCTCGGGGCGGTCGCCTTCGTGCCTATGCTGGGCGGCATGGCCTGACAGTCGTCGCAGCCGCAAGTATTGCGCGAGCCGGCAAGCACCCGCATGGCCTCCGAGCGCTCGCGCGGCCGTAAGTGCTCGCCGCACAGAACGCGCCAGTGACGTATTGAGCGACCGAGGAGTAGGGGGGCATTTTTCTGGTAACTATACGGCGTACAAGTTTGTACGCCGTATAGTCATCGCGTTTGGACCCCATCCCACCACCAACCCCCTCTATATTTAACTTCATAAAGAATCCATAACAATATGAATTGTATAGATTTAAGATCGTCGAATCCGCATGAGAACTGTCGCGAGCGAAAAATGCCGCGAATTGCAGCAAAACCGCGTCGCTGCGGGCACGTCGGCCGGGCTCCAGGGGCCTGAAAATTTCGTGTCTGCTCAAAGAGCTTGCGTGCCTATCTCGGACATGTTTAACATGTTCCCTGTCGCCTAACGACGACAGGCTCTCAGGCGCGAGGGCTCGGAAGAAGACACAGGGAGGAGGGCAGATGAAACAAAAGCAAAAACTGTCGGCGAGAAGAAAAAAAAAGACGCAATTGTTCGAGTCTGTCAGCTTCGAATGATTGTTTGATTGGTTGACCTTGACTCCCCCCTGTGTCTTCTTCCGGGCGCCACGCGCCCGGAAATTCATTGTGCTCCGCGACACTGCGCCTTGAGCCAGGCGGGCTAGGAAAAGAACAGGGCTGCCGCGACCCGCCGGTCCTCCTGCACGAGGATGTTGAAGGTTCGGCAGGCAGCGCCAAGATCCATCGCCTCCAGCCCTATCCTCCGCGCCGCGCAGGCTGTCCTGATCGGAGCGGGCGGGAAGCGCTGCGTCATCCCGGTGCCGAGCAGAATGACTTCGGGCCGCAGCTCGAACAGCTTCTCCAGATGCGCGACCGAGAGCTCCGCGAAGCTCGCGGGTTCCCAGTCCGAGATCACCGTCTCGGCCGTGACGATGCAGCTCGAGTGCATGCTGCGCTCACCGACGCGCACTTCCGTCGCCGAATAGGCGCGGATCAGATTGACGAGCGAACTCGCTTCGAGGGTGAACTTCATACTTCAGTACGATACCGGGCATGCGCGAAATCGTCATCGTCGTCGCTGACCTGTATCTGCCTGCTGAAGAGATGTCGGCGGCGCGCTCGGCGCCCCTCTCGCGCGAGCCGGGAAGCGGGTCGGGCACCACGTTGCCGGGCCTCGACCGCATCGCCCGCTTTGGAGACGTCGAACAGCTGACGCATGGGTGGCGTCCCTGGCTAGCCCAGTGGATTGGCAGGGGCGACGTGCTGGAACAGGCGACGGCTGCGAGCGTGGCAGCAATTGGCGCGCGCGTGGGCGCGGGTGCGGGCGTGGGCATGAGCGTGGGTCAGGCTGCGGGCGCGAGCGTGGGTCAGGCCGTTCCCTGGTTGGCCACGCCATTGCACCTCGCTGCCGGGCTCACGACGCTTCATTTCGACCGACGCAGCATTCTCTTTCTGCCCCGAGCGCAACTGGCGGAACTCGCCCTGGACTTTCAGCGCTCATTTGGCGATTCCGACCGGCAGCTCTTGCCACTCGACTCGGGTGACTTCCTCCTGTTTCAGCCGGCGATTCCTCCAGTGCTGACGACCGAGCCCACGATGCTGGCTCGGGTCGATCTGGCGGCCTCGCTGCCGAAAGGAGTGGGCGCCGTAGCGCTACGGCGTCTCGGCGGCGAGATCGAGATGTGGCTGCACGAGCACCCGGTCAATCGGGCGCGCGCGCATCGAGGCGAGCTGCCCGTCAGCACGCTCTGGCTCTGGGGCGGGGGGGAGCCCGCCCATGAGCCGACGCAGGCCGGCCGTGATCCCCCCACGATCATGGCCACCGGGTCCGATCCCTATCTGCGAGGACTCCTGCGGCTCTGTGGCGGCGAGACCCAGCCATTGCCGGAACAGTCCGAGGCACCGTTCGGCTATTCTCGGTCCAGAAGCTCGGTCACCGTCGTGGAAGTGGGTCGGATGCTCAGTACTGATTCTCATTGGGCCGACGTCGATGCGCTGGCCGAGCTGGACAGACGCTTCGTGGCGCCCGCCGTGCAAGCGCTGCTCCGCCGCGAGGTCGAACGAGTGTCTCTTGTCGCAAACGATCGGCGACTTCTGTTGACGGCGCGCGATGGTCTGAGGTTCTGGCGGCGTCCGCGGCCGGGTCTCGAGGCCCTGCGATGAGACTGAGAGTCGTACGGCGCGAGAGTCCCGCTGCGCACGCCATGCGGTTTGGCGCCGACGTTCACCCGGTCCTGCAGCGCATCTACGCGGCCCGCGGCATCCGCAGCCAGTTGGAGCTTGACCTGTCTCTCGATCGCCTGCTCCCGGTCGGGACCCTCGAGGGTGCCGCAGCGGCGGTCGATCTGCTGCTGCGCCATCGCCTCGCCGGCCGCGTGCTCGTCGTCGGGGATTTCGACGCAGACGGGGCGACCAGCACCGCGCTCATGCTGCGTGCGATGCGTGCCTGGGGTTTCGCTTCGGTCGATTTCCTCGTGCCGAACCGCTTCGAGTTCGGTTATGGACTGACGCCGGAGATCGTCGCGCTGGCGGCAACCCGGTCTCCGACGCTGATCGTGACCGTCGACAACGGCATATCGAGCAACGCGGGCGTGGCGGATGCCCGGGCCCGCGGCATGGACGTTCTCATCACCGATCACCATCTTCCGGGCGCTGTGCTGCCGGCCGCCAACGTGATCGTCAATCCGAATCTGCCCGATGGCCGGTTCGGGAGCAGGGCGCTCGCGGGCGTTGGCGTCGCGTTCTACGTCATGGCGGCGTTGAAGCGGCGCATGGACGAAGAATCGCTGACTCCCAGTGGTGCGCCGCCGGTCGCGGACTATCTGGATCTGGTGGCGCTGGGGACGGTGGCCGATCTGGTGCCGCTCGACGGTAACAACCGCGTGCTCGTCGCCCAAGGCCTGCGGCGGATTCGCGCCGGACGTTGCGTGGCGGGGATCCGTGCGCTGCTGGAGATCGCGAACCGCCGCATGAGTGAATTGACCGCGGCCGATCTGGGTTTCTCGGTGGGCCCGCGACTCAACGCGGCCGGCCGGATCGACGACATGAGCATCGGCATTCAGTGTCTGCTGGCGGACGATCCGCAAGTCGTGCGGGGGCTCGCGGCCCGGTTGGAGGAGTTCAATCTGGAGCGCAAGAGCATCGAGGCCCGCATGCAGGCCGACGCATTGGCCGCAGTGGGCAGGCTTGCGGATCCGGGGCCGCGCGCTCTGCAGCGCAGCGGGGTGTGCCTGTTCGACGAGTCCTGGCACCAGGGGGTGGTGGGCCTGGTCGCAGGGCGCTTGAAGGAGCGCTTGCGCAGGCCGGTCATCGCGTTCGCGCTCGCGGCCGATGACATGCTGCGCGGCTCCGCCCGCTCGGTTCCCGGCGTCCACATCCGGGATGTGCTCGATTCGATCGCGGCCCGTCATCCGCAGCTCATCAGCAGATTCGGCGGGCACGCGATGGCGGCCGGCCTGACGCTCGAGCGTGCGCAGCTCGACAGCTTCGCAGGTGCATTCGATGAGGAGGTCGCGCGGTGGATGAGTCGGACACCGGGCACGGACGCGGTGGAGACGGACGGCGAGCTGACATTGCAGGAGATCGCTCTCGAAACTGCGCACGCCTTGCGCGCCGGCGGCCCGTGGGGACAGGCATTCCCAGAACCCTGCTTCGATGGACTCTTTCAAGTGCGCAACTCCCGGGTCGTCGGCGAGCGGCATCTGAAGATGTGGGTGGAAGTGCCCCGAACCGGACGTTCCTTCGATGCCATTGCGTTCAACCACATCGGCGAGCGCACCGGGTTCGCGGCGCCGGAGGGGCCCGTGCGGCTCATTTACCGGCTCGACGTGAACGAATACCAAGGCGAGCGGCGCCTGCAGCTGCTCGTCGACCACATTCTGCCCGTGGAGGCAGGCGCCAGCGGCGGCGGCACCGCAGCGGCTGTGGAATTTGCCGCCCCTGCCGTTTAGGATTGCGCGCTCTATGGAACTCAACCAGCTCAAGCGGCAGCTCAAAGACCTCGGGGAGCGCATCGGCTCCTTACGGGGGTTTCTTTGAGTACGACCAAAAGAAGGAACGCCTCGAAGAGGTGGGCCGCGAGCTGGAAGATCCTGCCGTATGGTCCGACCAGGCGCGTGCTCAACTGCTCGGCCGCGAGCGTGCCCGGCTGACCGCCGACGTCGGCGAGATCGATCGCACCTCCAAAGGCATTTCGGATGCGTCCGAGCTGCTCGAGCTGGCCGAGAGCGAAGGCGACGAGGCGGCAGCGCGCGACATTGAGGGCGATGCGGGGCGGCTGGAAACGCTGGTACGCCATCTCGAGCTGAAGCGGATGTTCCGCGGGGAGATGGATTCCCACAATGCCTTCCTCGACATCCAGGCGGGGGCCGGCGGCACCGAAGCGCAGGACTGGGCGCAGATGCTGCTGCGGATGTACCTGCGATGGGCCACGGCGCGCGGTTTCAGCGCCGAGGTGATCGACTCGAATCCGGGCGAAGTCGCCGGCATGAAGAGCGCCACCGTGGAAATCAAGGGGGACTACGCCTACGGCTGGCTGCGCACCGAGACCGGGGTGCACCGCCTGGTGCGCAAGTCGCCTTTCGATTCGGGCAATCGCCGCCACACTTCGTTCGCCTCGGTGTTCGTCTCCCCGGAGGTCGACGATGACATCAATATCGAAATCAATCCTGCAGACCTGAAGACCGATGTGTACCGCTCCTCGGGCGCTGGCGGCCAGCACGTCAACAAGACGGAGTCCGCGGTACGCATCACCCACATTCCCACCGGGATCGTCGCGGCGTGCCAGAATGAGCGCAGCCAGCACAAGAACCGCTCGACGGCGATGAAGATGCTGAAGGCCAAGCTCTATGAGCTGGAGGTCAACAAGCGCAACGCGGCCTCCAAGGTGCTGGAGGACTCGAAATCCGACGTGAGCTGGGGCAATCAGATCCGCTCCTACGTGCTCGACCAGTCGCGAATCAAGGATCTGCGCACCGGTATCGAGGTGGGCAACACCGCCGCGGTGCTCGATGGCGACCTGGATCAGTTCATGGAGGCGTCGCTGAAAGCAGGCGTCTAGAGCCGGCCCCGCGAGCGAGTAAGGCAATGAGAAATTCGAAAGATCCGCAAAACGTGCTGACCGCGAAGGGGTCCGCGGAGTCCCCAGAGGCGGCGGGCGATGAGAACAAGCTCATTGCGGAGCGGCGCGCCAAGCTGGCGCAGCTGCGCGCGGCCGGCAACGCCTTTCCCAACGACTACCGCCGCGACGCGCTCGCCGCGGAGCTTCACGCTGCATTCGGCGATCGGCCGCCGGAATGGCTGGACGCGAATCGCGCACGTGTGAACGTCGGTGGGCGCATTCTGTTCAAGCGCGTGATGGGCAAGGCGAGCTTCGTGAAGGTCTCCGACCGCACCGGACAGATCCAGCTGTTCCTGCAGCAGGACGCGCTCGGTGCCGCCTACGAGGCGTTCAAGACCTGGGACGTCGGGGACATCGTTGGCGCCGGAGGCGTGCTGTTCAAGACGAAGACGGGCGAGCTGTCCGTGCGCGCCGACAGCATCCGCATGCTCGTGAAGTCGTTGCGGCCGCTGCCCGACAAGTGGCATGGGCTTGCCGACACCGAGACCCGCTACCGCCGGCGCTACGTCGACCTCATCGTCAACGAGACCAGCCGCAACGTATTCCGCACGCGCACGCGGATCATCCGGTTCCTGCGCGACTTTCTCGACTCGCTTGACTTCATCGAGGTCGAGACGCCGATGATGCAACCGATTCCGGGCGGCGCCACTGCCCGGCCCTTCGTGACCCATCACAACGCACTCGGCCTGGACATGTACCTGCGCATCGCCCCGGAGCTGTACCTGAAGCGGCTCGTCGTCGGCGGGTTTGAGCGCGTCTACGAGATCAACCGCAATTTCCGCAACGAAGGCCTCTCGACACGGCACAACCCGGAATTCACGATGCTCGAGCTGTACCTCGCGTACGCCGACTACCGCGACCTGATGGACTGGATCGAGAAGGCCATCCGCGGCCTGGCGGACGCCTTGCAGGGAAAGCAGCAGATCACCTACCAGGGCCGGGACTACGATTTGAGCAAGCCGTTCCGCCGCCTGACCCTGGAGCAGGCGATCATTGCCAACAACCCTGGCATCGATCCGCTCTCGCTGCGCGACGTGACTTACCTGCGCACGGTCTGTGAACGCCTCGGGGCTCCCGTCTCGGCCCACGACGGGGCGGGTAAGCTGCAGCTCGACATATTCGAGAAGTCCGCCGAGCACACGCTCCTCGACCCCACATTCGTGCATGCCTACCCTGCGGAGGTGTCGCCGCTCGCGCGCGCCAACGATGCCGATCCCTTCCTTACCGACCGCTTCGAGTTCTTCCTGTCCGGGCGGGAGATCGCCAACGGCTTCTCCGAGCTCAACGACGCGGAGGACCAGGCCGCGCGGTTCCGCGCACAGGTGACCCGCAAGGACAAGGGGGATGAGGAGGCGATGGTCTACGATGCGGACTACATCCGCGCGCTCGAGTACGGCATGCCGCCGGCCGCGGGACTCGGAGTGGGAATCGACCGGCTCGTGATGTTCTTCACCGACTCCCCCTCGATACGCGACGTCATCCTGTTTCCCCACCTGCGCCCGGAGGCAGATTGAGAGATCGGCCGATCGGGGTCTTCGATTCAGGCGTCGGAGGATTGACGGTTCTGAAGGCGCTGTCGGCGCAGTTGCCGCACGAGAGCTTCATCTATCTCGGCGATACCGCCCGTCTCCCGTACGGAACCAAGAGCCCACAGACTGTCGCGCGCTACTCCCTTCAGGCCGCGGAGGCGCTCGCCGATTACGGCGTGAAGTGCCTGGTCATTGCGTGCAACACGGCGTCGTCCGCAGGCGTGCCCGGGATCCGCGAGCGGCTCGGGAGTGTGCCGGTCGGGGGCGTCATCGAGCCGGGAGCGGAAGCGGCCTGTCTGGCGTCCCGGTCCGGCCACATCGCCGTGATTGCGACGGAAGGCACCGTCAGGGGAGGCGCATACCAGGAAGCGATTTTGCGGCGTCGAAGCGATGCTCGCGTGACCGCCCAGCCCGCGCCGCTGTTCGTTGCGCTCGCCGAGGAGGGTCTGTGCGAGGGGCCGATCGCGCAGAGCATCGCCAGGCACTATCTCGATGCCCTGTTCTCAGACCGACTTTCCGCGCAGCGCATCGATGCGTCCGTGCCCGACACGCTCGTGCTGGGGTGCACACACTTCCCTATGCTCGCCGATACGATCCGCCTCGTCGCGGGACCCGGTGTGCGGATCGTCGATTCGGCTGCGACGACCGCGCAGGCGGTTCGCGCCATCCTGCAGGCAGCAGATCTCGCGCGGTTAAGCGCCGGAGGTAGCGCGGACGATCGCGTAGGGGCTCGCGCTGGCGATCGCGCCGGGGATCGTGCGGAGACAACGGTGGCAGGTACCATTCGCTTCCTGGCAACCGATTCGGTTGACCGCTTCGTCCGCATCGGGAGCCGGTTTCTCGAGCGAACGATCACAGCCTCTGAGGTCGAGCTGATCGACCTCTAAGGGCGAGCTGATGGACAGGCTTACTCAGGCAGAGGGTAGGGCAGGACCAGCTGCTGGGCGTCGATGACAGCCCCATCACCTGGTCCCGGAGCTTCGATGGCCGTGGGCGCGACCGCAAGAAACTCGCAGCGGCCATCGGCGTGCAGCGCGGCTTCGATGACCTTGAAGGTGCGTCCATCCTTGAGAGTACCTGCGCTTCCCGGGACCAGCTCAGCTCGAGTCGCCGTCAGGAATCTCTGCAGCCGCCGCTTCACGCGTCCCCGGTAATGAGCGCGCGCGATGACCTCCTGTCCCGTGTAGCACCCCTTGTCGAAGGAAATGGCATCGAGCAGATCCAGATTGAGCATCTGCGCGACGAACTCCTCGGACGTGGCCGCATAGATCTGAGGTTGCCCGGATGCGATATCGAACAGGCGCCACGTTTCGCGATCTCCCGGAACCACGTGCGGTGCGTCAGGCGATTCGTTCACAGGAGAGTCGGTTGGCGAGACGATCAGCCAGCGGGAGGGCGTGCCTGCGACGCGGACGAGTACTGAAGAGCCTCGTGCCGTCTGGCCATTCACGTTTGACGCGAGAGTGCCACCGGACGTTTGTACGATCGCGCGCGGTTGGGCGTCCTCAGCGCTATCCGGGCCGACGAGTCCAGCGGCTCTCCAGTCTGCGGAGTGATCTGCGATCTTCACCTTTGCGCGCAACACGAACTTCGACAGGTGCGCAGCGACCGAGGGCGCAAGCTCGCGCGGCAGCAGCGCCAGAAAATCCTCGGCGCCGAGCCAGACGAGCCTGAGAATGGCGATCGTGCGTCCTTGCGGATTGTGGTAGCCGGCGAGAACGGAGCGCTCCGCGCTCAGCCGTCCGATGTCGCTCGAGAGCTGGCCCTGCAGAAACCGTGTCGCATCCGGGCCTTGCACGCGCAGCATTCCCAGGTCCTCCAGCGGAATCGAGAGCCATTCATTTCTCATGAGCTTGCGCGTTGTTTTTGAAAAGGTTTCCGGTGGTCCTGGGGCACGGATTCTGGCAAACTGCTGTTCCGTATGCGAATCACCTCCGTTCCAGCAGATGTCCTGCCGCCAGTCGATTCGCACGCACAGTCTACGCCGTCGCGGCCCGACGGATCGCCGCGCGCCTCACCTGCCGTTTCGTCGCGCGTAAAGGAGATCGGTGGTCCGGCCGGGCCGGAGCCGACGCGCTACGGAGACTGGGAACGCAACGGCCGCTGCATCGACTTCTAGAACACGGACAAGCATGGCTGAACGACCGCTGGCTCCCCACCTGGGTGTGTACAAGCTCAAGTACACCCTGACGACCTCGATTCTGAACCGCCTCACGGGCATCGCTCTGTCGCTGGGCCTGATCGTGCTCGCGTACTGGCTCATGGCCGTGGCAGGTGGCGGACGCGCCTACGCTCGCGCTGCCGCGCTGCTGTCGCTCGGAGGCTTCAAGCTGCTGTACGCGGGACTGCTGATCGCCTTTTCGTATCATCTCATCGCCGGCATCCGCCATCTCATCTGGGACACGGGCCATTATCTGGAGCGCGAGCAGTCCCGGCGCAGCGCCGGCCTCGTGGTCTGCGTCAGCATCGTGCTGATGGCCGTCCTGCTGTACTTCGCGTTCTTCGCCGGAGCGCGCACTTCATGAGCCTGCGCAGTCCCCTTGGCCGCGTGCTCGGATTGGGATCGGCTAAGGAGGGCGTGCATCACTGGTGGATGCAGCGGCTCACCTCGGTTGCGCTCGTGCCGCTGGCAGTGTGGTTCGCCGTATCGCTGCTCGCGCTGCCTTCCCTGGATCACGCGACCGTCGTGGCCTGGATGAGTCAAAGCTGGACGGCGCTGCTGATGATTCTGCTGGTGCTGGTTGCGACCTGGCACTCACAACTGGGGGTGCGCGTGGTCATCGAGGACTACGTGCATTCTGCCGGCAGCAAGACCGTCGCGCTCGTGATCGTCACCTTCGGCCACTGCGTCATCGGCGCCGCAGGAGTGTTCGCCGTTCTGAAGATCGCATTCGGAGGCGCGCCGTGAGCGCCTACGAATTCATCGACCACTCGTATGACGTCATCGTCGTCGGCGCCGGCGGAGCCGGATTGCGCGCGACGCTCGGCCTGGCCGAGGCGGGCTTGTCGACGGCCTGCATCTCCAAGCTGTTTCCGACACGCAGCCATACGGTCGCCGCGCAGGGAGGCATCAGCGCTGCGCTGGGCAACATGGGCGAGGACGACTGGCGCTGGCACATGTACGACACCGTCAAGGGATCGGACTGGCTGGGCGATCAGGATGCCATCGAGTTCATGTGCAAGGAGGCCCCGGCCGCGGTCATCGAGCTGGAGCACTACGGCCTGCCGTTTTCGCGCACGGAGGAGGGCCTCATCTACCAGCGTCCCTTCGGGGGCATGACGACGCATTTCGGCAAAGGCACTGCGCACCGCACCTGCGCCGCGGCCGACCGCACCGGGCATGCGATGCTGCACACGCTGTACCAGCAGTCGATCCGCCATGCCGCGACTTTCTTCGTCGAGTACTTCGCCATCGACCTGATCATGGAGGGCGGGGCGTGCCGTGGCGTCGTGGCGCTCGACATGAACGAAGGCAAGCTGCATCGCTTCCGCGCTCACACGACGATCCTGGCGACCGGCGGATACGGACGCACCTATTTCTCCTGCACGTCGGCTCACTCCTGCACGGGCGACGGCAATGGCATGGTGCTGCGCGCCGGCTTGCCGCTGCAGGACATGGAGTTCGTGCAGTTCCATCCGACGGGAATCTACGGCGCGGGCTGCCTGATCACGGAAGGGGCACGCGGCGAGGGCGGCTACCTTACCAATTCCAAGGGTGAGCGCTTCATGGAGCGCTACGCCCCGAACGCGAAGGACCTGGCCTCCCGCGATGTGGTGAGCAGGGCGATGACGATGGAGATTCGCGAGGGCCGGGGAGTCGGCCCGGAGCGCGACTACATTCAGCTGCACCTCGAGCATCTGGGCCCCGAAGTCATTCATGAGCGCCTGCCCGGAATCGCGGAGACGGCCCGCATCTTCGCCGGTGTCGAGGTGACCAAAGAGCCCATTCCGGTGCAGCCCACTGTTCACTACAACATGGGCGGAATTCCCTGCAACTACCATGGCGAAGTAGTGCGCCCAAGGGATGGAGATCCTGACAGCGTCGTGCCGGGATTGATGGCCGTTGGCGAGGCCGCATGCGTGTCGGTGCATGGAGCGAATCGTCTCGGTTCCAACTCTCTGCTCGATCTTGTGGTGTTCGGCCGCGCGGCTGCGCGTCGCTGCCAGGAAATTCTGACCCCCGGAGCCGGCCATAGGCCGCTGGCAAAGGGCGCTGGCGAGCTGGCGGTCACGCGCCTGGACCGGTTGCGCCAGGCGAAGGGCTCCCGCCCGACGGCTGCGATCCGGCTGGAGATGCAGAAGGCGATGCAGACGGACGCCGCCGTGTTCCGCACTGGTGCCAGCCTGCAGGAGGGCATCGAGAAGATCGCGCGGACCTTCGAGTCGTTCGCCGACGTGCGCGTCTCGGACCGCTCGCTCATCTGGAACACGGATCTCATCGAGACGCTGGAGCTGGAGAATCTCCTGCTGCAGGCGACCGCGACGATCCACTCCGCCCGCAACAGGACCGAGAGCCGTGGCGCGCATGCGCGCGAGGATTTCCCGGAGCGGGACGACCAGAACTGGCTCAAGCACACGCTGGTCTGGGTCGAGGATCCCGGTCAGGCGCGCTTCGACTATCGACCCGTGCACCTGTCGACACTCACCGATGAGGTGGAGTCGATTCCGCCCAAAGCCAGGACGTACTGAAGGTATGGCGCAGCTTCTACTTCCGCGGAACTCCAAAGTTCGCCAGGGCGTGGTGCACAAGGCGCCCGCGGGCGCACGCGAGCTGCGCACGTTCCGCATCTATCGCTTCAACCCGGATTCCGGCGAGACTCCCCGTCTCGACACGTTCGAGCTCGACGTCAAGAGCTGCGGACCGATGGTCCTGGATGCGCTGATCCAGATCAAAGGCACTCTCGACTCATCCGTCACATTCCGGCGCTCCTGCCGCGAGGGTATCTGCGGCTCCTGCGCCATGAACATCAATGGCGTAAACCGGCTCGCCTGCACCACGTTTATGAAGGACATGGGCAGCGAGATTCGCGTCTACCCGCTGCCCGCCATGGCCGTCGTGAAGGACCTGGTACCGGATCTGACGAACTTCTATGCGCAGTATGCTTCCGTCAAACCGTGGCTTCAGACCCGCACTCCGCCCCCGCCGGACCGCGAGCGCCTGCAGTCCAAGGGCGAACAGGAAAAGATCGATCGCCCCGGCGCGTGCATCCTGTGCGCCTGCTGCTCCACGGCCTGCCCGAGCTACTGGTGGAACAGCGACCGCTTCCTCGGTCCCGCAGCGCTCCTGGCCGCCTATCGCTGGATCGTCGACAGCCGCGACGAGGCCACGGGAGAGCGCCTCGATGAGCTCGAGGATCCCTTCCGCCTGTACCGCTGCCACACGATCATGAACTGCACCGATGCCTGCCCCAAGGACCTGAACCCGGCCAAGGCTATTGCGGAGCTCAAGAAGATGCTGGTCGAGCGGCAGTCCTGATGCCGAGCGTGGCCGCAGATCCCCATGGGGTGCCGGGAGGCGAACTCGATCGCGATGCGCGACGCCTGCTGTGGCGGTGCCGTCGCGGGATGCGCGAGCTGGATGTGCTGCTCGGGCGCTTTGCACGCGAGCGACTCGGGACGGTCGGCGGGGTGGACCTCGAGGCCTTCGCGCGCTTCCTCGATCTGCCCGATCCGCTGCTGGCCGATTATCTGCTGCGCAACGCCGTCCCCACAGAGCCGGAATTCGCGCGGCTGGTCCGTTCGATAATCGAACAGACCGCCTGAGGGGACAACTGTTAGACTCGTCACGGAATTCATGCCCGGGCGCCGCTCCGGGCGCGCCCCCTGAACTTTCAAATCGGTTCGGGGTCTATTCACGCCGTGGCGCAGCGGCCTTCTTGAACGGGAGTAGAGGGCGCCATGAGCGCCGACGTCAGTGACTTAAGCCTGGTTCGCCGCGTACAGCGCGGCGACAAGGGGGCCTTTGATGCGCTGGTTCTCAAGTACCAGCACAAACTCGTCAAGCTGGTCATGCGCTACGTGCGCAATCCGGCCGAGGCCGAGGACATTGCCCAGGAGGCCTTCATCAAGGCGTACCGCGCCTTGCCCCAGTTTCGCGGCGACAGCGCCTTCTATACCTGGCTGTACCGCATCGCGATCAACTCCGCCAAGAACGCCGTCGTCTCACGAGACCGCAGCCCCATCGACTATGAACTCGACCGCCATAACCCCGATGAGTCCTACGACATGCAAGGCCGGATGAAGGATTCGGAGACTCCCGAGGGACTCGTCCTCACGGATGAGATCCGCTCGACGGTGAACGCTGCGATCGAGGCGCTGCCCGAGGACCTGCGCACGGCCATCGTGCTGCGCGAGCTCGAAGGGTTATCCTACGAGGAGATTGCGGCGGCCATGGACTGCCCGGTGGGGACCGTCCGTTCCAGGATTTTCCGGGCGCGCGAGGCCATCGACCGCCGCCTGCGTGAAGTGTTCGAAGGTGGGCTCGGCCGCGCGGAGGAATTGGGATGAACGAGGAGCTCGACAGTCAGCTTTCCGCCATGTTCGATGGTGAGCTGCCGCCGGCCGAGTGCGAGCTGCTGGCGCGGCGCCTGTCCCGCGACGATCAGCTCAAGGCCCGCTGGGGACGGTATGCCGTCATCGGGGCCAGCATCCGCTCCGAGAGCGGGGTCCGGCTGAACGCCAACCTGGCCGGACGCGTCAGTGCCGTGGTCTCCAAGGAACCCAATATCGCCGTCAGGCCGGTGGCCCAGCGCCAGGGCAGTGCCGCCATGAAATGGCTCCGCCCCCTTGCGGGTGTCGGGGTCGCCGCGGGAGTCGCTGCGCTTTCCATCCTCTGGATGCGCTCCCAGTCCCCGGAGCCGGCGGCGTTGGTCGCGCAGGCCGTCGCTGAACCCGAGTCGACCACGGAGCCGGTTTCCGTGGCGCCCACAGGTGAGCCCGACAGCTACGTCGTGCCGCGCCCGAGCGGGCGCCGCTCCATCGTACCCGGCACACAACTGGCCAACTACGTCGTCGCCCACAGTGAATTTTCATCACCCGTCACGAGGCGCAACCTGCTGTCGGCGCTGATGACGGGCGAGGCGGGAACCGCCGGCACATCCACAGGGTCGGAGGAGGGATCCGAGGACGTGTACGACGATGCGAAGAATCCGCAATAGCGAGTTGGGCTGGCTGGGCCTGTGGCTGGTGGTCGCGGCCGCCGCAACAGCTGCGCATGCGGGTCCGCCCACCCCGGCGGCCGCTACCCCCGCTGAAGAGCCCGGACAGTGGCTCGACCGCATGAACAAGGCGCTCACTTCCCGCAACTACGACGGCACGTTCTCGCATTGGCACGGTGGCAGGGTAGAGACCCTGCGCATCATCCACCGCGTCCAGGATGGCGCGGTTTCCGAGCGGCTGGTGTCCCTCGACGGCTCGGGCCGGGAATTCATCCGCACGGGCGGGGACCTCACGTGTTACCTCCCCGACAAGCGCACGGTGCTGGTGGAGCGCCGCCCGGCCGAGGAATCGCTGTTCGGCAACTTCCCGTCCGTCAACGATCACACCGCCAGCTCCTACGAGATCAGCGAGGTGGCGCGCACCCGGCTCAACCGGCGCGACACCCGGGTCATTCTCGTGGCTCCCAAGGACGAGTACCGGTATGGCTACCGGTTGTGGATCGATGAGGCGACGGCCATGCCCTTGAAGACTCAGTTGTGCGACGCCCGCGGCCACGTCATCGAGCAGATCGTGTTCGCCAGCCTCACCCTCGCCGCCCGCATCCCCGATTCGGCGTTCAAGCCGGATGTCTCGGCCGACGGCTTCCAGTGGCTACGCACGGAAACCCCGGTTCCCAAGGAGGCCTCCGCGTCCGCCTCGCTCGTGTGGAACGCCCTGAAGCTGCCACCCGGATTCAAGATGACCGCGCGCTCGGCGCAGGTCATGCCCGGCTCGAGCGATCCGGTCGACCACCTCGTGTTCACCGACGGGATGGCGTCCGTCTCGGTGTTCGTCGAGGCCCAGCAGAAGGTCGCCGCGGGTCAGCAGCCCGTGAACGAGGAGGAGTCTGCGACGGTCGGTTCGTCGTCGGCCTTTTCGACCGTCATCGATGGGCACAAGGTGACCGCAGTGGGTGAGGTGCCGCCTGCCACCGTGCGCTTCATCGCCAATTCGGTGAAGGCGCAGGGGACGAGTCTCGCTGCGCCGCGCCGCTGAATGTCCCTCGGAAGCCGCCGCGAGTCCGCCATGGCGTCGCGCCTGACGATCGTGCATCGCCGCGAATGCGACCTGTGCGATGAGATGGTCGCCGAGGTCCGGGCGCTGGGG
>FTDY01001926.1_pt1 | contig 24338 bp, 20 predicted proteins | sample 1640031 | NCBI WGS metagenome assembly FTDY01 (sample SAMEA3914816, study PRJEB12502) | metagenome | biome: forest; material: soil | place: USA | collected 2011-09-16 | depth 0.3 m
CGGGCGGCGCCGCAAGTTCTGGAACAAGAACTGCATCGCCCTCGGACTTGCCGGCGGCTTCCTCGAGCCGCTCGAGTCCACCAGCATCCACCTCATCCAAAGCGGCGTCACCCAGCTCGCGGCCATCTTTCCGGACCGCTCCTTCGATCCCAGCGATGCGGAGGAATACAACCGCCTGCAGATAGACGAGTTCGACCGGGTGCGCGATTTCGTCATCCTGCACTACAAGGCGACGACGCGCGCCGACAGCGAGCTGTGGCGCGAGTGCGCGAGCATGAGTATTCCCGAGGCGCTGGCGTACCGGATCAACCTGTTCCGCGGCAGCGGCCGCGTGTCATTCCACGACCGTGAGCTGTTCGTGGAATCCAACTGGCTGTCGGTGTTCATCGGCCAGGGTATCTGGCCGCGGCGCTACGATCCGCTGGCCGACCTGCTGCCGCTGGACACGGTCGCGGGCCGCATGGAGCGGCAGCGTGCATTGATCCGGCAGACCGCGCAGGCCATGCCGGCGCACGCCGACTTCATCGCGCAGCACTGCAGGCATCAGCCATAGAAGAAGAAGGTATTCGCCGTAAGCCGCCCCGACCGGGGGCTGCCGTCGAAGCGAAATCCGGGCGCGATGTCGGCGCTGTGCAGATTGATGCTGCGATAGATCAGCACCCGGTTGAACGCGGCGGCAAACGAGGCCGTGCGCTCGAACAACGGGTCGTCGCCGCAGATGTACCGCGCCGGTAGCGGCCCAACCGAGGCAAGCTCCTGCTGAATCTCGTGTGTGTAGGCAGGCCTGCGCGCATCGTCGATGAACTCGAAGCGAGTTCCCCGGTGGCGATAGAAGGAGGTGCCTCCGTGTTCAGGTCCGCATAGATAGTGGAGGACGGCAAGCTGCCGCGGGTTCGTATTGTCGAAGTGCGGCATGCGCTGCAACACGTCGAGGTTCGCCGGTGGCGTGGTCACGAGCGAGAAGTGGCCCAGCTCACCGGTCACCGCGCTGCCCTCGAGGCCGAAGGTCCTGCCGATGACCTCACCCAGAAAAGCGCGGATCGCATAGCAGTAGATCGGCGGAACGGGTGCGCGGATACCGGGATAGAAGGTGTCCGACACACCCTCGAAGGCGCAGTGGGACTCCGCGTAGTCCAGCAGGATCTGCGGCGCGCTCAGGAAGTTGTCGATGACCAGAACGGGGAGCGCTTCCGCGCCGACGCAGGCGGTGGTGACCTGCAATCGCTCGTGGAGGCGTAGCTGCCCGTTCAGGTCGGGCCGCACCTCACAACCCGCGCAGGACCTGCGCGATCGTGCCGAACATCTGGTCGATGTGCGAGCGCTCGACGATCAGCGGCGGCGACAGGGCCAGGATGTCCCCGGTCTGGCGCACGAGCAGGCCACGCTCGAAGCATTTCACGTATACATCGAACGCTCGCGTTCCCACTTTGCCAGGAATCGAATCCAGCTCGAGGCCCAGGATCAATCCGTAGTTGCGCACGTCGATGACGTGCGGCAGCCCGCGCAGCGAGTGCGCAGCGTCCTCCCAATAGCGTGCCATCGACTTCGCGCGCGTGAGCAGGCCCTCGCGCTCGTAGATCGCAAGGGTGGCTACGCCCGCGGCGCACGCTGTGGGGTGCGCCGAGTACGTGTAGCCGTGGGACAGCTCGATCGCGCCTTCCGGGCCCTGCATGAACGCTTCGTAGATCGACTTCTTCACGATGACGGCGCCCATGGGCACGGAGCCGTTGGTGAGGCCCTTGGCCGCGGTGATGATGTCCGGGGTGACTCCGAACTCCTGTGCGGCGAAGGGCGAGCCTGTGCGCCCGAAGCCGGTGATGACCTCGTCGAATATGAGAAGAATGCTGTGACGATCGCAGATCTCGCGCAGGCGCTTGAGATACCCGCGCGGTGGGATCAGCACGCCGGTGGACCCGGCGATGGGCTCGACGATCACGGCTGCGATCGTGGACGGATCGTGCAGCGTCACCAGGCGCTCGAGCTCGTCGGCAAGGTTCAGGCCATGTTCCGGCTCGCCGCGCGAGAAGGCGTTGAGCGCGAGATTGTGCGTGTGGGGCAGATGATCGACACCCGGAATCATCGAGGCTGACCACATCTTGCGGACTGACAGGATGCCTCCGACCGAAATGCCGCCAAAATTCACCCCGTGATAGGCGCGCTCGCGGCCGATCAGCTTCGTGCGCGCGGCGTCACCACGCACGCGGTGGTACGCAAGCGCAATCTTGAGTGCCGATTCCACGGACTCGGAGCCGGAGTTGGTGAAGAACACATGGTCCAGCCCCGGCGGGGTGACCTTGACGACGGCGTTCGCCAGCTCGAACGCGAGCGGATGGCCCATCTGGAACGGTGGGGCGTAGTCCATGGTCTCGAGCTGGTGCGCGACGGCTTCCACGATCTCCGTGCGGCCATGGCCCGCGTTGACGCACCACAACCCCGCGACCCCGTCCAGGATCTGGCGCCCCTCGGGCGTCCAGTAGTGCATCCCCGAGGCCCTGGCCAGGATCCGCGGCTTCGATTTGAACTGGCGATTGGCCGTAAACGGCATCCAATGCGCTTCGAGCTCGTTGCGGGTGGGGGTTGAGGGAACGGTTTCGGTGGCGGCCGCGGTGGACATGGTTCTGCTCGGGGTTCTTAGGGGGCGAGGGTCTGGGTCGGGGGCATAGGCTCTAGAAGACCGCGGATGATAAGGAAAGTTGACAAGCACGGCCATCGGGACCGACATTTCTGTCCACGCTGTCCTATATATTGAACACCATGACAATTGACGTGGGCGCGCGCCTGCGCACCGTACGGACCACCTTCGGCCTGTCCCAGCGGGAGCTGGCCCGCCGGGCGGGGGTGACCAACGGCCTCATTTCCCTGATCGAGCAGAACCGGGTCAGCCCATCCGTCAGCTCGCTGAAGAAGCTCCTGGACGCTGTCCCCATGACGCTGGCGGAGTTCTTCACGCTCGATCTCACTGCGGCGCCCCAGGCGTTCTTCGGCGCCGACGAACTTGCGGAAATCGGCACCCCGGAGCGTTCGCAACGTCTGGTTGCGGCAAAACGGCCTGCTCGCCAGCTCACCCTCCTCCACGAACGCTTCGCTGCGGGCGCCGCGACGGGCGAGCAAATGATCGCGCACCGTGGGGAAGAGGGTGGCGTGGTGGTACGCGGCCGTATCGAGATCACAATCGGTGGCGCAACCCGCGTTCTCGGGCCCGGAGAGGCCTACTACTTCTCGAGGCAGCTGCCGCATCGCTTCCGCAACGTTGGGCGCGAAGTGTGCGAAATCGTCAGCGCGAGCGCTCCCGCCAGCTTCTAGCCGCCTCACGGCGCCCTGCAGTCAACCCGTCCCGGACCTGTGACCGCGAACACCCTGCAATTCATTGCCAGCTCGCCTCGTGGCCTGGCCGACCTTCTGGCCCGCGAGCTCAAGGAGTTCGGCGCCGAGGAGGCGCGCGAACGCTCGACAGGCGTCGCCTTCACAGGATCGCTTGCACCGGCCTACCGCGCCTGCCTGTGGTCGCGCATCGGCAACCGCGTGTTCCTGGAGTTGACGCGCTTCGAGGCCCGAGACTCGGATGAGTTCTATGCCGCGGCGCGCAACATCGACTGGGCTTCCCACATCGGCCCGGGAGCGACTCTCGCCTGCGACTTCAGCGGGCGCCATCCCTCGATCACGCATACTCACTTTGGTGCGCTCAAGCTGAAAGACGCGATCGTGGACTGCCTGCGCGAATCGCAAGGGTTGCGGCCGGACATCGAACTCGAGCGTCCCAGCGTCCGCGTACACGCGCATGCGCACGGCACTCAAATGACGCTCTCCATCGATCTGTCGGGCGAGAGCCTGCATCGGCGCGGCTACCGCGGCGAGGCCGGCGAGGCGCCCCTGAAGGAAAATGTCGCTGCCGGGATGTTGGTTCGCTCGGGCTGGCCGGAGCTTGCCCGGCAAGGCGCCGAGTTCCTCGATCCGCTGTGCGGCTCCGGCACGCTGGTCATCGAGGCTGCAATGATCGCCGCGGATCGGGCGCCGGGGCTGTTCCGCGAGTACTTCGGATTTCTCGGCTGGCGCGGGCACGAGCCGCAACTCTGGCAGGACATACGGAACGACGCTGAATCTCGTGCGCGCGCGCCGGCGCCACAGCTGGCCATTCGCGGGCAGGATCGTGACGCTGCTGCCATTCGTGCGGCGCGTGCGAACGCGCAACGTGCCCGCGTCGAGGGGTTCACGCAGTTTGAAGTGAAGCCTCTGTCGGAGGCCGCGCCGGCGCGAACCGCAGCCGCCGCCACGGATGCTGCCGCTGCCCCAGACGCTGCCGCAGACGGCGACGGAGCTCCGGGCGCCGGGGCAGATTCTCCCACGGGCGCAATCGAGCACACTCCCGGGCTGCTGTGCGTAAACCCTCCTTACGGCGTACGGCTGGAGGATCACGAGGCCGCGCGCGCACTGCACCGCGAGCTCGGATCTGTTCTCCGAGAGCGGTTCCAGGGCTGGACTGCAGCTGTACTCATCGGAGCGCCGGATCTGGGCATGGAGCTCGGGATCCGCGCGCACCGCACTCACGCCCTGTGGAATGGCGCGATCGAGTGCCGCCTGTTGAGGATGAAAATTGCGCCGGAGAGCGAGCGCGAGCCCGGCAGGCTGTCCAAGGGCGGCGTGCAGTTCCGCGACACGCCCGGCGCGCGCATGTTCGGCAACCGGCTCGCGAAAAACCTCAAGCGCCTGCAGGGCTGGGCCAATAGAGAAGGAGTCGGCTGCTACCGGCTGTATGACGCGGACATGCCGGAATACGCCTTCGCGATTGACGTGTACCGCACGATCGAGCCGGATCAGAGCTGGCTGCATGTGCAGGAATACGCAGCTCCCGCGGAAATCGAGCTCGACTCGGTGCGGCGCAGGCGCGGCGAGGCGCTGTCGACATTACCCGAAGTCACGGGGGTTCCGCCGGAGCGGATCCGAGTCCGCCTGCGACGGCGAACCAAGCGGGGTGAGCAGTACAACAAGCTGGACGAGCGCGCGAACTTCCACGTCGTGCAGGAAGGCGGCCTGCGATTCCGGGTCAACTTCGACGACTACCTGGACACGGGGCTGTTCCTCGACCACCGGATCACGCGTCAGCGGCTGCGGGCCGCCGCGGCCGGCACGCGATTTCTCAACCTGTTCGCCTATACCGGCACCGCGACCGTCTACGCCGTGGCGGGCGGAGCTGCCGCGAGCACGACGGTGGATCTGTCCCGGACCTATCTCGAGTGGGCACAACATAACTTAATGTTGAACCGGCTCGCCGGAAATCAACACGAGTTCGTGCAGGCGGACTGCCGGGAGTGGCTGCAGCGGGCCGGCGGGGGCGGGGAGCGGTATGGGCTCATTTTCCTGGACCCGCCCACCTTCTCGAACTCCAAGAGAATGGACGGTGTGCTCGACATAGAGCGCGACCACCCGGCGCTCATCGACGCCTGCGTGCGCCTGCTGGCGCCCGGCGGCCTCGTCCTGTTCTCAACGAACGCACAGCGCTTCAGGCTCGACGAGCAGTTGGCGCGCCGGCTGGCCGTCAAGGACATCTCCGCTGCGACGCTGCCGGTGGATTTCGAACGCAATCCGCGTATTCACCGGTGTTTCGAGATCCGACCTTTACAGTGAGGCTGCGGTACGGTAGCGTTACCCGCATGCCGCGTTCGATGAAAAAGCGCACGATCACGCTCAAAAAGCCCTCTGGCGGGGCTCTGGAGCGTCGCGCGCGCTGATCGGATCTGAAAGGCAAGCGCAGCGAATCCAAGGGGCCCCGCCGATCCGTCGGCGGGGCCTCATCGTTTGTGGAGTATGACGACTATGAATCCGGGTAAGTCCTCCCCAGCCCCCGTGGTGGCCATCGTCGGCGCTACGGGAGCCGTGGGTGTTGAGTTGATCCAGTGTCTGGAGCGGCGCAACTTCCCGCTCTCCGAGCTGAGACTCTTCGCTTCGGCGCGTTCAGCGGGGAAGACGCTTCCGTTCCGCGGGAAGCCCACTACCGTACGTGAGCTGACCGAAGACAGCTTCGGTGGAGTCAACATCGCGCTGTTCTCCGCGGGCGGCAGTACGTCGAAGCGCTTCGGCCCCATCGCTGCCCGTGCGGGTGCCGTCGTCGTCGACAACTCGTCGGCGTTCCGCATGGATGCGGCCGTTCCCCTGGTCGTGCCGGAGATCAATCCGGAGGCCGTGCGGCACCACAAGGGCATCATCGCGAACCCCAACTGCTCCACCATCATCTCGATCACGCCGCTTTGGCCCGTACACCGCAGGAACCGCATCCGGCGGCTGATCGTATCGACGTATCAGGCCGCCTCCGGCGCGGGCGCTGCGGCGATGGAGGAGCTGCGCGAATCGACCCGCGCACATCTCGAAGGCAGGGCTTACGAGAACACGGTCCTGCCGCATCCATACGCCTTCAATCTCTTCAGCCACAACTCGAAGATTGATCCGACGAACGGCTACAACGAGGAGGAGATGAAGGTCGTGCGCGAGACGCACAAGATCTTCGGCGATTCCAACATCCGCATCGCCGCCACCTGTGTGCGGGTCCCGGTGCTGCGCGCGCACTCCGTCGCCATCAATTTCGAGTGCGACCGGCCGATCACGCCCGCGGAAGTTCACGACATCGTTGCGGGCGCGCCGGGCGTCAAGATCGTGGACGACGTCGAGCGCAATTACTTCCCGATGCCGAAGGATGCCTCCGGCCAGGATCCGATTCTCGTCGGCCGCATTCGCCAGGACATCAGCGATCCCAGCGGGCGCTCGATCGCGATGTTCGTTGCCGGGGACCAGCTGCTGAAGGGCGCAGCGCTGAATGCTGTGCAGATCGCCGAGTTGCTCTGACACTCAACTCGGAGCCGTCTTCGGCAAGTCAAGTATCTGCGCAGGCGGCACCGCGGTCGCCGCGTTGGGGCGGAGTGGACCTAATGCACGACGAGAATTTCGAGCGATGCAGCTTCCACGGGCATGAATGATAGATCCTCGATCAGTGGAGTCAACGACGCATAGTCGGGTCTCGACGTGCCGCGCAGTCTAGTGAAAATGATGCTGTGGCGGTCCTCCAAGGAACTTGCGAAAACATCGAGAAATGCGGATCTGGGCGGATCGAACTGACTTGCCCTTGCGGCCAAATCACGGTTGAATCTGGTCGCGCGGCACGCTACGGACCACGGCCAGAAGCGCGCTGCTTTCTCGCGGCCCATTGTTAGCGACGGATGCCGCGATCTACGCCTCAATCCTTCGCCGCGCACGCTCGCACGCGCAGTTGTGCGCTCGGTTCTCACAAGCGATTGCGCGCGAACGCGTTGAGCGCGTCAAGCTCTCCCTTGAACGTCAGCCGCCGCGGGCGCAAACTCTGCAAATCTTGCCGAATCCAACACAAATTCCCCATTCCATGCGACGCGTTGTAGCCGTAGAGTCGTCCGCGAAACCGTTCCGACACTGCGACCGACGAGATCCTCTCCATGCACGCCGAAACCGTCGAACTTCTGGTCAAGAAGGCTCGCCTCGAGCCCGACGTCGCGGTCGCGTTCGCTGAAGCCATGGACATGACCCTTGCCCAAGCCCCACTTGTCACCATCCCCGTGCTCGACGCACGCTTCGCGGCTTCCGAAGCGCGAATGATGATCGCAATTGAAAATGCCAAGGGTGAACTCGTGCGCTGGGTATTTCTGGTCATGTTCGGCAATGTCGCGCTCTCTGCGGGGGCTACGGCCGTCGTGAACTTCCTCCAACATGGTCGGTGATTGTGCTCCCCTGCCACCTGCGGCGACGCCCCACAGACGCCCCACAGACGCCCTACAGACGCCCTACAGGAGGTCCTTGAGCCTGTAGTACAGCATCGCGAGCACGAGGGCCGGGCGGCGAAGCGGCGCACCCCCGGGGAAGTTGCTGTGCGGGATCGCGGCGAACACGTCGAAGCGCTCGGCGGTGCCCGCGATCGCTTCCGCGACGAGCTTGCCGGCGATCCCCGCCAGCGCAACCCCATGGCCTGAGAAGCCCTGCAGGAAGTACACATCGGGCGACATTCGCCCGAAGTGGGGTGCCCGGTTCAGCGTGATGTCGACGTAGCCGCCCCAGGAATACTCGATGCGCACATCGGCGAGCTGCGGGAATACCCGCAGCAGTCGCCTGCGCGTGGCGGCAGGCGCGTCGAAGGATGCCAGGGCCGAGTAGTTGACCCGGCCACCGAAGAGCAGGCGGTGGTCCGCGGAGAGGCGGAAATAATCCAACACCCAGTTCACGTCGCTGACTGCCGCGTTGTTGCTGATCAACGCACGGGCCCGGTCCGCTCCAAGGGATTCCGTGGCGACGATGTACGTGCTGACTCCCATGATCTTCGCTTGCAGCTCGGGCACCGCAGTACCGAGATAAACATTGCCGCAGAGCAAGACGTATCGCGGACGAACTTCTCCGCGCGAGGTTCGCACGACCGCCCCCGTTGCGGGCGAGCCGCTGGAAACATGCTCGGCCCGCGTGCCTTCGTAGATCGTGGCTCCAGCGCTCTGTGCCGCCGCGGCCAGTCCGAGGTTGTAGTTGAGCGGATGCAGGTGTCCGGAATTCGAATCGTACAGGGCGGCCGTATAGCGATCCGACGCGAGCACGGAACGCACCTCCGCTCGCTCCATGTAGCGGACACTGTCGTAGCCGTACTGCCCCTGAAGCTCCTCGACCTCCGCCAACAGCTCGCGCTCGTGCCGCGGCTTGAGCGCTGTGAACATCTGCCCGGCGACCCAGTCACAGTCGATATGGTGTTTCGCGATGAGTTCCCGCAGCAGCGCGAGGCCCTCCACCGAGACATCCCACACCGTGCGTGCCGCGGCAGTTCCGATGAGCCGGCTCATCTTCGAGCGGCTGGCGGCCACGCCTGGGAGCGCCTGCCCTCCATTGCGTCCCGAAGCGCCCCAGCCGGCGCGGTGCTCCTCGAGCACGATGACCTTGTAGCCTCGTTCGGCGAGCTGCAGGGCCGCGGAACAACCGGCGATTCCGGCTCCGATCACGCACACGTCGCACTCGACCGACTCCCGCAGCGGTGCCCGTTGCGCAGACGGATGCGCGGTGGCTGCGTAATAGGAGTCGACATGCGGCGCGGGACCCATGAAATGTCTCATCCTACGGAAGCGGGTGTTTAGGATATGTGGATGCCCGGCGATCACGGGCCGGGCGGAAGGATAGCGGCCCGGCCGGCGGCGGGGCAAATCGCGCAAGTCCTTGAACGCGCTCCTGTGACGCCCGTCCTGAAGCCGTTATAGGCCGGCGAGGGAGCGCCACTTGGGGCAGATTCCGCACCGGCAGCTGTGGTCTAATAGCCGCAGTCGTTCACGGATCCCGCCGCGGGGTTTGTTTAAAATAATAGACACCGTGGCCCACCCATGGCTTTCAAGCGCCCTCTCATAGGCATCCCCGCCGATCGCCGCATGATCGGTCTGCATCCGTTTCACGCGGTCGGCGAGAAGTACGCGCGCGCGATTCTGGACGCGGCCGACGCGGTGCCTCTGCTGATTCCCGCGCTGTCGCAGGAACTGGGAATGGACGAGCTCGTCGAGCGGCTCGATGGCATCCTGTTCACGGGCAGCCCCTCGAACGTGGAGCCCCATCACTACCAGGGGCCGCCGAGCGACCCCGGCACGTTGCACGACCCGGCGCGCGATGCGACGACCCTGCCCCTGATTCGCAAGGCGGTCGCGGCGGGCATCCCGGTGTTGGGAATCTGCCGCGGCTTCCAGGAGATGAACGTCGCCTTTGGCGGCACCCTGCACCAGAAGCTGCACGAGGTTGCGGGTCATCTGGACCACCGGGACGATGAGTCGCAGCCGCTCGACGTCCAGTACGGTCCTGCTCACGATGTCATGCTCGAGCCCGGTGGGCTGTTGCGCACCTTGGCCGGGACGGACCGGCTCCGGGTGAATTCCCTGCATTCGCAGGGCGTCGAGCGTCTCGGTCCCAGCCTCGCGGTCGAGGCACGTGCCCCCGACGGAGTCGTCGAGGCATTCCGCGTGTCGGCCGCTGCGCGCTTCGCCGTCGCCGTGCAGTGGCATCCGGAATGGAAGGTGATGAGCAACGAGTTTTCCCGTGCCCTGTTCGGGGCATTCGGCGCGGCGAGCCGCGAACGCGCGCAGGCGAAGTGAAGGCCCACCATGCCCAGTGAAATCCAGCAGTTCTTTCGCGATCACGGCATCTCCGAGGTCGAGGCCATCATCCCCGACATGGCGGGCATCGCGCGCGGCAAGATCATGCCGGCCGCCAAGTTCGCGGAGGACGAGGGCATGCGCCTGCCCGAAAGCGTCTTCCTGCAGACGGTGACGGGCGACTATCCGCCCGAGACCGGCGAAGCCATGAGCCCCGCTGAGATCGACATCGTGCTCAAGGCCGATCCCAAGACGGTGCGCCGCGTGCCGTGGGCCGCAGAGCCCACCGCCCAGGTGATCCACGACTGCTTCTATTCCGACGGCCGGCGGGTGTCGATGGCTCCGCGGCACGTGTTGCGGAACATTCTCGAGCTGTACGCGCAGCGCGGCTGGGAACCGGTCATCGCGCCGGAGCTCGAGTTCTATCTCGTGGAGCAGAACAAGGACTCCGACTATCCGCTGAAGCCTCCCGTCGGCCGCTCGGGCCGTGCGGAACCGGGCCGCCAGTCGTACAGCATTGCGGCGGTCAATGAGTTCGATCCGCTGTTCGACGACATTTACCAGTTCTGCGAAGACCAGGACATCGAGATCGACACGCTGATCCACGAGGATGGACCGGCGCAGATGGAGATCAATCTCATCCACGGGTATCCGCTGGACCTGGCGGACCAGGCGTTCCTCTTCAAGCGCACTGCGCGTGAAGCCGCCCTGCGACACAAGATCTACGCCACCTTCATGGCGAAGCCGCACGCGAAAGAGCCTGGCAGCGCCATGCACATCCACCAGAGCGTGGTCGACCGCAAGACGCGCAAGAACGTCTTCAGCAATCCCGACGGAACGCCTTCGCAGCTGTTCTTCTCGCACATCGGCGGCCTGCAGAAGTACATGCCGGCGGCCATGGCGCTGTTCTGCGCGAACGTGAACTCCTATCGGCGGTTGACACGCTACCTGTCGGCCCCGATCAACGTTCACTGGGGCTACGACAACCGTACCGCCGGCCTGCGCGTGCCGATGTCCAAGGCCGAGGACCGGCGCGTCGAGAACCGGGTCGGGGGCGCAGACGCCAATCCTTACATCGCGATAGCGGCATCTCTGGCATGCGGTTATCTCGGTATGATCGAGGGCCTGCAGCCCAGCGATCCCATCACGGGCAGCGCGCACGACCTGCCTTTCGGGTTGCCGCGCTCCCTGGATGAGGCGCTGCGGACGCTGCGCGAGTCGGAGCCTCTGGTCAGTCTTCTCGGGGAAGCGTTCGTGTCCGCGTTCACGATCGTGAAGGAAGCGGAATACGAGGTCTTCCTGCAGGTGATCAGCTCCTGGGAGCGCGAGCATCTTCTGTTGAACGTCTAACGCGAGTGGGCGCCCGATGACCAGCTCTCTTCGATCGATCTGCCTCGGTGCCGTACTGGCCGCTCTGCTGGGAGGCTGTGGGGGGGCAAGTCCGCCGCCTGCGCCGCCCGGCGCCAATCCGGCCGGCGGGGCTCCACCGGCGCCGCGTGAAGAGGAGAAGGTCCTCAACGTCTACAACTGGTCGGACTACATCGACCCCTCGGTGATCCCGGACTTCGAGAAGGAGACCGGCATCAAGGTCAACTACGATGTCTTCGATTCCAACGAGGTGCTCGAGACCAAGCTGCTCACCGGCCACACCAACTACGACGTCGCCGTGCCCTCCGGCCCCTTCCTCGAGCAGCAGGTCACGGTCGGGGTGTACCGCAAGCTCGACAAGTCGCTGCTGCCCAACCTCAAGAACGTGGACCCGTTGATCGCTCGCAACGCCGCCGTCTACGACCCGGGCAACGACTATGCCGTGGACTTCATGTGGATCACGTCCGGGCCGGGCTACAACGTGGCGAAGATCAAGGAGCGCATGGCGGATGCGCCGGTCGACAGCTGGCGGATGCTCTACGATCCGCAGGTCGTCGCCAGGTTCAAGGACTGCGGCGTCGCGATACTGGATGCGCCCACCGAAGTCCTCGGCACGGTGCTTCAGTACCTCGGCAAGGATCCCAACAGCGAGTCCCCGGAGGACCTGAAGGCAGCCGAGAAGGTGCTGCTGGCCATCCGGCCTTACGTCCGCTACGTCCACTCCTCGCGCTACATCGATGATCTGGCGAACGGCGAGATCTGCCTCGCGCTCGGCTGGTCGGGCGATGTGAAGCAGGCGCACGACCGCGCGCAGGAGGCGGGCAAGGGCATCGAGCTCGCGTACTCGATTCCGAAGGAAGGGGCCATCAAGAACCTGGACATGCTGGCCATACCCGCGGATGCGCCGCACCCCGGCAACGCGCATCGGTTCATCGATTACCTCCTGCGTCTGGATGTGGCGGCGAAGAACTCGAACTTCCTCAAGTACGCGAACGGCGATCTGCCGGACAATCCCCTGCTGAATGCGGCGGTGCGCGGCGACCCGGGCATCTATCCCTCCCCGGAGGTCGCTGCGAAGCTCGTGCCGGAGCGCGCCAAGTCCCATGATTTCCGCCGGCTGCTGATCCGCACGTGGACCCGATTCAAGACCGGTCAGTGAGCGCGCCGCACCCGTGAGCTCCACACCCCAGCAGGAGGGCGAGACGCAGGCCTACGTGCGCATCGCCGGCGTGACCCGCCGCTTCGGGGATTTCGTCGCGGTGGACGACGTTTCCCTGCAGGTGCGCCGCGGCGAGATCTTCTGCCTGCTGGGCGGCTCCGGGTCCGGCAAAACCACCCTGCTGCGCATTCTGGCGGGCTTCGAGACCCCATCCGCGGGAACGATCCACATCGACGGCCAGGACATGAGCGCCATCCCGCCGTACCAGCGGCCGGTCAACATGATGTTCCAGTCCTACGCCCTGTTCCCGCACATGACGGTCGAGAGGAATGTCGCGTTCGGCCTGGAGCAGGAGCGCCTGAGCCGCTCCGAGATCCGCAGGCGGGTGGGGGAGATTCTCGAGATCGTGAAGATGTCCCCGTACACGGCCCGCAAGCCCCATCAGCTTTCGGGTGGCCAGCGGCAACGCGTCGCGCTGGCGCGCGCGCTGGCGAAGCGGCCCAAGCTGCTGCTGCTGGATGAGCCGCTCGCGGCCCTCGACAAGAAGCTCCGCGAGCATACCCAGTTCGAGCTGCTCAACATCCAGAAGGCTCTCGGCGTCACTTTCATCGTCGTCACTCACGACCAGGAGGAGGCGATGACGCTCTCCACCCGCATGGGCGTGATGAACCACGGCAAGATCGTCCAGGTGGGCACGCCGACGGACATCTACGAGTTTCCGGCGACGAAATTCGTCGCCGACTTCATCGGGTCCGTGAACATGTTCGAGGGCCACCTCATCGAGGACGAGCCAGGACATGTACGCATCCGCTCGAGCGAGCTGGGTGGGGTGCTCTACGTCGACCACGGAATCAGCTCGGCCCCCGGCGCAACCGTCTGGGCGGCGGTGCGTCCTGAGAAGATCACGATTGCCAAGGACGCGGTCGCCGGTCCGGCGGCGGAGAACGTGGTGCGCGGCAAGGTGCGGGAGGTTGCGTATCTCGGCGACATGTCCGTGTTCCTGGTGGAGATCGAAACCGGAAAGATCGTCCGGGTGACGCGCCCGAACGTCGTGCGGCACTACGAGGACCGGATTGCCTGGGACGAGACCGTGTACCTGTCGTGGCACGCGTCCAGTCCCGTCGTGCTGACCCAATAGGGCGCGGGATGAAAGTCACCGTCAACGTTGGGAAGCGTCTGGTCGCCGGGGTGCCCTTCATCTGGCTCCTCGTGCTGTTCGCCATTCCCTTCCTGATCGTCCTGAAGATCTCCTTCTCCGAGGTGCGGCTGGCCATGCCGCCGTACGCGCCGCTGTTCGAGACCCAGGCGGGGCGGGCGGTCGCGCTGCACCTGCATCTGTCGAACTACGCCTTCCTGTTCACCGATCCGCTTTATGTGCGCTCGTACCTGTATTCGCTGCAGGTGGCTGCCGTCTCGACTTTCGCCTGCCTGCTGATCGGCTACCCGATGGCGTATGCGATCTCCCGCTCCGGCGCCACCACGCGCAACATCCTGCTGATGCTGATCGTCCTGCCCTTCTGGACCTCGTTCCTGCTGCGCGTGTATGCATGGATAGGCCTGCTGAAGAACAACGGAGTGATCAACAACGTCCTCATGTCCCTTGGGCTCATTCACGAGCCGCTGACGCTGCTGCAGACCGATTTCGCCGTCTACATCGGCATCGTCTACTCATACCTGCCGTTCATGATCCTGCCGCTGTATTCGAACCTCGAGAAGCATGACGTCACGCTGCTCGAGGCCGCTGCCGATCTCGGAGCCCACCCGCTCACGGTGTTCCGGCGGATCACCTTGCCGCTGTCCCTGCCTGGCATCGCTGCCGGATCGCTGCTCGTGTTCATTCCGGCCGTCGGCGAGTACGTCATCCCCTCGCTCCTGGGGCGCACGGACCAGATCATGATCGGCCGCGTCCTGTCGGATGAGTTCTTCGAGAACCGGGACTGGCCCGTGGCGAGCGCGGTCGCCATTCTCATCCTGCTGCTGCTCGTCGTGCCGATCATGCTGTTCCAGCGCATCGATCGCCGCGATCTCGGGGCGGCCAAGTGAGGTCGCCGGGGCTGTTCTCGCGCGCGGCGCTCGTTTTCGGGCTCGTGTTCCTGTACGTGCCCATCCTTTCGATGATCGTCTTCTCGTTCAACAATTCGCGCCTGGTCACCGTCTGGGACGCCGCGCACTCGCCCACATTGAAATGGTATGGGGAGCTGTTCTCGAACGCCCAGATCCTGGGAGCCGCGGGGCTGTCGATCGAGATCGCGGCGATCTCGGCCTGCGGCGCGGTGGTGCTCGGGACGCTCGCCGGGGTCGCGCTTGCGCGCTTCGGGCCGTTTGGCGGCCGAACGCTGTTGCTGGGCATGACGACGGCGCCGCTGGTCATGCCGGAGGTCATCACGGGACTGTCCCTGCTGCTGCTGTTCGTCGCGCTCGAGCAGGTCATCGGATGGCCCCGGGGCCGCGGAATGCTCACGATCACGCTTGCACACGTGACCTTCTCGATGGCGTATGTCACGGTGGTGGTACAGTCGCGGCTGGCAGGTTTCGATGAGTCCCTGGAAGAGGCGGCAATGGATCTCGGTGCGCGTCCCGTGAAGGTGTTCTTCCGCGTCACGTTGCCCCTCATCGTGCCGGCCCTGGTGTCGGGATGGCTCCTGGCGTTCACGCTTTCCTGGGACGACCTCGTCATCTCGCAATTCGTGGCGGGCCCCGGATCGAGCACTCTGCCCATGGTGATCTTCTCCAAGGTGCGCCTCGGAGTGAGCCCCGACGTCAACGCCCTGGCCACCATCATGGTTCTGCTGGTCAGCGCAGGAATCGCCGTGGCCTCGGTGTGGATGCGGTACCAGAACCGGCGGCGCGAGCGGGACCTGCAGATCGCCGCCGCGGCCAACCTTTGAGCGTTTGAAACATGACTCGCAAACTGATCGGTATCGATGTGGGCGGCTCGTCGGTGAAGGCGGGGGTCGTCGATGTCGATTCCGGCAGCCTCGTCGGGGACCTCATTTCCGCGCCGACTCCGCAGCCCTCCGCGCCCGAGAGCCTCATGACGGTCATCGCGCAGCTCGCAAGGCAGCTTCCCGATGCGCGCGGACCGGTGGGATTGGCGTTCCCCAGCGTCGTGCAGCACGGGCGCGTGCGTACCGCCGCGAATATCGATCCTGCCTGGCTGGGTACGGATGGCGCGGCGCTCGCCGAGCGCGCGCTCGGGCGGCCCGCGGTTTTCCTGAACGACGCCGATGCCGCCGGAATTGCCGAGATGCGCTGGGGCGCGGGCCGCGGAATCAACGGGACGGCGATCATGCTCACCTTCGGGACGGGGATCGGCACGGCGCTGTTCACTCAGGGCAGGCTGTTCCCCAATACGGAGCTCGGGCACCTGGAGTTGCGCGGCATGGATGCGGAGAAATGGGCGTCCGCCCACGTCAAGACGGCTTTCAACCTCGATTGGACCGCCTGGGCAGAGCGCGTGAATGAGTATCTAGAGCAGATGCATGCGCTGTTCTGGCCCGACGTGTTCATCCTGGGCGGAGCGGTGAGCAAGGAGTTCGGGCAGTTCGCTCCCCTGCTGCGCTCTCCCGCGGAGATCCGCGCCGCGCATTTCGCAGGCCAGGCCGGTGTGATCGGCGCGGCACTGGCCGCGGCAGACTGAAATTGCAGGCATGGAGAGGTTCCGCCGCAGCAAGCTGCCCGACGTCGGCACGACGATTTTCACCGTCATGTCGCGCCGCGCGCGCGAGCTGGGTGCGCTGAATCTCGGACAGGGGTTCCCCGATTACGACATCGACCCCCGGCTGACCGAGCTGGTGGCCGCGGCGATGGCCGAAGGGCACAATCAGTACGCGCCCATGGAAGGCGTCATCGAGTTGCGCGAGCGGATTGCCCACAAGCTGCAGGCTTCCTACGGCGTGAGCGTGGATCCGGAAGCGCAGATCACGGTGACCTGCGGCGCCACCGAGGCGATCTACTCCGGGATCCAGGCAGTCGTGGGACCGGGCGATGAGGCCATCGCCTTCGACCCTGCGTACGATTCCTATGAGCCTGCGGTGCGGCTGGCGGGCGGCCGATGCATCCGCCTTCCGCTGCTGCCCCCCAGGTTCCGCTATGACTGGGATCGCGTTCGCGCCGCGATCAACGAGCGCACACGGCTGATCCTTTTCAACACCCCCCACAATCCTGCGTGCACCATCGCTACGCGGAACGACCTCAACGTGTTGGCGGATGTCATACGTGACCGCGACATCCTGGTGATGTCGGACGAAGTGTACGAGCACGTTCTGTACGACGGAAACACGCACGCTTCTGTGCTCACACAGCCCGAGCTTGCGCACAAGAGCTTCGCGGTGTTCTCCTTCGGGAAGACGCTGCACGCGACAGGCCTGCGGGTCGGCTACGCCGTCGCATCGCCGCTGCTCACGCGTGAGCTGCGCAAGGTGCATCAGTTCAACACGTTCAGCATCGCCCATCCCCTGCAGCAGGCGATCGCCCATTACCTCGCGGAGAAGCCCGAACGCTGGCGCTCGCTGCCGGCCTTCTTCCAGGCCAAGCGCGACCGGCTCATCCGTGGACTGGCGCCTTCCGGCTTGCAGCTGCCACCGGCACAGGGCACGTTCTTCCAGCTCATCGATTTCGGCGAGCTGTTTCCTCCGGACGATGTCGCGTTTGCCGAGCGCCTGCTCACGGAAGCGGGCGTCGCGACGATTCCCCTCTCGCCGTTCTACGAGCGGCCGCCTGCCTTGCACGTCGTGCGCGTCTGCATCGCAAAGCAGGACCGCACCCTGGATTCGGCGGTGGACCAGATCAACGCGTTCACGGCCCGGCTCGGGAAGGCGGGCGGCCGGTGACGCTCCGAGTCACGCTCGTCCAGCAGCCGCTGATCTGGCAGGAGCCCCAAGCCAATCGGCAGCGCTTCGAGTCGCTGCTGCTTCCCCTGGCCGGAAAGACCGATCTCGTGGTGCTACCCGAGACGTTCACGACCGGCTTTTCCATGGATGTGAGACGTGTAGGCGAGCCTGCTGATGCCGCTGCAGGCCAGCCGCCGGAGGGTGGCACACCGCAGTGGCTGCGGCGGCTCGCAAGGCAGCTCGACGCTGCGATTACCGGCAGCGTGATCACCGCGGAAGGCGGAAAGTTCTTCAACCGGCTGCTGTGGGCGGAGCCCTCGGGTGAGCTGCGGCACTACGATAAGCGGCATCTGTTCCGCATGGGGCGGGAGCACGAGCACTTCACGCCGGGCGGGGCCGCCTGGTCGGTCGAATGGCGCGGGCTGAGAATCTGCCCCCTCGTATGCTACGACCTGCGGTTTCCCGTGTTCAGCCGCCGCCGTCCAGGGCTCGAGTACGACGTACTCGTGTATGTCGCCAACTGGCCGGCAGCACGCGCCTATGCCTGGAGCCAGCTGTTGCGGGCGCGAGCGATCGAGAACCTCGCCTTCGTGATCGGAGTGAATCGCATCGGTGCGGACGGTTCGGGGATCGAGCATTCGGGCGACAGCGTTGCCAACGACTTCCTCGGAAAGCCGCTCCTCGAGCTGGGCGCCGCCGCAGCCGTTGCGACCGTGGAGCTCGATGGCTCAGCCCTTGCGGCTTTCCGGGAGAGATTCCCCGCACAGCTGGACGCGGACCGCTTCACCCTGGATGCCTGAGCGCAGCACGCATGAAAAAGCCCACTCGCGTCAATCATCCGCCGGCAGTCGAGTTGCCCCCCGGCAATCATTCCGTGGTGGCGCCCATCTACCAGAGCGTCAAGTTCGAATTCGACACTGTCGAGGAGACCGAGCGGTACCTGCGTGGCGAACGCGCTGGATTCTTCTACACCCGGGCCTCGAATCCCACCACCCGGCAGCTCGAGCTGCTGCTCGCCGAGCTGCAGGGACGCGAAGAGTGCCTCGTGACCGCCTCCGGCGTGGGCGCGATCTCACAGGCGCTGCTCTCGCTGACCCGGCAGGGCGACCACATCGTCTGCTTCATCGAGACCTACAACCCGACCCGCTATCTCATCCGGCGCTTCCTCAGCCGCTTCGGCGTCCGGCACACGATGCTTTCCATCGAGGACATCGATTCGGTAGAGCGCGTTCTCGCCGCGACGCCCACGCGCCTGGTGTTCTTCGAGAGTCCCACGAATCCGCTCACGAAGATCGCCGACATCGCCGCCCTCACGCGCCTGGCGAAAGCCGCCAACGCGCTGACCCTCATGGACAACACGTTTGCCGGGTTTCACCAGCACGGCGAATTCGACATCGACGTGTACATCCACAGCCTGACCAAGTATGCCTCGGGAACCGGGGACGTCATGGGCGGGGCCGTCATCGGCCGCGGCGATCTCATCCGCGGCCTGCGGACCGATTTCGGCGCCCTCGGCGGCAACCTCGATCCGCACGCCGCCTTCCTGATCCTGCGCGGCCTGAAGACGTACTTCGTCCGCTATCAGGCGCAGTGCGCCAGCGCGCAACGGGTGGCTGAGTTTCTCGCGGACCATCCGGCCGTGTCCAAGGTGCACTACCCGGGATTGCCGACGCACCCCCGCCACGCGCTGGCCCGCGCCCAGATGAAGGACTTCGGAACCATCGTCACCTTCGACCTGAAGGGCGGACTGGCGGTGGGCGGACGCTTTGCCGAGAGCCTCCAGCTGTTTGCGCTGGCCGCCAGCCTCGGCTCGACCGAGTCGCTCGTCGTCGCGCCGCAGATGATGGGTGGACGGGACCTGACGGCGGAGCAGCTCCAGGTGTCGGGCGTCACGGAGGGTACGGTGCGCCTGTCGATCGGGCTGGAGGATACGGACGACCTGCTCGACGACATCCGTCAGTCCCTGGAGCTGGCGACTCCCGGCGCTTGATTTCGCGCCGGGCAGCAGCTTCTCACGTGCTGCTCGCGATGCGTACGCGGTGTGGGTGGTAGGGGAGGACCTCAAGAACCTCTCCCTCGTTGAGCCTGTGTTGAACGCTTCGCCAGAATGCCGCTGTCAGCACTTCCCCGTGCACGCTCGTGAACAAGGCGCGCTGTGAGTCGGTGAAGCTGAGAAAGTTGATGAAGGTCTCGGGGAAGACATCGTCGTCTCCCACGTAGTACCACGCTTCTGCGCGCATCTCGTCTTCGGGATTCGTCGCCTGCGGGATGTCGCGAAAACGGCACTCGGTGACGCGGCACAGCTCATCGTAGTCGTAGAAGATCACCCGCTGGTGGCGGGTCACGCCGAAGTTCTTCAGCAACAGGTCGCCGGCGAAGATGTTGGTGCAGGCGAGGTCGCGGATGCACTGACCGTAGTCGAGCACGACCGTGTCGGCGGCCTTCTGCGTCGCCGTGCGCAGAAACAGGTTGAGCGGCGTCATCCGCCGCTCGACGTACATGTGGTCGAAGACGAGATCGGCGCCGTCCGCGTGGACCGTCGAGGCGGCCTCGGACTGAAGCTCCTGCAGCAGCTCGGATGAGAATCGGGCGCGCGGAAACCGCAGGCGCTTGAATTCCTGGGCGTCGACCAGCCTGCCGGCCCGATCGTGCTTGAACACGAGCTGGTATTTCGCCTTGACCTCTTCGCGCAGCACGGTCTTGGGGTAGGGGAAGCGGTCGCGGATCACCTTGAACACCACGTCGAAGGAGGGCAGCGTGAAGCACACCATGACGAGTCCACGCTCACCGGGCGCGTGCACGAACTGGTCGTGGGTGTGTTCCAGATGGCGGATCAGCTCCCGATATCGCTCGGTCTTTCCCTGCCTGGCGCGGCCCAGGACCGTGAACAGCTCGCTTACGGGCTTGCGGGGCAGCAGCGACCTTAGGAATACCACGGCCTCGGCGACGCGCTCCAGATCGACGTGGAAATAGGACCGCGAGAAGCTGAATACGATGCTGACGTCGCCTTCGGAGAGCATCACGGCATCGACGAGCACGCCGCCGTCGGTATTCTTCAGTGCGATCACGAGGGGCACGAGGAACTCGCGTCCGACGATGCGCCCGACCACGTAGGCGCGGGCGACCTGATAGAAGACCGGGCGGATCACCTCCACCCGCTCAATGGCACGGCGCTCGCCCACCGTGTTCAGGTGGGCCCGGATCTCCGCGGTGACGTGCGAGATGCTCTTGTCGAGATCCTTCCACTTCGAGCGGAAGCGGACATCGCCGAGCAGGTCCTCGACCAGCAGGGGCAGCGACCCGTGGTTCGCGTAGGTATTGCTGCCCACGGGGGATCGGATCGCCGCGAGGGGATCGAGGTCGGTCGCGACGAACTCGACGGTGGAATCCACTCCGACGGTGCCGAACAGCCGGCGCGTGACGGAGCTGAAGAATGTCTTGCTGAATTCCTCGTCCGGGACGCTTTGGATCTGCGTGGCGAATCGCTGACGGATGCGCGACCACAGTTCGCGATCCAGCGCGCGCTCACCCAGCCGTCGGCGCAGCGCGTCGATCGCTCTGTGTACGTACAGATCGTACAGCTCAATGCGCTGCACGGCGTCCGCCTGGCTTCCCTTCCAGTCGCGGCGATCGAAGCGCGCCGGCGCGCGGCGCGTGATGACCCTGAACTCCGAGTTGTACTCGACGAATGAATGCGCGATGTGTTGCGCGCATTCCAGCTCGAGGTCGGCGCGCATGGCGAATGTCCGGCTCAGTCGAATTCGGTCGGCAGGTCGCGGTGCCGGTGGTGCTCGAACATCAGCTCGATCTGCGCCGCCGTGATCCGCCCCGTCGACAGCGGGGGCAGGCAGTCCAGCGCAAAGAAATCGGCGGCGTCCGTCTCGCTGCTGGTGCTCGGGGCGCCGCCGACGAGCTCGCACAGGAACAGGACCTTGTAGATGTGATGCAGGGAGGGCGGATGCGGATGGCGGCGCCGGTCGAACAGGGCGGCCAGCTTTACTGCCCGGGCCCGGTAGCCGGACTCCTCGAAGATCTCCCGCTCGATCGCCTCCGAGGGCGCATCGTTCACGTCCACCCAGCCGCCGGGCATGGACCACTTGCCGTCGGCCCGCTCGCGCACCAGGAGAATCCGCTCGTCCACGATGACGGCGCCGCGCACGTCGAGTTTCGGGGTGACGTAGCCGGGATCGAACTGCCAGAGGCGCTTTACGTTCTGCGGTGGCAGATCCAGCTCGGCGGCGACGATCGACTCGGCGAGCGCCTGCAGGCTCTCGTAGCGCTCGCGATCGAACGGGTCCTGCGTGAACGTAAGTCCGTTGTGCGCGATCGCCTGCACCTTGCGAGCCCAGTCGAAAACGTTCATACGCGAGGCGGGCCGCGCTACAGGTTGCGGATCAGAGTATCGCCGAACACCGTCGTCGAGACTTCCGTTGCCCCCTCCATCAGCCGGGCAAAGTCGTAGGTGACGATCTTCTGCGCGATCGTGCGGTCCATGGCCGCAATGATCGCATCGGCCGCCTCGAGCCAGCCCATGTAGCGCAGCATCATCTCGCCCGACAGCAGCACCGAGCCGGGATTCACCTTGTCGAGGTTCGCGTACTTGGGGGCCGTGCCATGCGTCGCCTCGAAGACCGCATGTCCGGTGAGGTAGTTGATGTTGCCGCCGGGAGCGATGCCGATGCCGCCGACCTGCGCTGCGAGGGCGTCCGAAAGATAGTCGCCGTTGAGGTTCAGCGTCGCGATGACGTCGAACTCATCGGAACGCGTCAGCACCTGCTGCAGCGCGATGTCGGCGATGGCATCCTTCACGATGAGCTTGCCCGCCTTGCGGGCCGCGTCCATCTCGACGTTGGCCTCCTTCTCGCCCTTTGCGGCCTTGGTCCGCTCCCACTGCTCCCACGTGTAGACGCTCGCCGCGAATTCGCGCTCGGCGAGCTGATAGCCCCAGTTTCGAAAGGAGCCTTCCGTGTACTTCTGGATGTTGCCCTTGTGAACCAGCGTCAGGCTCCTGCGCTTGTTGGCGACGGCATACTCGATTGCCGAGCGGATGAGGCGCTCCGAGCCCTCCTTGGAGACGGGCTTGATGCCGATGCCCGAGGAGTCGGGGAAGCGGATCTTGGCGTAGGACTTCGGAAAGTGCTCCTTGAGGAGCTCGAGGAATTTGCGGTTCTCCTCGGTGCCGGCCTCGAACTCGATGCCGACGTAGATGTCCTCCGTATTCTCGCGGAAGATCACCATGTCGACCTTCTCCGGGTGCTTCACGGGGGAGGGCACGCCCTTGAACCAACGCACCGGCCGGAGACAGACGTACAGGTCGAGGAGCTGGCGCAGTGCAACGTTGAGCGAGCGGATCCCGCCGCCGACCGGCGTCGTGAGGGGTCCCTTGATCGAGACCAGGTAGTCGCGGCAGGCCGTGACTGTCTCATCCGGCAGCCAGGAGTTGAATTGCCTGTTGGCCTTCTCGCCGGCGAAGATCTCCATCCAGTGGATCTTGCGCTTGCCGCCGTAGGCCTTGGCTACCGCGGCGTCCATGACGCGCACGCTGGCGCGCCAGATGTCCGGCCCGGTGCCGTCGCCCTCGATGAACGGGATGATCGGATTGTCGGGGACGATCAGCTTGCCGTTCCGAATCGTAATCTTCGCGCCTTGCGCGGGCGGCGTGATCTTCATCGCTGCAGCCGTGGCCATGACCTTCTCCTGGGAATTGCACCCGGCGCGGGTGTGCGCTGCCAGGCCTTTGAATGCTAGCACAGGGGTAATGTGAGAGACTCGCAGGCTGGCTTCTTGTGGGGGTTTTCGATGGCATCCATCCTGCGCGAATGTTTCGCCGTGAGGCCCATCACGGCTGCCGACCAAGAGGGCAGCCACCGGCTCAAGCGGGTGCTGTCCGCCTGGTCGCTGACGGCGATCGGGCTCGGCGCGACGATCGGCACGGGAATATTCGTCCTCACCGGGCAGGTGGCCGCCAACCAGGCCGGGCCGGCAGTCACTCTGTCGCTCCTGATCGCCGCCTTCGGAAGCGGGCTTGCGGCGCTGTGCTACGCGGAGCTTGCAGCGTTTCTGCCGGTGCCCGGCAGCGCCTACAGCTATACGTACGCCACGCTCGGGGAGGCGGTGGCCTGGTTCATTGGCTGGAATCTGCTGCTCGAGTACGGGATGTCGGCGTCCGCAGTGGCCGTGAGCTGGTCTGCGTACGTGGTCAACCTGCTCGAGAGCGCCCACATCTTCCTGCCGAAGCTGCTGACCAACGCGCCGCTGGCGGCGGTCAACGATCACATCGTCGTGACCGGCGCGATCTTCAATCTGCCGGCCGCGCTGATCATCGTGGCGATGAGCGCCATCTGCTACGTGGGCATGCGGGAGACGGCGGGAATCAATACGTTCATGGTGTCCTTGAAGGTCGCGATCATCGTGATCTTCGTCGTCGCCGGGATCAGCTACATCGATACCGCGAACTGGCATCCCTACATCCCACCGAGCACCCACACGTTCGGGCATTTCGGCTGGAGCGGTGTGCTGCAGGGCGCCGGGATCATCTTCTTCTCCTACGTAGGATTCGATACCGCCTCGACGACGGCGCTGGAGGCTCGCAACCCGCAACGCGATCTGCCGATCGGCATCATCGCGGCGTTGTTGATTTCCGCGGTGCTGTATGTCGCCATGTCCTCTGTCATCACTGGCATGGTTCCGTACACACAGCTCGGCGTGGATGCGCCCGTGGCGGTAGCGCTCGATGCCCACCCCCAACTTGCATGGCTCGGAGTGTTCGTGAAAATCGGAGCCATCGTCGGAATGACTTCCGTCGTTCTGGGCTCACTGCTCGGACAACCGCGCATCCTGCTCGCGATGGCCGATGACGGC
>FTDY01001163.1_pt1 | contig 24229 bp, 20 predicted proteins | sample 1640031 | NCBI WGS metagenome assembly FTDY01 (sample SAMEA3914816, study PRJEB12502) | metagenome | biome: forest; material: soil | place: USA | collected 2011-09-16 | depth 0.3 m
AATTCCGTGTAGCGGTCTGGCAGGATCTCGTTGATCACGGTCGGCGCCGTGTCGGCCATGTAGGCCGCAACGAGGAGCGGCAGTTCCGTGAGCAGATCCTCGAGCGGGGCCGGTCGGCCGATCGCAAATCCCTGCCCATAGTCGACCCCGAGCGTGGCGACACGGGTACGGATCTCCTCCGTCTCGACATACTCCGCGACAGTGGCGATCGACATGCTGCGTGCGAGCTGTGCGATGGCGCGGACCATGGATTCAGTGCGTGGGTCCTTGAGGATCTCGCGTACGAAGCTGCCGTCGATCTTCAGCATCGTCACCGGGAGCTGCCGCAGGTACGCGAGAGAGGAAAGGCCGGTTCCGAAGTCATCCAGCGCGACGCCGCAGCCGAGCGCGCGCAGCCTGCGGAACAGGGACTCGGCGCGTGCCATGGATCCGATGGTGGCGTTCTCGGTCAGCTCGAAGCAGAAGACCGCAGGATCGAGCCCGCTGCTGGAGATCTTCTCCAGGAGGAACTCGACGAACCCCTCATCGTTCAGGGACTGGCCGGAAAAGTTGATCGCAAAGGAGACGGCGCGCCCGGCGAGCGCCTCGCGCTGCGACTTGAGCGAATCGATCGCTTTGTTGACCACCCACCGGTCGATCTCGGGCATGAGCTGGTAGCGGTTGGCCGCTGAGAGGAAGCGGTCGGGCCCGACCGTGTGGCCATTCTCGTCCAGCATGCGCAGGAGAATTTCGAAATGGGGGCGCGGATCCTCCGCTTGCGCGAATGGCAGGATGAGCTGCGAGTAGAGCACCAATCGGTTGGCATCCAGCGCCGCGCGCACCTGGCCGGCGATATTGATGTCGGCGAAGCGGCGCGCCAGGCTGACATCGTTCGCCTTGTAGACCTCGACGCGGTTGCGTCCACGGTCCTTCGCGGCCTTGCAAGCGGTTTCGGCAGCGGCCAGGGAATGCATCAGTTCGCCGGAGGCCGTGTCCAGCAATGCCACCCCGATGCTGACAGACACATGCAGGCGTGAGTTGCCGTGCATCGTCCCGAGCTGCTCGACGCCCTCGCGCAGGGATTCTGCGAATTTCGCGGCATCATCGGGCTGGGTTGGCAGCAGGACGGCAAAGCGGTCACCCGAGATCCGCGAGGCAAACGCTCCCGGAGGCAGGCGGTCGCGCACCAGCTCACCCAGCTTCCCGAGCACTGAATCGCCGACGTGCATGCCGAAGCTGTCATTGATCACATGAAGCTGGTCCACGTCTATGTACAGCGCGGTCCACTGCAGGGTCGATTTCGGGTCGGAGACGACGGCGCGGGCCCGATGCTCGAAGGCGGGCCGCGTGTACAGGCCGCTGAGGGTGTCGTAATTGATCTCGATGACGCCGACGGCTTTGCGGGCAAGCGCTTCGGCAAGCCGCGCGTCCCGATCGACGAAGGGATGGCCGAGGTCCTCCCGGAACATGGCGAGGACACCAATGGTCTTGCCGGCCCCCGAGCGCAGGGCGCACGAGAGGATCTTGTAGGGAAGGAGGCCCATGACGCTGCTGGGCGCCAGCTTGTTGATGATGACCGGGTCGCGGCGAATCTGCGCCATCGACAGGAGTTGCCGATGGGCGCGGGCTACGAGTTGCGTATCGGACGGGCGATGAGCGCTCGAGCGCAGCAGCGCGATGCTCTTCTCCGGCACGATCAGTGCCGCGGTCGATGCACCCACGTGCTCGATGGCCTGCTCCAGAATGGCTTTCAAGTCATCCGCACTGCCCCCATTGGGGCGATCCACAGCGCCGTCGGCGAGCAGGAGCTCGAGGTCCCGGTCGCGCGAGCTCACGGTCTTGCTCAGGGTCTCGATGGCGACGCGGGACAGCAGGTCCCTGCGGAGGCATTCGAGCGCGGGCCGAAGCAGGGCGTAGGCGAAGGCGAAGCTGCTGCGCTCCTCGCCGTCGGCTTCGCCGTTGGTGCGGCACACGACCGCAACGACGCCGATCACCAGCTCGGAATCCTCGCGCAGCCAGCACAGGTAAACCGGGAACTGGCCGTCCAGCATGCGCATCTGCCCCGGGCCCTGTGGGCTTGCGCCCGCCGACTCCAGGGCCGTCTCGACCAGATCGTGCAGATCCGGGCCGGCCGTGCGGTCGCTGGACCAGCGCATCCGCGCCGCGGAATCGAATAAGGAGACGCTGCTTGCCCGTGGCAGCAGGGAACGTACGAGTTGCACGTAGGGCTCGAACGAGTCCCAGGGATCGGAAGTGGGCTCGCTTTTTTTCCCGAGATCAGACATCCGAAGACGGCTGCGTATGAACCCGAGCGTTCAGTTTGTCGTCACGATCTTAGGACCTTGGTCGTGCAATACCATGCGCGAGTTGGCTATTCCCGGGTCGGCCGTGACGGCCGGGAGCGAATAGGGCAGCGAAGGTTGAACTCGGTCACACCGGAACGAGGCGCTCGCGGCAGCCCCCGGCGGACCCCGGCAGGCCGCCCACGGCGAGACGGCGCAAGGGCAGACGGCGGCTTCTGCGGAACCCGTGAAGGCACTTCCCGGCAATGTGGATACCTTGGACGGCCGGAAGTAACCTGTACCGCTCTGGCGGGCCGAACGGGGTTAGCGAAGATGCTTCAGAAGAGAGCTCACTTGCGGCTGTCCGGCTCGTCCCGGCGTGCGGCTGCGTCAGCCAGCACACCGGAACCTCGCAAGGCCGGGCCGCTCCCGAATGCGAACCATGGGACAGCGTTCGCGCGTCGCTGGCGGGGAGTCCGGTCAGCCTGGTCCGCAGCTCGCCGTCAGCGCCCCGACGGACAAAGGCCGAACGATCCTCAGCCCTCCGATATGCGGGTGCGCGCTTTGATCGCGCTGCTCGCCACCATTGCCCTGATCGTGGGCGGCATGTTCCTGACGCACGAGCTCCGCAGGGCCGCTGACCTTCAGGACTGCGTGATGTCCGGACGCACCAATTGCGCTCCCATCTCCCCACCGTGAGGCCGCCGCGGACGATGCATCCATGAAACTGCGCTACAAGATCCTGACCGGCACCCTGGTGGTGGTGGCACTTGCGGTGTTGTCGCTCGCGCTCATCGTCAGCCACGATTCTCCCTGTGCACCGGCCCCTGCGCTTCCCGCCGGTGCGACGTTGATGAAGGGCATCGTCTACCGTTGCTACGGCTCGACCGATGTCCTGAGGCTGGAGAGCATCGAGAAGCCGGGGGTCGCTGACAATCGCGTGCTGGTCAAGGTGCGTGCGGCTTCCATCAACCCATATGACGGGCACTTCATGAGAGGCACACCCTACATCGTGCGCATGGATGCCGGCATGGGGGCGCCGAAGGAGCCGAGGCTGGGAGTCGACTTTGCGGGGACGGTCGAGGCCGTCGGCAAGAACGTCAAGCGGTTCAAGCCGGGCGATGAGGTGTTCGGTGGGAAAAACGGGTCCCTCGCCGAGTTTGTCAGCGTCCGCGAAGAGGGCGCACTCGCGCTGAAGCCAGCGAACATGACGTTTGAGCAGGCGGCCGCCGTGCCCGTGGCGGCGCTGACCGCATTACAGGCCTGCGCGACGAGGGGCGGATCCGGTCGGGGCAGAAGGTCCTGATCAACGGTGCATCGGGCGGAGTGGGGACGTTCGCCGTGCAGATCGCAAAGTCGTTCGGCGCGGAGGTGACCGCTGTATGCAGCACCCGGAATGTCGATCTTGTCCGCGCCCTCGGCGCGGACCACGTAATCGACTATACCCGCGAGGATTTCACGAAGAGCGGGGAGCGCTATGACCTGATCCTGGATGCCGTCGGCAACCACTCACTGTCGGAGTTCCGGCGCATCCTGAATCCGCAGGGCGTGTTCGTGATCGTCGGAGGTCCGGGTGGCGGAGCCTGGCTGGGAGCTCTGGCGCAGCCGATCAAGGCATTCATCGCCGCACCGTTCGTCAGCCAGAAGCTCGTCATGGTCATGGCGGGATTGAACACAGGCGACCTGGAGATCCTGCGCGGTCTCATGGAGAGCGGTAAGGTGACGCCGGTGATCGACAGGCGTTACCCCTTGAGCGAAGTCCCCGCGGCCATGCGATATCTGGAGCAGGGGCACGCTCGTGGGACAGTCGTCATAGACATGGAATAACCAAGCCGACGCGGTCTGCCTCACCTAGCGACACACAGGCATGCTGACCTGCGGAGCGCCGAAGCGAACGTCCACATAGACGGGAGGTCCGGCCGGGCAGTGCGCGATCAGGCGATAGATATATGAAGCGGCGGCGGCCGCTGCCACCGACAGATCGACGAACTGGGCGGGGGCGGAGGCTGCACTGCGGACGATGACCCAGCCGGCCGGCTTTACGGTCGTGCGCAGGACTTCATAGCCGGTCACTCCCGGCGCCGGCTGCCAGGCGATTGCCGGGTGTCCATCGACAAGGCCCGTGCGCACCGCATTCGCAGGTGCAGCTCGGGCGTCAGTTGGATTCTGCGAAGTCGGAGGGCGATCTGAACCTTTGTAAAGCGGACCGGTCACCACCGGCGCACGCATGTCCCCGCTTTGAAAGCTGCACACCACCTGATCGTCCCCGCTGCCACAGGTCCCCGAGGCAGTCGTCGAGGGCGGGCTCTTCTCGACAGCCTGCACGCCGGAACGCACGTCACCGGGACGGCGTGGGGGCACAGTCTGAGCGGCCGCCAACTCCACTGCGAGCAATGAGGCTGCGACCAGACAGGTGCGGGGAGAGGTGTGCATGAGTAGTCGGTTGATGCCGCTGAATATTATCACGCGAAAAAGAGCGTGAGTGAGCGCATCTGAACAGGGCGAGGAGCGCGGAGATCGGCCTCACCAGCGAAGTGCTGCCGGGCTGGGAAACATCGCTCGATGCGTTCAGATTGAAGCTGGCGTCCGAATTGACGTTCGATGGCGATGCGGGCGCCACCGAACCGAGCGGGCCACGACTTTTGAAGTGCCGTGCCGTGACACGCGGCACGCTCCAGGCGCGTGTGCTGTGGAATGGACTATGCCGACACGACGGAGTTCAGCAACGCCATCAAGGCGTCGGGTGCAGTGATGTGTGCGGAGTGGCTGGCATCCAGCTCGTGATAGTCCCAGTGCTCCCGCTTGGCACGATCGGCGAAGGCGCGGAAGGGGTCCCCGGGGCTGATCCGACTGTAATAGACGTACGTTCGCGGGATCCTGGTGTCGCCATTGCGGAGCCTGACCGGTGTTTCCAACGTGCGGACGGGCTGGGGGAGGCGCAGTCCCGCAATCCACCTGGCATCTTCCGCGGAAGTATCCGGTGGAATGGGATTCGGTGGCACTCGCCACCCATCACCGCTCTTTACAGTCGCTCTCATGCGCGCGACGGCGTCGGCTGAGAGCAGATCGACCATCGCCTGAGCGTCCCGTGGCACGAACGCATCAAGATAGACCACGCGCGAGATGCGATCCGGGACAGTGTCGGCTACCCCGGTGGCCACCATGCCGCCGTAGCTGTGACCGATCAGAACGAAGTCATCGAGTTGCTCGAACCGGATGACGCCCAGGATGTCCTGTATGTGGGTCTGCAGATCGATCGAGGGATTTGCGAGATGCTCCCGCTCGCCCAGGCCCGTGTACGTCGGCGTGATCAGCCGATGACCTGCGGCGGCCATCAGGGGATGCATCTTCTTCCACGCCCACCCGGCGGACCATGCGCCGTGCGCCACGAGGAACGTCGTCTTGCGAGGTTGACCCGCATGGCTCGAAGCGCCGATGCCGGAGGCGGCGACGCCGGTGCCTGCCGCTGCCAGAAAGGACCGCCGATTCATGATTTGTCTCCCCCTTCAAGATACTTCACCACGGCGCCACAGGGTGGATGTGGCGTGGATGACTCCGCACCGTGGCCGCCGGGACTGGGCTATAAGGGACATCCAGACCCTCAATGTCCGGGCGCCGGAGGTCGGAATGAATAACGCGCGAGTCGGCCGGATCGCAGTCAAAGCGTCCCTGCTTGCGGTTGCGGCGTCGGCGCTCCTGCTGGCGGGCGGCACGGCGGACGCGCAAAACGCGCAACCGACCGCCACCGCGCCGGCGCAACCGGCCAGTCCGCAACCGGCCAGTCCGCAACCGGCCAGCGCGCAGCCGCCTAGCGCGCAGCCGGACTACCATCCCAGCCTGGGCGATCTGATGACGATGGCGGTTCAGCCGCGCCACACCAAGCTCGGTCTGGCTGGCCGGCGGATGAACTGGACCTATGCGCAGTACGAGTTGAGTGAGCTGCGCAATGCCTTCGGCCGAATTGCGCGGACCATTCCGACTTACCGGAATACCGACATGACCGCCCTGATCGCCGCCCTCACGGCGCAGCCGCTGGACTCCGTGGAACAGGCGATTCGCGCCGGCGACTCTGCGCAATTCAAGGTGGCGTACGCGCGGCTCACGACCGCATGCAACGCCTGCCATTTGAGCCAGGATCACGCCATGGTCGTGATTCACGTGCCGGACGGCAATGCATATCCGGATCAGGACTTCGGCGTTCCGCGGCGCTGAGGAACCCGAAAATCCGTGGCAGGCTCGCCGCACTGCCACGTCGCCCAGTGCGGCCTGTATTACAGAGGCTCACGCGTCATTGAAATCGAATTCGTTCGAGCGGAGAGCACATCGTGAATCACTTGCGTTGGTACATGCCGGCGGCCATGGCGACCCTGATGGGGTTTGCCGTTGCCGCCCCTGACGCCGCGGCGGCGCCTGCTCCTGCTGCCGCACCTGCTCCTGCTGCGGTCTCCAAATCTCCGCCGAACAACTTCACCAAGGACGAGCAGACGCCGGCGTCCCTTGCCAAGCCCGCGCCGGCCTTTTCAGGCCAGGCCGACGCGCCGGCGCGCAAGTCCACGACCCGCTTTGCCGTCGAGACGGTGACCACTGGTCTTGCGACGCCGTGGTCGCTGGCGTTCCTCCCGGACGGCAAGATCCTGGTCACGGAGTTCAGGGGCTCGATGCGGATCGTCACCGCGGAAGGCGTTCACTCCTCCGTCGAGGGCGTTCCACCGGTCAAGACGATTGCCGCCCAGGGGCTGCACGATGTCGTGCTCGATCCGGACTTTGCCCACAATCGGTCGATTTACTTTTCCTACTTCGCGCCTCCTGCGGGTGAAGCAGCCGCCTTCTGGCCGAACGAGTTCGCTTACGATCGCGTCTTCAACTTCCCGGTGGCCGAGCGTCGCAGGGCGAATCTCGGGATGGAGCGGGTCGCGCGTGCCCGCCTCAGCGAGGATGAGACCCGGATCGAGAAGGTCGCAGTCATCCTCGAGGGCGCCGAGCGCCGCCTTGCCTTCGCGCCCGATGGGACGCTGTACGCGACCGGCGCGGACCGCTTTCGCTTCTACAACAGCGATTTGAGCGGCGGCCGCAACGGCTACGAGTCCGACCCGACCATCCGCAAGAACTTCGCCGGCCGGATCAGCCGGATCAACACCGACGGCAGCATCCCGAAGGACAATCCCTTTCTGAGCGATCCGCTCGTGCCGCCGGATGTGTACGCGTTCGGGGTTCGCGATCCGGAAGGGGCTGCGATCAATCCCAGGACCGGAGAGCTGTGGGAGGTGGAGCACGGGCCGGCCGGTGGGGACGAGCTCAACATCATCCGCTCGGGCCGCGACTACGGCTGGCCGGTCATCTCCTATGGACGGCAGTACACGACCGGCAAGCCGGTGGGCAGCGGTCTGAGCGCCAAGGCCGGCACGGAGCAGCCGATCTACTACTGGTTTCCGGACATCGCACCGTCGGGGCTGATGTTCTATACGGGCGATCGCTTCCCGGAATGGAAAGGCAACTTGTTCACCGGCTCCCTTGCCGGCCACGCGCTGATCCGTCTGGTCCTGAATGAGGACCGAGTCATCGGGGAGGAGCGGCTGTTGACCGATCGAAATCAGCGCATCCGCGACGTTCGGCAGGGCCCCGATGGGGCGATCTACGTGTTGACCGGCGACGGTGCGCTGCTCAGGATCGTCCCCCGACCCTAGGATTGCGCGAGACCGCCCGGCGGGCGCTGGCTCGCAGCACCTGAGTCACTTGCCGGTGATGACGGACAGATCCACCGCGTCGGCCATCGCGCGATACCCCGCGTCGTTCGGGTGAAGGTGATCCCTGTCGTTGTATTGCTTGGCGAACGTCAGGGGATCGGTCGAATCGGCCACCGCCGGCGCGAAGTCGATCACTGCGTCGAACACGCCCCCGCCCTTGATCCAGGCGTTGAGCGCCTCTCTGACGGATTCTCCCGCGGGCGAGGCGTAGGCGGCGCCTTGATAAGGCGTCAGTGTCGCACCGATCACACGGATGCCGTGTTCATGGGCACGCGCAACGATCTGTGCGTCAGCGGCTTGCAGTGCCTCCAGGGTGACCGGCTCAGTGGCGCCTGTCGGGGAGAAGCCGCGTCCGATGTCGTTGATTCCCTCGAGAAGGATGATCGCCTTGATGCCGGGCACGCTCAGCACATCCCGGTCGAGCCGGGCCAGGGCATTTGGCCCGGCGCCGTAACGCAACAGGCGATTGCCGCTGATGCCCGCGTTGACGACGGCCCAGTTGCGCCCGGCGAGTCGCTCGGCCAGCCGGTCAGGCCAGCTGCGGAAGGCGTTGGCGGTCGAGGCGGCTCCCTCGGTGATGGAGTCACCCAGAGTCACCACCACGTTCGTCGCCTTGGTGGGCTGCACCTCGACGAGCGTCAAAAACACGGGCACACGCATCAGCCGGACCTTAGGCAGCTGCATGGATCCGGTGAAGTCGCCCGCGGTGCCCGCGACGTATTGAAACAAGCTGCGCGGTGCCCTGGGGGCGACGGGGCCGGGGAGGTGTATTGAGACGCAGAGTCGATCGAGAGGCTTCGTCGCGAGTTCGATCGGATCGCTCAGCACGGGCGCACTGGGCGGAATGGCTACACCCGACACACCGGCGAATGTGACAATGTGGTCGGTACCGGAGACGATCGAGCCATCCGCGGCGGCCTCGCCGACATGCACGCTGCCCAACACCAGCGGATCCGCACCCCCCTCGTTCGAGAAGCGCAGCCTCATCCGCTGTCCACCTGCCGATACGCGGACAACCTCACGGATCGTAACGTCGAGGAGGTCCGTCACGGCGCTGTCAATCGGTACGTTGCCGGGATTGTCGAGAAGCGGCGGCGCCGGGGATGGACGGGGGGCCGCGGGAGTTTGCGCCGGCACCGGCGCGGCTAGCGGAGTGACTGAGGGTTGCGCGACGAAGACGGCCGGCGGTGGCACGACGCCCGGCGGCAACGGAGCCGAAACGTAGCCCCAGGTTCCTATCCAGGTATCACCCGATGGGCTTTTCGGCGCTGCTGCCACGGAGGTCTGCGCAAGCAGGCCCACGAGCACGGCACTCGCCAAGGTGGCCGTCAGAATGTGTCCGATTCTCATGCCTTCCCCCCTCGATTCGCCCGACCGGGCTCTTTAGCGATGAGCGAACTTAGCGGCTCCCGTAGAGGTAGCGCGCCAGCCAACTTCAGGTGGGCCCCTTCGCCGGGGTGCGCGCAGTGGCATTCCCGTACACCTCGATCTGCGCAACGTCGGCCCAGCCGCCCGGCCCGTGGCCGCTGCTCGGCATCAGGTCCGCAAAGCCGATCTCGTCGACCTTCGTCAGATCGACCTCGCCCACGAAGGCGCCGACGGTGACGACGCGCGCGATGTCGAGCTTCAGCCAGCTCAGATCCGCGTACGAGACCTCGCTGATGAGCCAGTCTCGAGTCGCGCCTGCGGCGCGATCGCCGATCAGCCAGGTGCCGTCGGACAGCTTCACGATGGGGCGCACCTGGTGAAAGCCTGACATCTTGGTGTTCCAGCGGATGCGGGCGAGGCCGCTCAGATTGGCCAAGCGAGTCTTATCCCGCAGGGCGACGGCGCAGGGGGAGGTGCACAGGCCCGTCCAGACGTGGATCGGGTTGCCCTCATCGGCCGCACTGCCGGACAGGAGCACCTCTCCCGAGGGGACGTAGAGCTTCAGTTCCAGGGCCGGGTTGCCGATCGAGTCGGCTGCGACCGGATGCTCGTCTCCCTTGGACGTCTGGCGCCATTCTTCCCTGAAGAATAGCGGGGGACGGGTCGGCCGCGCGCCCGCCACCGCACCGCCGCTTTGCGTTGCGGTGTCGGCGGGAGCCGCGTGGACTAGATGAGTCGCCGTGACCGAGGCGATAAAGGCCAGTAAACCAACGCGCCAACGCTGCATGGGAGACCCCTCGCGACCGCTCGATCTCAATCATAGTGGAGAAATCCGCGGCATTGTTCCCGCTTCGCCGCTGGAGGCGTCTGCGCAGGGGCGTTGGCGCCCAACGGCCCTGCAGAAACCGGTGAGTGGTCTTCAGGGGAAAGACACCTCCGTGCCGCACCAAAGGAGGTTGCCGTTGCCAGCCGGGATTTCCTATGATCCGGGGTGCCGTTCGCCGAACCAGCAGACCAGGAGTCCCCATGAGCGTGCAGCCCCCCAAACCCGAGCGGCAGATTTGGATCTACGAGCAGATGCTTCGAATTCGCGAATTCGAGGAAAGCGTCAAGCGTACCTTTACCGAACATGTCGGCGTCATCCGCGGCCACACGCACCTGGCGGACGGTGTCGAGGCCTCCATCGTGGGCTCGCTCGCGCACTTCCGCCCCGGGGATGCCGTACTCACGACCTACCGTTGTCATGGCTACCCGCTGGTTCTGGGCAGCGATCCGAGGGCGATGATGGCCGAGATCTACGGTCGAGCGGACGGGCTGTGCAAGGGACTGGGCGGCTCGATGCACCTGACGGATGTCAAACGGGGTTTCCTCGGCACGTCGGGCATCGTCGGAGCGGGCATTCCCCACGCGGCCGGCGCTGCCTGGGCCGCGCAGATTCGCAAGAAGAACGAAGTCGCGCTGTCCTTCTTCGGCGATGGCGCTGCGAAGCAGGGGGCCTTCCACGAAACACTGAACATCGCGTCGCTGTGGAAGCTGCCGGTGGTTTTCGTGATGGAGAACAACGGCTACAACGTGGTGACGATGGCCGAGCAGGAGGACGCGAATGCGGCCGCCGGCGAGCCGCTTGCGGTCAAGGCGAAGGCCTACGCCATGCCGGGCGTGACCGTCGACGGGGGAGATCCCCTGGCGGTCTACCAAGTGGTCGGTGAGGCGATCGAGCGCGCCCGTCAGGGTGGAGGACCCACGCTGGTCGAATCAAAGGTCTATCGGCTGTCGGCGCACGGGAACATCATCGCGCCCCCTGGCGTGCCCCTGCATTATCCCGAGCACGAGGCGATTGCGGTGTTCGGCAAGCGTGAGGAGTACGAGGCCGCGCTGCGGGGTGACCCGGTGCCTCGTTTCCGCGGCACGCTGATCAGCGGGGGGACTTTGAATGCGGCGAAGGCCGATGAGATGAAGGCGAAGGCGGCCGCTGAGATGCAGGCCGCCGTCGGCTTTGCCCTCAAGAGCCCCTTCCCCAAGCTCGAGTCGGCTCTCGACTTCGTGTACGCGTAGACCCGCAAGGAACAAAACCATGGCAGAGCTTCCCTTCATTGCGGCGATCGACGCGGGCATCCACCAGGAGATGAAGCGCGATCCCAATGTGCTGTACTTCGGCCAGAACCTGGCGACGGTTGAGAATCATCCGTTCGTCGCTGCCTACGGGCACGACCGCGTACGCGTGACCCCCATCTCCGAGACGGCCGAGATCGGCATCGCGATCGGCGCCGCCATGGCGGGCCTGCGTCCGGTGGTCGAGCTCTACATGGCGGAGTTCATGCTCGTCGCCATGGACCAGGTCGTCAACGAGGCGCCGCGCTTCCGCTACATGACGGGCGGTCAGGTGAAGGTGCCGATCGTGCTCAAGGCCGGATTCGGGTTCACGGCGGGCTGGGCGGGTCAGCACACCGGCTCGCTCACGGCGCTTTTCATGGGCGTTCCGGGACTCAAGGTCGTGGTCCCGTCCACCGCTGCGGATGCCAAGGGCCTCATGGCGACGGCGATTCGCGATGACAACCCCGTCGTCTTCCTGCACCACTACATGCTCACTCTGGAGCACGGAGAAGTGCCGGACGGCGAACACCTCGTGCCATTCGGCAAGGCGGAGGTTCGCCGCGCGGGCGGCGACGTGACGATTGTCGCGACGGGTTGGATGGTCAATCGCGCGCTCAACGCCGCCAAGACCCTCGCGGCCGAAGGGATCCAGGCCGAGGTCATCGACCCGCGGACGGTGGCGCCGCTCGATCTGGGCACGATCCTCAAGTCGGTCTCCAAGACGGGCCGGCTCGTGCTCGTCGATCAGGCGCCGCGCCACGCCACGGTGGCCGGGATGATTGCGAGTGACGTGGCCGAGCAGGGCTTTGAGTCGCTGAAGGCTCCCATCGTGCAGGTGACAGCGCGCCATGCGACCGTGCCTTACAGCGAACCGCTCGAGGCTTTCGTGATACCCGACGAAGAGCGGATCATCGCTGCCGTCCGCGGCGTCCTCAAGTCCCGTAAGTAAGAGGACGGTTTCGCAGCGGCGCTGGAGCTTCTCACGCGGTTAGAGAGTCCAGTCGCGACCCTCGAGAATTTCCACGAGGCGCGCGAGGAACTCCGACGCTAGCCGGCCGTCCGCAACTCGATGATCGACCGTGAGCGTGAGCTCGGACACCGGGTGCACCTCGACGCCTTCATTCGTCGCCACCACGCAGTTGCGCTGGCGGCCGACAGCGAGAATCCCCGACTCCGGTGGATTGATCATCGCGGCGAAGCGGTCAGGTCCGCGGGCGCCGAGGTTGGAGAGGCTGAACGTGGCTCCTTCGAGCTCGTCGCGCTTCAGGCGGCCCTTGATACCACGCTCGACGCAATCCAGGCGTCGGCGGGCGATCTCGGCGAGCCCCAAGCGCTCTACGCCGTGGATCACAGGCACCAGCAGACCGTTGTCCACGGCGACCACGAGACCGATGTGCGCACCCTCCACGGGAACGATGCGAGCGTCGGGGGAATTCACGTCCCCGTGAAAGGTCGCATTCATCGCCGGCATCTCGATGAGCGTCCGGGCGATGGCCTGCAACAGGAAATCGTTCAACGAGAGCTTGGGGCCGCCCGGCCGCTCAGCGCAGAATCGGGAGCGCAGTGCCTGAATCGTCGTGCAGTCGAGCGCTCGCTCGACTGGAAATTGCGGCACGGTCGCATTGCTCAGGGACATAGCGCGCGCCAGCGCGCGCCGCATCGGCGACAGCCCCTGTGACGGGGAGGATCGAACAGACGGGACCGCCGCCGCAGTTCCGTCAAACGCGGCTTTGACGTCGGCCAGCTGCACGCGTCCCTTCGGCCCCGAGCCAGCGATGGCGCCGAGATCGAGGCCGTGCTCTGCAGCGAGCCGGCGCGCGACCGGAGAACTTCGGATCCGCTCGCCCGGTCGCCTCGGGGGAATCGAGACCTCTCCCGGGCTCTGAGCGGGTGCCGGAGGGCGTGGTGGCGCAACACTCGGTGCTGATGCCGATGCCGGCGCCGATGCCACCGTCGGAACCGACGACGGTGCTGAGGGCTGTGCTGAGGGCTGTGCCGAGGCTTGCGACGATGCCTGTGTCGAGGCCGATTCCTGAGTCTCGATCCAGGCGATCAGGTCGCCCACATGGGCCATCTGGTCTGCCGGCACGACGATTTCGGCGAGCCGCCCGCTCATTGCCGCCTCGATCTCGACGGCGGACTTCTCCGTTTCAACCTCGAGCAGCGCCTCTCCGGTCGAGATGGCGTCACCGACGTTCTTCAGCCAACGCGTGACCCGCACCTCATCCATCACGATCCCGATCTTTGGGAGCTCCAGTGCAATCCGGGACATGACGCTACTCCTGCGCCAGGGCCGGCTGGCCCAGCATTGCGCGCACTCGCTGCACGATCTGGGGACTTCCCGGCAGCAAGGCCCCCTCGAGCTCCGGCGCGAAGGGGATCGGTGCGAACGGGCACCCGATCCGCTGCACGGGGGCATCCAACTCGTCGAACAGCTCCGCACCGATGCGCGCCGCAATCTCGGCGCCGATGCCGCCGTTCAGGACGGCCTCATGCGCGATCAGCGCGCGATGAGTCTTGGTGACCGACGCAGCGATGGTGGCCATGTCGAGCGGAAGCAGCGTGCGAAGATCGATGACCTCCGCCGAGATTCCCGTACGCGCCAGTGCGTCCGCGGCCTCCAGTGCACTCTGCACCATCGCAGAATAGGCGATCAACGTCACATCCGTGCCCGCGCGCGCGATTCGAGCCGCGCCGATCGCCGGCAGCGGCGCATCTTCGCGCAGCTCTTCCTTCATGGTGTACAGGCGCTTGTGCTCGACGAAGAGAACGGGTTCGCCCAGGCGCACGGCACTCTTGAGGAGTCCATAGGCCTCGGCAGGCGAGGAGGGCGCGACGACGACAAGGCCCGGCACGTGGATGAACCACGCCTCGAGACTCTGCGAGTGCTGCGCTGCCGCGCCGCCAGCGGCACCCGCCTGCGTACGCACGACCAGAGGAACGGCCAGCTGGCCCCCCGACATGTAGCGGTACTTGGCGGTCTGGTTGACGAGGCAATCCATCGACAGCGTGGCGAAGTCGATGAACATGATCTCGAGTATCGGCTTCAGCCCACAGAGCGCCGCGCCCGTTGCCAGTCCAGTGATCGCGGCCTCGCTGATCGGAGTATTGCGAACGCGCATCTCACCGTACTTCTGGGCGAGGCCTCGCGTGACACCGAAAGCGCCACCGACTGCGACGTCCTCGCCGAGCAGATATACAGCCTCGTCGCGCGCCAGCTCCTCGTCGAGGGCCAGGCGAAGGATTTCTATAAAAGTGTGCTGCATGGAGGCTCAGCCAGGAATCGCGTGAAGAGCGGGAGAGCGGTAGACATCGTCGAGGACCGATGCCGGCGGGGGGGGCGGAGCGGCACGGGCGCGTTCGACCGCCTGCTGCACTTCGTCCCTTGCGCTGGCGCCGATCGCCTCTAGACGCTCCGGCGTGACGCCCCGCTTCAGCAACTGCGCCTTCAGTCGCTCGATCGGGCACTTCTCGAGCACCGCGGCGCGCTCCTCCTTCGAACGGTATTGCTGTGAGTCGCCCACGTAGTGGCCCGCCATGCGGAAGGTCATGCACTCGAGCAGATACGGCCCGCGGCCGCTGCGCAGACTCTCGATCGCCTCGCCCGCAGCGGCATGGACCGTCGGCAGGTCGTTGCCGTCGACGGTCTTCGTCGCGATTTCGTACGGCGCCGCGAAGCTGCTGACGTGCTTGACGTTCGAGTGCTCCTCGCGAGTGGTGAATTCGGCAACGCCGTTGTTCTCGCACACCAGCAGCAGTGGCAGACGCCAGAGGGCCGCCAGGTTCAGCGTCTCGTGAAAGGCCCCGGCACCCGTGGCTCCATCGCCGAAGAACACCACGCTGATGCAATGCTTGTCCCGCGCCTGAAAAGCCCAGGCTGCGCCTGCAGCCAGCGCGAGATTGCCGGCCACCACTCCGGTTGCGCCCATCACGCCGTTCGCGGCGTCCACCAGGTGCATCGATCCACCGCGGCCGCGGCACAGGCCGCTCTCGCGTCCGAGGATCTCAGCGAACGTTCCCTCAATGTCGCTTCCCTTGGCGAGCACATGGCCGTGTCCCCGGTGGCTCGTGAAAAGAACATCCTCGCGAGACAGATGCGCGCACACACCCACGGCAACCGCTTCCTGTCCGGTCGACAGGTGCGGGAATCCGGGAATCTCTCCGGCGCCGGCCAGCCTTTGCACCTGGCCTTCAAAGAGCCGAATTCGCCACAGTTCGCGGTACATCCGCAGCCAATCATCCAACGTCGGTTCAATCACTGACTGTCCTCAAAAAGGGCGCCGCGGGCTGCGCCGGCCTGCCTCGGTAAACTCTGAATAATATTCAATAAGCTATTGATTATATTAAATCAAATGTACTCAGGATCGAGAGGGCCAGCAGGCAGCCCCACCGCAATCCTCCGTGCAATCCGCGGCTCACAGATTACCCGAAATACTCCCTCGCGATTGAGCAGCGATGAGCCGGCTTCACCTGTTCGCGGCAGGTGCGGTGGCGGAGGAGCTCCACAGCGTCAGCCACGTCTGCATCCTGGTGATCTCCGCCCGTTGCGTGACGAGAATCTCGTCCACGAGGACATCGATGCCATAGGGCTGCCGGCTGCTCTGAGATTCCAGTTGCTGCTGCTCGCGCGCCATGTCGAGCGCACCCTGATGGTGGTAGATCATTCCCTTCAACCACAACCGCTCGAACTCTGCGCCGTGCGCGGCGGCAACCTCTGCCATCTGCGCCTTGGACAGCATTCCCGTCATGGGCGGATCGCCGTGCATCTCGTGGTGAGGAATGGGTATTCCGCGTTCACTTGCAGCGCTGAGGAGAGATTGCATCTGATCGATCTCGGCCCGCTGCGCGCCATCGACGTAGCGTGCGAATCGTATGAACTCCGTCCGCTCGCTCCGGGTCGGCACCAGCGCGGCAAGCTCGAGAGCCTGTTGGTGATGAACGATCATGTGACTCAGGAACAGAAGATCGTCCGGCGTGTAAAGCGGCGTGCCGGGCTGCGCCGCGTTCTGTGCGGGCGAAGTATTGCCGTGCTCCGGGGCCGACACGCCGGTGGTTACGGAGGCGGTTACGCCGGCAGTTACGGAGGCGGTTGCCCCGGCTGTGAAGAACGCGATCAGCAGCGCATGGACGGTTTGCCCTCTTGAGCCGCTCTTTCCGCGGTCTGGCAATGTGGCGCCGCCCGTCATCGCTTCCTGCCACCGCTCATTACTTCCCCCAGGCGCTTGGAGGTCCCGACGGATGCGGGCTCGTGCGGTTGGAGGAGTACACCCCGTTCTTCGGCACTTCATCCGCGCGCGGCCCCGTGTACTTCAGCACGTGAAGCCCCGTTTGATTGTCACCGACATAGATCAACCCGTTGTGAATATCGGGGTAGGTCATGATGTCGCCCCAGGGCACGGGCCTGGCATGCCCTACCTCGCGCGGGTTGAACGGATTGGAGATGTCGATGGCGCGAACGCCTTGGCCCAGCCAGCCGACGAACACCAGGTTCTCCAGAACGGTGGGATTGTGGGCATGCATCATCGGGCGGATCAGGGCCGCCCGGCGGCTTGGGCTGCGCGATGCAGTTCTGAACCAGGCTGTCGGACTGCGCCAGGGCGCCCACCATCATCGGATTGATCTCGGACTCGATGTTAATGATGCGCAGCCCGCGCTCCGGGCACGGCCCGAACGGCCATTCTTCCGTGATCACGACCCAGGCCGGGCGCTTCTTCGTGTTGCCGCGCGTGAGCGATGGACGGTTGGGAACCGGCACGGCGCTGTGCACTCCCACCATGGCGACCAGGGGTGGGGTGAAGCTGAAGCGCGAACGCGTCTCCAGCCGTATGTAGCGCGCGAGCTTATCCGCATCGCTGCGATCCGAACGCAGCATCGCCAGCACACCCGGGTCGGAGTTGAGCACCGGATGCACGCAGTCGTTGGCGACCTGGGGCAGCTTCCTGACGTCGACGACGCCGCCCACCTTGCCGTCCGTCCAGGCGTTGGATGAGCGCTGCTGGCAGACACTTCCCGAGGCGAGCTGCGCGTTCGTGTTCTGCCCGATCTTCTCGGTGTCGAGGATGTACATCCCGGCTGTGGTTCCCGCAACGTAGAAGCGCTCACCGTCGTCGGACATCGTGCCCGAGTGCAGGCTGTTGACCTGCGAGGGCTGCGATGCGCCCGGTCGCCCCCACTGATCCGTGAGCTGGCTGTAATCGGCGAACCGGCCGTTGGAGTACAGTCCGGTCGCATCCGGATGCTCGTTGCGCAGGGGGCCGCCGATGTTCTCGAGAGTGAACGAAGCAAGGAACAGCGGCTCCTTGAGCACCGCGCCGGTTCTCTCATCGGTGATCGCGGTGACGATGAGATCCTCATCCTGGGACCCGTAGGTCTGGGAGATGACGAGCAGGCGATTGGGGTTGCGCGAATCGTGCCACAGGTAGAACTCATGAGCGAGAACGCCCTTGGCCGTTGCGCCCTCGGCCACCGGCAGGCACGTCTTGGGATCGAGCGTGTACGTGATCACATCGCCGCCGGTCCCCGTGGCGGCGCTGCGGACCAGCAGCATTCGCGCCACACCGTCGGTTGAGGTGTAGTTGTAGGGGCGCAGTTCCCGGTCCCGAACGGCCGTCTGCCCGTCGTCGACGGTCAACTGCGGCATCGTGCCGACCTCGACTGGGGCGTCCTTCAGCGGGTTCGGCTGGATGCGGAATATCCGCACATCGTGCGTGACTCGCGGCCCTGTCGTGTTGGTGGAGTTGCTGCGGCCCCAGTAAAGGCAGTCGCCGGCGATTCCCAGGCCCGTCGAGCCCCAGCCGGTGGGGAATCCGTCGAGGTCCCCGCCGCTCCACTTGCCGGTCGCGGGGTCTTTCCTGGACGGCGCGGTGGGCACCCAGTGGACCCATTCGAAGTTGCGGAACAGTCCGAGCTTCTTTGCAGCCACGAACGCTCCCGCGTGTGCGTCTCGTGGAGAGGAGGCCGGGTCCAGGTTGCCCTGCGCATTCATCCGGCCGCCCGGGAGCTTGTCGAACGGTATGTCGAACGTAGTGAACGTCGTCGGCACGCAATCCGTGGACTTCCCGAGCTTCGGGTCCTTGCATTGCGCCTCCTGGCTCGCGCTTCCCGCGAGCGCCAGCGCTGCAAACGCCGCGAGTACGACAAACGAGACGACACGTGGCATGGTCTTCGATCGCATGATTCCCCCGGTTCACGGCGTTTGCCGGATGGCGCCGGACTACAACGGCATTCGAATTCGCATCCGAGAGCTCTTGCGCCCGGCCCTGATGCGGAAAATCGCGCCATTATCGTCCATACATGCGAAACCCGCGACAATGCCGCGCCGCCACTGCGGCACCGCGCGGGGCCCACTCGCTGCGCCGGGCATGACGGAGATTCAGCATTGATCGGTATATAGGGAAAAGGCAATATAGCGATATGACGATTGACCTCGAGGAAGGGCTCAAGGCGCTGGCGAGCGCGAAGCGCCTGCAGATTCTTGCCTGGCTCAAGGATCCCACTGCCCACTTCCGGCCGCAGATCGATGGGGATCTGGTCAAGGACGGCGTCTGTGGGCAGCTCATCACCGAGAAGCTCGGCGTGTCGCAACCCACAGCCTCAGAGCACCTGCGCATCCTGGCCGATGCCGGGTTCCTGACCGGCAAGAAGACCAAGCAGTGGGTCTTCTACCAGCGGGATGAAAGGAAGATCGCCGCGTTCAAAGTCCAGATGAGGGCCGCAGTATGAGTGCAGAGACGCCCCCGTATCCCTACGCCACGCACCTCAATCTTCACTTCGCGAAACTGGAGCGGGTGGATGTCCCGGCGCTGGTCGCCGCCTGCGCGGATCGCTGGTACAACCAGACGCTCTGCCAGGTGAACGACTCGGTGGTGCGGTTGGGCGTCATGCAGGGTGAGTATCATTGGCACAAGCACGACGAAGAGGACGAATTCTTCTTCGTGCTCGAGGGTACCTTCCTGGTCGACCTCGAGGACCGCACTGTCGAGCTCAGGAAATGGCAGGGGTTCACGGTGCCGAAAGGCGTCGTGCACCGCACTCGTGCACCCGAGCGCGCGGTCATCATGATGGTTGAAAACGCGGGAATCATTCCGACGGGCGATTGAACGCGCCCAGGATTGCAGCGCGCCTCCGGCAGCGTCGCGTTCCTGTCAGGTTCCGCAGAACGTCTGCAGCACACGCTCGGAGGGCTGCGGCGGTTGAGCAAACTCAGCCATTTCCGCATGGTCGTCGAACGGCCGCTGCAGAACTGCGAGCAGCTTGCGGAAGGGACCGTAGTCACCACCCTCGGCCGCGGTCAGTGCGGCCTCCACACGGTGATTGCGTGGAATGAATGCGGGGTTGGCGGCACGCATGCTCGCGACTCGTTCGGGAACCGCTTGCGAATCGGACGCCAGTCGCTCCTGCCACCGCTGCAGCCACCCCTCGATCTCCGAGCTCGCTGAAAACAGCTCACGCAGCCGCGACTGCTCGCCGGAGCTCTCTGCCATCAGCGCGAGCCTGCGAAACGTCAAAGTAAAGTCCGCACGGGACTGCTGCATGGCGGTGAGCAGGCCCCTGACGAGGTCGATGTCGCCGTCCAATGCCGACGCGAGCCCAATTTTGCGGCGCATGCCCGCGAGGATCCGTGAGTCGAATTGCACGATGAAGGGTTCTATCACTGCGGTCGCAAGCTCGACCGCCTTCTGGAAATCAGGATCGATGAGCGGCAGCAGCGTTTCGGCGAACCGCGCGAGATTCCACTGAGCGATCGCAGCCTGGTTCGTGTACGCATATCGCCCGTTGTGGTCGATCGAGCTGAATACGGTTTTCGGGTCGTAGTGATCCATGAACGCGCACGGACCGTAGTCGATCGTTTCGCCCGAGATCGCCATGTTGTCGGTGTTCATCACTCCATGGATGAAGCCAACCAGCATCCACTGGGCAATCAGCGCTATCTGGCGTTGCGTGACCTCCTGCAGCACGGCGAGTGCGGGGGAGGCGGCCTCACGGGCCGCGGGATGGTGTCGGCGGATCACGTAGTCCAGGAGCTCCCGGAGCGCTTCCTGGTCGCCCCGGGCGGCAAAGTACTGAAACGTTCCGACCCGCACGTGGCTTGCGGCGACGCGGGTGAGGACCGCGCCGGGCAGCTCTCTGTCGCGGTAGACGGGTTCTCCCGTCGTGACTACGGCGAGCGATCGGGTGGTGGGGACACCCAGTGCATGCATGGCCTCGCTGATGAGGTACTCCCGCAACATGGGCCCCAGGGCGGCACGGCCGTCGGCATTGCGAGAGAAGGGTGTGAGTCCGGCCCCCTTGAGCTGAACGTCGCGCAGGATTCCGTCGCGGCCTGTGAGTTCGCCGAGCAGAATGGCGCGCCCGTCCCCCAGCCGCGGCACAAAGTTGCCGAACTGGTGGCCTGCGTAGGCCATCGCGATCGGGCTGGCATCCTCGGGGAGCTGATTGCCCGAAAACAGGGCCGCCGCCTGCGGCTCGATGACGCCCGGTTCCAGCCCGAGATCTGCGGCCAGCGCGGTATTGAACACCACGAGCTGCGGGTTCGCCACGGGCGTCGGATCGACCCGCGCGTAGAATCGGCTCGGCAACGCGCCATAACTGTGCTGGAACCCTAGTCGCATTGATCCGTCTGAAGAGGCCCTGTGACCGCCGCCTCACTGTAAGCCACGCCGTAACCTCCCGGCCCCGGCTTCAAACGGTGGGTCTGATGTTCGCGTTCAGCCGGAACAGGTTCGTCGGGTCGTGCTTGTTCTTCAATTGTACCAGCCGCGGATAGTTATCGCCGTAAGTGGCACGCAGGCGTTGCTCATCGTCCGGCATGTCGGTGTTGACGTAGTAGCCTTTGGTGAACGGCTCGAACGCCCGCCAAAGCTCACGTACGTTCGAGACGTCCCGCTCGCTTTCCGAGCGGTCGTCCCAGCCGGCCCACACCGCGACATCGTGCTGCGCATGCCGGTTCCAGAATGCCGTCGCATCGCGCTTGACGCGTCCCATGGCCCCGCCGGCATGGATGAGCGGGATGTTCCGCAGCCACGGGGGCGCCGTCTCGAAACGGCGCACGATCTCGTCGATCATCGCAGGGGAGACTGTGCTCACGAACCCGGATTTGAAGTAGTAGTTTCGTCCGGGAGGGAACATCCAGTCCGAGCTGGCCTGCATCTCGAGGTAGGGCTTCGCAGCGACCTGATCCACAATCGGCTTGCCGAGGGATTTCAAAGGCGCGAGCAGTCGCTCCCCGACATCGAGGTGATCGCCGCAGTAGCAGGCCTCGAATCCCACCGCGCGCCCTTCGGGCATGTTGATGACGAGCGGCGTCATGTACATCTCATCGGGCGCCCGCTCAGTGAATTCCACGAGCGCGGCGAGAATGTCGTGTGCCTGCGCGTATGGAAAAAGCACCACCCCGCCAAGGACCTGCGGGCCGAGGGCATGGAGTTGAAACTCGAACGCCGTGACGATGCCGAAGTTACCGCCGCCACCGCGCACCCCCCAGAACAGATCGGGGTTCTCATGTGCGCTCGCCTTGAGGCGCTTGCCGCCTGCGGTCACGATGTCCACCGAGAGCAGGTTGTCGCAGGAAAGGCCGAACTTGCGCGCCAGCCGCCCCATCCCGCCGCCAATCGTGAGGCCGGCGATGCCGGTGTGCGTTACCGTGCCCGCCGTGGTTGCGAGGCCGAATGCCTGCGTCTCGCGATCGAAGTCCCCCAGCAGCACTCCAGGCTCCGCGCGAGCCGTCTTTGTGCGCGGATCGACGTGAATCCCCTTCATCGGCGCAAGGTCGATCATCAGGCCGCCCTCGCAGGCGGATTGGCCAGAAATGCTGTGGCCTCCGCCGCGCACAGCGGTCAACAACGTGTGCGAGCGGGCGAATTCAACGGTGCGAGCCACGTCGTCGGCATTCGCGCAGCGTGCGATCAAGGCGGGGTGGCGGTCGAATGCTGCGTTCCACAGTCTGCGTGCGTCGTCGTACTCGGCGTGGCCCGGCAGCAGCAGCCCGCCGTGCAGGCTCCCGGCGAGCTCCTGAACCTCCGCCTGAGTCAGAGTGGCCTGCTTGCCGTCGCTGCGGATTGCGGTCACGCTGCCTGTGGCGGCGCTGCCTTGGCTCAACGCCCGGCGAAACGGGACCAGGCCCGAGGCGGCAATCGCCAGCGCGGAGGCGCACAGGGTTCTTCGCTTCATGTCTTGTCTCCGTAACGGTGTCGTGACCCTCAGGGTAACACCGTTTCAGACACTGTCCGCACTTCACGCTACGGCATCTGATGGCGGCGGACGAACGATCGATGCAGCGAGCTAAGGCGAGTGCGGACTCAGCAGGTCTGTTCGCGGCGCAATCCATGGAGCATCGATCGCGCAGCCGCCGGGCGGGCCGCCGCGCACCTCGATCTGGAATCCGGCTCCCCAGCCAAAGCGCAGGTCGCCGAGGAACCATGAGCCTGCATGTTGGAAAGCGAATGGCGCACGTGCGAACCGCATGAGCGCGGCCGCGTCGCAGTGCGCCTCGACCAGCCGGACCAGACGGCTGCGAGACATGGAGTATTGTCCCCGCCACTGAATCGAGGGCGAATCGGGCAAGCCCACCGGGCTCATCGGAGGTGCAGGCGACAGCGGCAGGGTCGTTGCAGGCGGGCGCCCGGCGGAGGCGCTTGCTGGGCCGCGAGGCGGATTCGTCCGGGGCGACGCCAGCAACTCAGGGCAGGCAGCGGCAGAGGCGAGCGGTGGTGCTATCGACAGCACTGCATGCCGGACAGTGTATTGGTCAGCCCGAGTCGCCAGGATCAGGGCGTCCCAACACAGAGGATCGGTCGGAGTGGGCGTGAGGATGTGATCGAGCATTCGGTCGCCGGGGAAGTCGCGGCTCACGATGGCCTCGACGCGCCGGGCCGCGACCGCCGCGCAGGTCACGGAGATCCCCACTATGAGCGCCATTGCTGCCGCACTTGCCACCGCCGCGCTGCGCGCCGAGGCCAGGCGTCCAGCGGCCAAGAGCCCCACAGTCACGATGGCGATGCCGACCTCCCAGAGCGGCGCACCGCGATGAATCCAGACGCAGACCCCCAGAGCCAACGTCCCGACCAGGCCCATCAGCCAGCGGGCCAGCCCGGAGCGCATCAGGAAGATCAGCGGCACGCTGGCAAGCCAGAAGAGCGGCTCGGCAATGAAGATCGAATCGCCGTAAAACCAGCGGTTGTCGAACGGCCAGAAGGGATGCACGCCATAGCTGTTGAGGGCATCCATGCCCAGATGCAGCATCGTGCCGAGGACTGCGACCAGCCCGAGTTGGATCCGATCTCGCCCGGTGGGCGCCAGTCCTCGGCGGTGCATCCACCATTCGGCGCCTGCGTACAGCAGGCCTGCGAGCACGAGGCAACCCACTACAGTGTGCGTGTACCCGCGGTGCTCGAGCGCGTAGCCGAGCCTTCGGTCGGAGCCGGCGTAGCTCCAGGCCAGATCCAGATCCGGAGCATTGCCTCCGGTGGCGGCGAGCGTGACGAACAGGGATCTGCGCGCCGCCTGCGGCAGTCCCCGCCCCGTTGCGAAATCCTCGGCGGGGCGCGTGCAGCGGGCGAAGGCCTCGCCGGCAGCAAGCCCGATCAGTGTGTGGGTGATGTTTTCCAAATCCGACTCACGAGTGGCTGGCCTTGAGAACGCCGCCAAGCGGGGCGCCCCTAAGGTGGGCGCTCCCAGGCGGAGCGCCGCGGGAGAAGGCCCGGCTGCGGTGTGGTCATTCTACTCAACCTCCGGTGGTGAATGCGCCGGACGCCGCGTACAGTC
>FTDY01001848.1_pt1 | contig 23738 bp, 18 predicted proteins | sample 1640031 | NCBI WGS metagenome assembly FTDY01 (sample SAMEA3914816, study PRJEB12502) | metagenome | biome: forest; material: soil | place: USA | collected 2011-09-16 | depth 0.3 m
CCCCAGGAGATCAATCCTGCCCTCCCCCCTGGCCTCTCCGACCTGGTCATGAAGGCCATGTCCGTGGACAAGGCCAAGCGCCACCAGAGCATGGAAGAGCTCAAGGCAGCCCTGGAACGGTATCTATAGGGGCCTGGAAGGCTTACGCACCGTCTTGGAGCGCTGCCTCCAGGGCACCTGCCGCGACCTGCGCACGCATTGCGGCGTTCCTGGAGAGCCTTGCCGGGGCCTGGCTTGCCAAACTCCGTGCGTTACGTCAAATTTCCGACGACAACTTGTTGATCCTCAAGCCCCAACCGGGCAAAAACGACGCAGGTTGAGACCTTAGGGCCAGACGGGGGACGGACGCCTTGGCGCGTATTGACGCGTTTCTGAAGCTGGGCACCCAGCAAGGTTGCTCGGATGTGCATCTCGCGGTCGGCGTTCCGCCGATGCTGCGCATGCACGGCGACCTGCTGCCCATCAAGTTCCGCGATCTCAGGGCGACGGAGCTCGAAGGCTACGTGGCCGAGATCCTCACCCGCTCCCAGACGGAGATCTTCGCCAAGGGGATCGACCTGGACTTCTCGTACGTGTCCGCCGAGGGGGGCCGGTTCCGCGTCAACGTCTTCCGCAAGGAAACGGGCGTGGGCGCGACCTTTCGCACGATCCCCTCCGAGGTGCCCACGCTGGAAAAGCTGCAGCTGCCGCCGATCGTGACGAAGCTGTGCGATTTTCACCAGGGGATGATCCTGGTCACCGGATCGACCGGGACCGGCAAGTCCACCACTCTCGCGGCGATGATCGACCATCTCAACCAGACGCGGCGGCTGAACATCATCAGCCTCGAGGACCCGATCGAGTTCGTTCACCGCAGCAAGAACAGCCAGGTCATCCAAAGAGAGCTGAACACGCACATTCCAAGCTTCGCGGAGGGCGTGCGGGCCGCGATGCGCGAAGACCCGGACGTCATCCTGGTCGGCGAGTTGCGCGATGCCGAGACGATCACGATGGCGATGACCGCCGCTGAGACCGGTCACCTGGTCCTGGGCACTCTGCACACCACGAGCGCGGTGAAGACCATCGACCGCGTCATCGACGCGCTGCCGGTAGAAGAGCGGGAGCAGACCAAGAGCTTCCTCTCGCAGAGCCTCCTCGCCGTGGTCACCCAGGTCCTGGTGAAGACGGCGGACTCCAAGGGGCGCCGGGCGATCTGCGAATCGCTCGTGATGACGAAGGCCATCGCCAAGCTCATCCAATCCGACCAGACGCACCAGATCCCCACTCAGATGCAGATGGGGCGCGACGTGGGCATGCAGCTTCTCGACCAGGCGCTGCTCGCCGCCATCAACGCCCGCGAGATCGATCCGGACGATGCCTACGCATACGCCCTCGACAAGCGCGCGTTCCAGAAGTACGTGACCGACACGACCATGCTGCCCAAGGTCGACATCACGGGCTCATCCCTTGCCGCTGCGCCGTCGTCCGCCGCATCGGCCTGAGGAACTTCCCCCGTGGCCGTGATCGACTCGTATCTCATCGAAATCCTCGAGCGGAAGGGATCCGACCTGCATTTCATCGCCGGCGATCCGGCGCGCATCCGCCTGTACGGCGATCTCACCACCCTGCGGCCGGAGAAGCTCGCGCCGGATTTCGTGAAGGAGACGCTCTACGAGATCATGCCCAAGGCGGCGCTCGAGCGGTTCGAATCCAAGGATGGGGCCGATTTCGCCCACACCATTCCCGAGCGCGGGCGCTTCCGCGTCAACGTCATGCGCCAGCTCAACGGCGTCGGCGCAGTCTTCCGCGCGATTCCGTCCAAGGCGCTGACCCTCGATGAGCTGAAGCTGCCGGAATCCGTGCGGCAGATGTCCAAGGCCAATAACGGCCTGATCCTGGTCACGGGCAAGACGGGCTCCGGCAAGTCCACGACGCTCGCCGCGATGATCGACGATATCAACCTGCGTGTGCGCGGCCACATCCTCACGATCGAAGACCCCATCGAATTCGTACACCACCGCAAGAACTGCCTCATAAGCCAGCGCGAGATCGGCGAGCACGCCCCCAGCTTCGCTGCCGCGCTGCACTCGGCGCTGCGCGAGGACCCGGACGTGATTCTCGTCGGCGAGTTGCGCGACCTGGAGACCATGAGCATCGCCGTGACCGCAGCGGAAATGGGCATTCTCGTGATGGGCACGCTGCACACGAATGGCGCGGCCCAGACGGTGGACCGCATGGTCAACGTGTTTCCCTCCGACAAGCAGTCGCACGTGCGCACGATGCTCTCGACCTCCTTGCGGGGGGTCGTCTCGCAGCAGCTGCTGCAGAAGGCCGACAAGTCGGGACGGGTCGCGGCCCTGGAGATCCTGGTCAACACCGCCGCCTCGGCCAACCTCATCCGCCAGGGCAAGCTGGACCAGCTCGAGAACGTCATGCAGGCCGGGGGGCAGTTCGGCATGCGCACCATGGACACGGCCATTCAACAGCTGCTGGATTCCCGGCAGATCAGCGGCAAGGAAGCCTACCAAAAGGGCATCAACAAGGCGAAATTCGAGCCCGTGAAGGACATCGGGTAAAGAGGCCGCCCGCACCTGAAGGGCTGCCGGATCAGAAGAGGGCGCCACCTCGGTCGGGCAGCGCCTGTGTAAACTAGGCGGATGCCGCGGAAAATCTTCGTTACCACCGCCCTGCCGTACGCGAACGGCCCGTTCCACATCGGCCACATCATGGAGTACATCCAGGCCGACATCTGGGTGAGATTCCAGCGGATGCAGGGCCATGAGCTTCACTTCGTCTGCGCGGACGACGCGCACGGTGCGCCGATCATGCTCAAGGCCGAGGCGGAGGGCATCACTCCCAGGGAGCTGGTGACCCGCATCGGCGCGGCCCGCCCACCGTATCTGCAGGGCTTCCACATCGGCTTCGATCACTGGCACTCGACGGACTCCCCCGAGAACGTCGAGTTGTCGCAGGATGTCTTCCGGCGCCTGCAGGCCGCCGGTCTGGTGTACGTGAAGCCAGTGGAGCAGTACTACGATCCGGTCAAGGGCATGTTTCTCGCCGACCGGTACATCAAGGGCGAGTGCCCGAACTGCCATTCCAAGGATCAGTTCGGGGACGCGTGCGAGGTGTGCGGCACGGTCTACACGCCGACCGAGCTCATCGAGCCGTACTCAGCCATCTCGGGCGCAAAGCCGCAGCTGCGGACCTCGGATCACTTCTTTTTCAAGCTCTCGGACGCGCGCTGCGTCGCGTTTCTGCGTGAGTGGCTCGACGCCCCGGAGCGCCTGCAGACGCAGGTGGTCAACAAGGCGCGCGAATGGCTTTCCGGGGAGGGCGAGAAGGCGCTGGGCGACTGGGACATCTCGCGCGACGCCCCCTATTTCGGCATTCCCATTCCCGATGCCCCGGGCAAGTACTTCTACGTCTGGCTCGATGCGCCGATCGGCTACCTTGCCGCGCTCAAGAGCTACTTCGACAGCGGCAAGGCCCGCGCGCGCGGGGAGTTGCGCGGCTTCGAGGAATTTCTCGCAGCTCCCGAGACGGAGCAGATCCACTTCATCGGCAAGGACATCATCTACTTCCACACCCTGTTCTGGCCGGCGATGCTCAAGTTCGCGGGCCCTCCGTACAGAGTGCCCGATCACGTCTACGTCCATGGCTTCATCACGGTCTCGGGCGAGAAGATGTCCAAGTCCCGGGGAACCGGGATCAGTCCGCTGCGCTATCTTGAAATCGGCCTGAACGCGGAGTGGCTGCGCTACTACCTGGCGGCCAAGCTCAATTCGAACGTCGAAGACCTGGACTTCAACGCGGACGACTTCCTGGCCCGGGTCAACAGCGACCTGATCGGCAAGTACGTCAACATCGCCAGCCGGGCGGCCAACTTCATCAGCAAGCGCTTCGAGGGCAAGCTGCGGTACGCCGGCAGCGCCGAGGCGATGGTGAAGGATGCGCGGCGCACGGCCAAACTCGTGGGCGACAGCTACGAGGCGCGGGACCTTGGGCGGGCCATGCGCGATGTGATGGCGGTCGCGGACCGGATCAATCAGGAATTCGACGCCCGCAAGCCGTGGGTCCTGGCGAAGGACCCCGCGAAGTCCGCGGAGCTGCAGGATGTGTGCTCGCGCGCACTGTATGGCTTCCAGCTCCTCACCGTTCTGCTCGCGCCCGTGCTGCCTCAGGTCGCCACAGCAGTGGCGAAGGAGCTGTTCGGCCTCGACCGGACGCTGCAGTGGACCGATGTCGGTGAGCTGCCCGTGCGGATCAATCCATACAAGCATCTCATGACGCGCGTCGAGCCGAAGATGCTGGACGCGCTGTTCCAGACGGAGCCGGAATCTGCGCCGGCAGCCGAAGTGCCTCAGGCAACCCCTACCGGCACGACAGTCTCAGCGGCCATCGCGGCGGAGACGGCCACGACAGCCGCACCGCCGGAGGCCGCGACAATCTCCATCGATGAGTTCAAGCGGCTCGACCTGCGCGTCGCGCGGATCGTGAATGCTGAGCATGTCGAGGGCGCAGACAAGCTGCTGAAGCTGACGCTCGATCTTGGCTCAGGGACCCGCACGGTCTTCGCTGGAATCAAGTCGGCATACGATCCGGAGTCGCTGCGCGGCCGATTGACCGTGATGGTCGCCAATCTGGCGCCGCGCAAGATGCGCTTCGGCGTCTCGGAAGGCATGGTGCTCGCGGCGAGCGGCGACAGTCCCGGACTCTATCTTCTGGCTCCCGACAGCGGCGCAACCCCGGGAATGAAGGTGAGCTGAGCACCCATGCCGAGCGCAGACGACATCGACGCCCTGCTCCCGCAAACGCAGTGCACGCGATGCGGCTACGACGGTTGCCGGCCATATGCTCAGGCCATCGCAGACGGGGCCGCGAAGATCAACCAGTGCCCGCCCGGCGGCGCTGCCACGATCGGCGCTCTCGCCTCACTCCTTCACATCGCGCCCCTGTCCCTGAACCCCGCGAACGGCATCGAAGGGCCGACGCTGCTCGCGGTCATCGATGAAGAGCGTTGCATCGGCTGCGTGAAGTGCCTGCCGCCCTGCCCTGTGGACGCCATAGTCGGGGCGCGGAAGCAGATGCACACCGTCGTCGCCGCGCTGTGCACGGGCTGCGAACTGTGCGTGGCTCCCTGCCCGGTCGATTGCATTTCGATGGTTCCGCGCAGCGCGGCGGCGGCTGCGCCCGCAATTCCCGATCCCGTTGCGAACCGCGACCGCTACCTCGCGCACAACGCCCGAATCGCCCGTCGTGCTCATGAGCACGCCACACTGCTTGCCGTGCGGAAGCAGTCCGCTCGGCTCATCGGCTAGGCCACACCGGCCGTGCATTCAGCCACGCGCAGGGCGATCTATCGGCGGCTGCGGGACGCCAACCCCGAACCGAAGACCGAGCTGGAATATCACTCGCCGTTCGAGCTGCTGGTCGCGGTCATGCTCTCGGCGCACACCACCGACAAGAGCGTCAACGTCGCGACGCGCAAGCTGTTCCCCGTGGCCAACTCTCCACAGGCGATCGTCGATCTCGGAGTTGAGCGCATCAAGGAGTACCTGCGGACGGTCGGGCTGTTCAACACCAAGGCGAACAACCTGATCGGACTGTGCCGGCAGATCCTGGAGCTGCACGGGGGCCGCGTGCCCGCGGACCGGGAGTCGCTGGAGGCCCTTCCCGGAGTCGGCCGCAAGACGGCGAGCATCATCCTCAACATCGTGTTCGGGCACAGCGACATTGCCGTGGACACTCACATCTTCCGTGTAGCGAACCGCACGGGACTCGCCCCCGGCAAGACGCCTCGCGCAGTCGAGGATGCCCTGGTTGCCTGCACGCCGGACGAATTCAAGAAGGACGCACATCACTGGCTCCTGCTGCATGGACGCTACGTCTGCACCGCCCGCACGCCGGCGTGTCCACGATGCATCATCAGGGACCTGTGTGAGTATCCGTCGAAGACTGCGCCGCCCGCGCGCGCCGCCTCCAAGCGCGCTCGGCGGGCGAGGTAGCTCGATGCCCGTCTTCGCAGGCCACAGCCGCGTGGAAATGCGCCGCATGTACCTCGACGCATGGCGCAAGTTTGCGGCGAAGACGCCCCTGCAGCCGCTGGAAGCACAGCTCGCGGCCGTCATAGCCGAGCATCCCGAGTACATCGGATGGCTCGAGACCGGCGAGGAGGCGCTGGCCGCCGATTTTACTCCCGAGGGTGGGCGTCAGAATCCCTTCCTGCACCTGGGCCTGCACTTGGCGATCCGGGAGCAGGTGGCCACCGACCGACCCAGCGGAATCGCACAGCTGCACGCGAGCCTGTCGGCACGCTTCGGGAGCGCGCACGCGGCCGAGCACGCGATGCTGGAGCCGCTCGCGCAGATCATCTGGGAGGCCCAGCGGGACAACCGCGCTCCGGATGAGCAGGTATACCTCGAGCGCCTGCGGACACTCGCGTCCTCCTGATCCGAAGCGACGAGCTTCGAGAGCCCGTACGACCCGGTGGGCGGCTACTTCCTGGGCAGGTACAGGTCCGTGAGCGTGCCCGCGAAGGCCTCGGCGGCACCGGCAACGGTCTCGGACAGTGTGGGGTGCGGATGAATGGTCAGCCCGACATCCGCCGCGTCGGCGCCCGTTTCGATGGCGAGCGCCACCTCGCTGATGAGATCGCCGGCGTTCGTCCCGACGATGCCCCCACCGAGGACTCGATGCGTCTGCGGATCGAACAGCAGCTTGGTGAACCCGTCTTCGCGTCCCAAGGACAGCGAGCGGCCATTCGCGACCCAGGGGAATGAGCCTTTCTTGAACGCGATTCCCTGCGCCCTGGCCTCGGTCTCCGTGAGCCCCACCCACGCGATCTCCGGGTCGGTGTAAGCAACGGACGGAACGACGCGAGCATCGAATGACCGCTTGTGTCCGGCAGCCACTTCCGCGGCCACTTTCGCCTCGTGCATCGCCTTGTGCGCGAGCATCGGCGCCGAGGCGATGTCGCCGACGGCAAAGATATGCGCCACGTTGGTGCGCATCTGCTTGTCCACCGGCACGTAGCCGCGGTCGGACACGTTGACGCCGGCGGCGTCTGCGGCAATCGCCTTGCCGTTTGGCAGACGGCCCACCGCGACCAGCACCCGGTCGAACATCTGCGGTGCGGGAGCCTTGTCTGCCTGGAAGGTGACGCGCAACCCCTCGGTCAGCGCTTCCACCTTCGAGACCTTCGTGCCCAGCAGGATCTGCTCGTAGCGCGAGCGGATCCGCTTCTCCAGCGGGCGCACCAGGTCCGGGTCGCATCCCGGCATGAGCTGGCTGGTCAGTTCCACGACGCTCACGCGGCTGCCGAGCGCGTCGTAGACACACGCCATTTCGAGCCCGATGATGCCGCCGCCGACGATGAGCAAGCCGCCGGAGAACTCTGGCAGCTCCAGCGCGTCGGTGGAGTCCATGATGCGCGGATCGGCAGGCAGCCCGGGCAGGCGGACGGATTCGGACCCGGCGGCGATGATGCATTGCTCGAAGCGGATCCGCACCGAGCCGCTGCTGCCCATCACTTCGACGACATTCGGGCTCACGAACCGTCCCGACCCCTGCACGACATCGACCTTGCGCTGCCTGGCCAGGGTCCGCAGGCCGCCGGTCAGCTTGTTGACGACGGACTGCTTCCACGACCGGAGCGCCGGCAGGTCGACCGCAGGCGCGCCGAAAACGATGCCGTGCTCGCTCATCTCCTCGACTTCCTCGATGACCCTGGCGGCATGCAGCAGGGCTTTCGAAGGGATGCAGCCCACGTTCAGGCACACTCCGCCGAGGCTGGGCCAGCGCTCGACCAGCGTGACCTGCAGGCCGAGATCGGCCGCCCGGAACGCCGCGGTGTAGCCGCCTGGACCTGCGCCGAGCACCAGCAGCTGGGTCGAGCGGTTGAATTGCTCTTCCGCGCGGCCCCGCTTGGCCAGATCGGGAACGGGCATTCGCACCGTATCGCCGGCTCCCTCGGGTCGAGCAGCCGGTGCGGGATCGGGGGATACAGGACCGGCGGATACAGGACCGGCGGATACAGGACCGGCGGATGCAGGACCCGCAGATGCCGAGACTGCGGGTGCGGGCGGCGTCGCGGATGCGGCAGGCTTCGCCGGAGTTGTCGTTGACGCTGCGGCAGCCGGCGTAGGTGCCCCGGATGCGGCAGAAGCAGGAGCCTGCGCGTTTGCCTCGATACGCACGATGACGGCACCCTTGGATACCTTGTCGCCGCGCTTCAGCAAAACCTCGGTGATCGTTCCGGCGGAACTGGCCGGGACGTCCAGCGACGCCTTATCGGTCTCGAGCGTGATGAGCGGCGTGTCGATGTCGATGCTATCGCCTGCCTTCACCAACACATCGACGACGGAGACGTCGCTGTTGTTGCCGAGATCCGGGATGAGCAGATCGATCCGGCTCACGGAAGCGCCTCGACGAGAGCGTGCGGGTTGGCCAGTGCCTGAGCGAGGTACGTCGTAAACCGCGCGGCGGACGCGCCGTCGATGACTCTGTGATCGTACGAGAGTGAGAGCGGGAGCATGAGCCGCGGCACGAACGCGCCATCACGATATACGGGCCGCATCGCCGAGCGAGACACGCCAAGAATGGCCACTTCGGGCGCATTGATGATCGGTGTAAAGGCCGTGCCGCCGATGCCACCAAGGCTGGAAATCGTGAAGCACCCGCCCTGCATGTCCGATGCGGACAGCTTGCCCGCGCGCGCCTTCTCGGACAGCTCCGCGAGCTGCCGCGCCGTCTTGTAGATGTCCTTTTGATTTGCGTCGCGCACGACGGGCACGACGAGACCATTGGGCGTATCCGCGGCGAAGCCGATGTGCACGTACTTCTTGAGAATCAGGTTCGCTCCGCCCGGATCGAGCGATGCGTTGAACTGCGGAAACTCCTGCAGCGCCCTGACGCACGCGCGCATGACGAAGGCCAGGGGCGTGAGCTTGATCCCCGCTTCCTGCGCCGTCTGCTTCAGCTTCGTGCGCAGATCCTCGAGCTCGGTGATGTCCGCCTCGTCGAACTGCGTGACGTGCGGAATGTTCACCCAGCTCGCATGCAGGCGCGGGCCGGAGATCTTCTGGATGCGAGTAAGAGGCTTCGTCTCGACAGGCCCGAACTGGGCGAAGTCCACCACCGGCACGGCAGGCAACGCTCCGCCAGCCGCTCCCCCGCTGCCTGCGCCCGCACCCATCGCCGCAGATCCCGACATCGTCTGCTTCACGAACGCCTTCACATCGTCATGCGTGATGCGTCCCTTGAACCCTGTGCCCGTGACTCTCGTCAGATCGACGCCCAACTCACGCGCAAACATGCGGACGGAGGGCCCCGCGTGCGCACGCGAGAAGCCAGGCTCGTTGATCAGCGGGAGATCGGGCGCCGTTGCAGGCTTGGCGGCTACTGCGGGGGCAGCCGATACTGCAGCGGCAGCCGATGGCGCTGGCGCGGCCGGGGTAGGAGAGCGCGCTCCGGCTGACGGGGCCGTTGGGGCTGCCGATGATGATGGCGCGGGGGCTGCTGGGGCCGCCGACGTTGCACGGGCTGCTGACGTCGCAGGGGCTGCTGACGTCGCAGGGGCCGCAGACGTCGCGGCGGCCGGGGCCGAATCGCTCGCCGCAGCAGCGCAACGCACAGTGGCGATCAGGTCCCCTGGAGATACGGTCCCGCCTTTGGAAACGTGAATCTTCTCGACGACGCCGGCGGCGGTGGACGGCACGTCCATAGCCGCCTTTTCCGTCTCCAGCGTGACGAGCGGCGTCTCGAGCTCGATCGTCTCGCCAGCCTTGACGAGCACGTCGATGACGGCGACGTCCTTGAAGTTGCCCATGTCGGGCACGCGCACTTCTACGAGGCGAGCTGCCGCGTTCATCGGTATGGTTCTTTTAGACTTTCCAGGGTACGGGCTTGGACGGATCGACGCCGAGCGCCTCAATGGCCTTCACGACGGTCGCGCGGTCGACTTTGCCCTCGTCCGCGAGCGACTTGAGCGCCGCGACCGCGATGTGATTGCGATCCACTTCGAAGTGCTTCCGCAAGGCAGCGCGCGAGTCGGACCGGCCGAACCCGTCAGTGCCGAGCGTGACGTACCGTCCGCCCACCCATTGCCGGATCTGGTCTGGAACGTTGCGCATGTAGTCCGTCGCGGCGATCGCCGGACCTTCGCGGTCCTTCAGGAGTTCCTGCACGTACGCAACGCGCGGCGTGTCCGTGGGATGCAGCAGGTTCCAGCGCTCGATCTCGAGCGCTTCGCGGCGCAGCTCGCTGAAGCTCGTGACGGAGTAGATGTCGGAGGGCACGCCGTAGTCCTTCTCCAGAATCTGCGCAGCGGCGAGCACTTCCCGCAGAATCGTGCCCGATCCGAGCAGCGTGACCCGGACCTTGCCGCGGCCGCCACTCTTCAGGAGATAGCCTCCCTTGAGAATCCCGGCCTCAGCGCCCTTCGGCAAAGCGGGCTGGGCGTAGTTCTCGTTCATCACCGCAATGTAGTAGAAGACGTTTTCCTGGTTGACGTACATGCGGCGCATGCCGTCATGGATGATGACGGCAAGCTCGTACGCGTAGGTCGGGTCGTACACGATGCAATTCGGGACCGTCGTCGCGACGAGCGTGCTGTGGCCGTCCTGGTGCTGCAGGCCCTCGCCCGCAAGCGTCGTCCGCCCTGCCGTTGCGCCGAGAAGGAATCCGCGCGCCTGGATGTCGCCGGCGGCCCAGATGAAATCCCCGACGCGCTGAAAGCCGAACATCGAGTAGAAGATATAGAACGGCACCATGTTGATGCCGTGATTGCTGTACGCGGTGCCCGCGGCGATCCAGGAGCACAGCGAGCCGGCCTCGTTGATGCCCTCCTCGATCATTTGCCCCTTCCTGTCCTCCCGGTAGGACATCAGGGTCTCGGCGTCCTGCGGCGTGTAGAGCTGCCCGGCAGAGGAGTAGATGCCGATCTGGCGGAACAGGCCTTCCATGCCGAACGTGCGGGCCTCGTCGGGAACGATGGGGACGATGTTCTTGCCGATGGTCTTGTCCTTGAGGAGGACCGTCAGGATCCGCACGAACGCCATCGTCGTGGAAATCTCGCGCTCGCCGGTCCCTTCGAGCACCTGCGCGAAGGCCTCGAGCGGCGGCACGGCCAGCGGCGGAGCCTCCTTGCGCCGGGCCGGCAGGAATCCGCCCAGCAGGGAGCGCTTCTCGTGCAGGTAGCGATTCTCGTCCGACGCCTCGTCCGGCTTCCTGAACGGCAGGCGCGCGATGTCATCGTCGGAAACAGGGATGTGGAAGCGGTCGCGGAAGGCGCGCAGATCCTCCTCGGAAAGCTTCTTCTGCTGGTGGGCGACCATCTGGCCCTCGCCGCCCTTGCCAAGGCCGAAACCCTTCACCGTCTTCGCGAGAATGACAGTGGGCTGGCCCTTGTGGCTCATGGCCGCCGAGTAGGCCGCAAACACCTTGCGCGGATCGTGGCCGCCGCGGTTGAGGTGCCAGATCTCCTCGTCCGACATGTTGGCGACCATCGCCTTCAGCTCTGGAAACTTCCCGAAGAAGTGCTCGCGCGTGTACGCGCCGCCCTTCGCCTTGAAGTTCTGGTACTCGCCGTCTACACACTCCTCCATCACGCGACGCAACAGGCCCTTGGTGTCGCGCGCGAGCAGCGGGTCCCAACGCGAGCCCCACACCACTTTGATCACGTTCCAGCCCGCGCCGAGGAAGGCGGCCTCGAGCTCCTGGATGATCTTGCCGTTGCCGCGCACCGGGCCGTCCAGGCGCTGCAGGTTGCAGTTGATCACGAAGACGAGATTGTCCAGCTTCTCGCGCACGGGCATCGTCAGCGCGCCCATCGACTCCGGCTCGTCCATCTCGCCATCGCCGAGGAATGCCCACACCTTCCGGTCCGAGGGCTGCGCCAGGCCGCGGTTCTCCATGTAGCGGATGAAGCGCGCCTGGAAGATCGCCATCATGGGCCCCAGGCCCATCGACACGGTCGGGAATTGCCAGAAATCCGGCATTAGCCAGGGGTGTGGATACGAGGAAAGTCCCTTGCCGGGGCCGCCGGCCTCCTGGCGGAAGTTGCGCAGCTGCTCCTCGGCGAGCCGCCCTTCCAGGTAAGCGCGCGCGTAGATGCCGGGCGAGGAGTGGCCCTGCATGAAGATCATGTCGCCGGGATGCTTGTCGGAGGGCGCGCGCCAGAAGTGGTTGAACCCAACTTCGTACAAGGTGGCGGAGGATGCATAGCTGGACAGGTGTCCCCCGTACTCGGAGGAGACCCGATTGGCCTGCACCACCATCGCCATCGCGTTCCAGCGGATGTAGGCCTCAACGCGGCGCTCGAGGGCGCGGTTGCCGGGATATTCAGGCTCGCGCCCGGTCGGGATCGTGTTGACGTAGGCCGTGTTCGGCTTGAACGGCAGATAGGCGCCGCTGCGGCGCGTGTAGTCGATGAGCCGTTCGAGGATGAAGTGCGCGCGCTCCGGGCCGTGCGTCTTCAGCACCGAGTCGATCGACTCGAGCCATTCCTGGGTCTCGACGGGGTCGAGATCTTCCAGCTTGGGAGGTTCTGTCATGCTGTCTGCTCTGGCCTGACTCTCGCTTCGTGACGCTGGCGGCAGCGCAATTCTGCGCCGGCCTCGAATACCGGCGTCGCAGCGGCGCCAAGCCAGGAACTAAACAATATAGAATAGAGCGCGCTGGCGGTGTGCGAAGGAGCGAGAGAAATCGCGACTACACAAGCGGCGCAATGATCCGGGTTTCACCCGCGATGGTCAAGCAAACGGGCACGCCTACCGATGTCTCTACTTCCGCCAGCACAAACCCCGCAAATCCAGCGAGTGAGCGCCCGTGGCGCCCGCGAAATCGACGCTCTGCTCGTGATCGTGCCGCCGTCCGCGCAGGCCGACACTTTCGCCGGGCTGCCGGAAAGCGAGCGCTGGCAGGAGCTCAACGCACGCTCCAAGCCCCGTTCGGGGACGCTGCGGTCCACGGTCCTGGCGAATCCTCGCCGGACGCTCGCCGCAGTGGGTTATCTGAGGGCGGAGGCGACGAATTTCGAGAGGCTGGCCCTCGCCGGAAGCCTCCTCAAGGAGTGCGCTCCACGGGGCGCCGAAACGCTCGGACTTGCCGCCCTCGGCGACGGCCAATCGGTCGGGGCGGCTACCGCGTGCCTGGATGCGTTGCTCGCCGCCGCGCTCGCCCAGTCGTTCTCCCTACCCAGCTTCCGCTCATCCAAACGTGACGGGCGGCGCGTCAGGAGCCTCTTTCTACTGGGCGGTAAGGAAATCGATGTCCGCTACGCGGCCGCCGCTGCGCGCGGCAACAACCTCGCCCGCTGGCTCACTGCACTACCGCCAAACATATTGAACGCCCGCAGCTATCGTCGTGCGATTGCCGAACTCGCACGCGGGCACGGCCTGTCGATGCGTTGGCTCGACGAACGCGCATTGAAGCGCGCCGGAGCAAACGCGTTCCTCGCAGTGAGCGCCGGCAACGCACAGCGCACGGCGGGCATCGCACACCTGAAGTATCGTCCCGGACGCCGCAGCGCGGCGCAGCCGCCGGACGTGACCCTGGTGGGCAAGGGAATCCTCTTCGACACGGGCGGCATCAATCTCAAGCCGCACAAGTCGATGCTCGACATGCACACCGACATGGCCGGAAGCGCAGTTGCGCTGGCAACCCTGCTCGCGCTCGCCGAGCTGCGCGCGCCGCTGGCCGCAGATGCATGGCTCGCTGTGACCGAGAACGAGATTGGACCCAAAGCGTATCGCCCACAGGACGTCGTTCGCGCGAGCAACGGCGTGACCATCCAGGTGATCCATACGGATGCCGAAGGCCGCATGGTGCTGGCCGACACGCTCGCCCTGGCGAGCCGGACACGGCCCCGATTCATGATCGATTTCGCAACGCTCACGGGCGCCTGTGTCTATGCGCTCACCGAGCGCATGAGCGGAGTGTTCACCAACAGCCCGGGCCTGGTGCCCAAGCTGCTCGAAGCCGGACACTCGAGCGGCGAACGGGTGTGGAACTTCCCCTTCGATCCCGATTTCGACAGCGACCTCGACAGTAAGGTCGCGGATATCGTGCAATGCACCGCGGACGGCAAGGGCGATCACATTCTCGCGACGCGGTTCCTCAGCCGCTTCGTACCCGAGAGCCTCCCGTGGGCCCACGTCGACCTGTCCTCCGCCACTGCGCGTGGCGGGCTCGGTCACGTCAACACCGAGATCACCGGCTTCGGCGTGCGCTACGCACTGGACCTGATCCTCAGGCAGGGCATCCTCGATGGCCTGGAGCGCAAGAAGTGACGAGTCTGACCCTTCGCCGTCCCGATGACTGGCATCTGCACCTGCGCGACGGCGATGAGCTGCGGGCCGTGCTCCCGTATACGGCCGCTCGCTTCGCCCGTGCGATCGTCATGCCGAATCTCAAGCCGCCTGTCACCACCACGGCCCAGGCGCTCGCCTACCGCGGACGAATTCTCGCTGCGCTGCCGCCTGGCGCAGGATTCGAGCCGCTGATGACGCTGTACCTCACGGATGGGACCGACCCGGGCGAAGTCGACCGCGCCAAGGCCAGCGGACAGGTCCATGCCTTCAAGCTGTATCCGGCCGGCGCAACCACGCACTCGGACGCCGGGGTCACGGACATCCGGCGCATCGACGCTGTGTTGGCGCGGATGGCCGAGCTCGGCGTGATTCTGCAGGTGCACGGTGAGGTCACCAATCCAGCCGTCGACGTGTTCGACCGCGAGGCCCGCTTCATCGACGGCGTGCTGGCCGGAATCGTGGAGCGGTTTCCGGCGCTGCGAATCGTTTTCGAGCACATCACGACGCGCGCCGCCGCGGACTTCGTGCGCTCCGCGCGACCGGGAGTCGCCGCAACCATCACGCCACAACACCTTCTGATGAATCGCAACGCCCTGTTCGCTGGGGGGATCCGGCCGCACCACTACTGCCTCCCCGTGCTGAAGACCGAAAGCGATCGTCGCGCTCTGCTCGAGGTCATCGCGAGCGCGGATCCACGCTTCTTCCTGGGAACGGATAGCGCGCCCCACGCGCGGAACGCGAAGGAAGCGGCATGCGGGTGCGCGGGGATCTTCTCAGCGCCTGCGGGCATCGAGCTGTACGCGGAAGCCTTCGACGCCATCGGCGCGTTGGGACGGCTGGAGGGCTTCGCCTCTGAGTTCGGTCCCGACTTCTACGAGTTGCCGCGCAACGAGGAACGAATCACCCTCGTCAAGGAATCGTGGGAGGTTCCCGCCTGCTATCGGTTCGGCAAGGAAGAGATCGTGCCCCTGCGGGCCGGCGAACGCATCGCCTGGCGCCTCGCGAACACTCAGCAGGCGAGCGCCGACGCAGGAGACGGGCGAAAGTGAACCAGGGCGAGCCCACGCCGGCAACGCCACTGCACGCGAATGCCGATCTCATGTCGAGGAGGTTTCGCGGCTTCCTTCCAGTCGTGGTCGACGTGGAGACGGGTGGGTTCCACTCCTCCACGGACGCGCTGCTGGAGATCGCCGCGGTACTGATAGACATCGACGCAGATGGCACGCTCAAGCGCGGTGTCACGCACAATTTCCACGTCAAGCCGTTTGAGGGAGCGCGGCTCGACCCTGCATCGCTCTCGATCACCGGGATCGACCCGCATCACCCTTTGCGCCCCGCGCTTCCCGAGCGCGATGCCCTCCAGAGGATCTTCCGCGAGATCCGCCACGCAGTGCGCGGCTACAACTGCCGGCGGGCCGTATTGGTCGGCCACAATGCGGCGTTTGATCTTGGATTCCTCAACGCTGCGGTTGCCCGGGCGGAGGTGAAACGCAACCCGTTCCACCCGTTCTCGTGTTTCGACACGGCGACGCTTGCAGGCGCAGCCCTGGGTCAAACGGTGTTGGCGAAGGCCCTGACCGTCGCGGGCCTGGAATGGGATCCACGCAACGCACATTCGGCGTCCTACGATGCGGAACGCACTGCGGATATTTTCTGCCTCATCTGCAATCGCCTGAGCGGCAGCTACAGGGACGCCGAGGAGCGCGCTCGCTCGCTCGGGTGGCTGAACAATCCTGCCGCCGAGCCGGCGAACGAAGATCCGCCACTGGAGAGTTAGTACGGTGGCGGTCTTGCGGCGCGCCTACTTGGCCGCGCCGGCCTCACTGAGCAGCTTCTTCAACTCTCCGTTGCGATACATCTCGAGCGCGATGTCGCACCCGCCCACGAGCTCGCCCTTCACGTAGAGCTGCGGATAAGTGGGCCAGTTCGAGAAGCGCTTGAGCGCATCGCGCAGCTCGGGCTCCTCGAAAATATTGATGTGCTTGAATTCCGCGCCGCAGGCACGCAGGGCGGCCACGGTCTGGGCGGAAAAGCCGCACTGCGGGAAATCGGGCGTGCCCTTCATGAACAGCACTACGGGGCTCGAACCGATTTCCGACTTGATTCTCTCGACCACGTCCATCGCACTCACCTCTTGTCTCGGGCTGTGCCCGACTCTTCAGGGGAATCGCTCAAAGCCGCGACCCCCTGCTGTAGCGGCGCCGGTTGCGCCGGGAAGACCGCCCCGGGAAGAACACTCCGGTGTTCGAGCGCCGCAATGAGCTGCCATTGCTCCGCCGGACTCATCGAGCTCCAGCGGCCGATCTCGGCTACCGTACGGCGGCAGCCGATGCACAGGCCCCCGCTATCCAGCACACAGACCTTGGTGCACGGGGACGGCGGACCCGGCTCCGGCGGGCGAACTGGCGGCATGCCGCGGATGATGGCATGCCCGCAAAACCGCCGCGAGACTTCAGCAGAGCCTCCGCGGCGTTGAATTATGGGGGTCGGTCGCCTATTCTTCAAACCCGCCGCCGGCCGTCCAAGCGTGGCAGAACAAGAACTTGGAGCCGCGGCGCGCACCCGCACCCCGAGGGAGACTCGCGCATGAACCCACTTAATTCCATCACTGGCTCCATCATCACCGGCTTGATCATCGCGTTGGCGATCGCACTCGGGATCGCCCCGACCCAGTTCAACGAGCTCGGCCTGGCGCGCTGGTTTCACATCATCTCCGGCGTCACCTGGATCGGCCTGCTCTACTACTTCAATGTGGTGCAGACCCCGGCGATGGCAAGGGCTGCCGCCGACAAAGGCGGACCGGGCGGTGCGGGAGTGTCCAAATATGTCGCACCGCTGGCACTGCTGTGGTTCCGCTGGTCCGCCGTGGCGACCTGGTTCACCGGCGTCTGGTACCTCACGTATGCGGGCCACTTCATGGACGCCCTCACGCTGGGCCACGGCGGCCAGGACCTGTACGGCCTGACGATCGGAGCCGGAGCGTGGCTGGGGACGATCATGCTGTTCAACGTCTGGGTGCTCATCTGGCCCAACCAGAAGAAGATCCTGGGGATCGTGACGGCGACGGACGAGCAGAAGGCGAAGGCGCGCAAGGTGGCCTTGATGGCCTCGCGCACGAACTTCGTGCTGTCGATTCCGATGCTGATGTGCATGGCCTCCGCCAGCCACGGGCTACCTTTTTAGTTGATTGGCGCAAAGCGCTGCGGTTCCACCACCTTGCCGGCAAAAGCCACGCCTTTTGCCGGCCGTCGATCCATGCGCTCGCCTCGACTTCCGCGCAAAGCGCCGCAGGCGCTTTGCGCCAATGAACAAGTGAGGCGCCTTTGGCGCCTCGCTCGTTTTTTGTGTAGCCTTTCCCAATGCCCGAACTGCCCAAGGATCTGCCCGATCAGGTTGCCGCCGCATTGCTCGAGGATGTGGGCACGGGCGACGTGACGGCACGCCTCGTACCGGCCGAGCAGCAGGCGCGAGGCCGCGTGATCACCCGTGAAGATGCGGTGCTGTGCGGACAGGAATGGGTGAACGAGACCTTCCGTCGCCTGGATAGCGCGATTCGCGTGGACTGGCGCGCGCACGATGGCGATCGCCTCCGCGCAGACCAGGTGATCTTCCAGATCGGTGGCCGCGCCCGGCCCATACTCACTGGCGAGCGCACAGCGCTCAACTTCCTGCAGCTGCTGTCCGCAACCGCAACGCAGGCACGCCATTTCGTGGACGCCGTCGCCGGAACGGGCTGCATCATTCTGGATACCCGCAAGACGCTGCCCGGTCTGCGAACCGCGCAGAAGTACGCGGTTCGCTGCGGCGGCGCGCACAATTACCGCATCGGCCTGTTCGACCTCGTCCTGATCAAGGAGAACCACATCGCCGCCGCAGGCTCGATCGTCGGCGCCATCGAGGCGGCGAGGCGCACCGCGCCCGGGCTGAAGATCGAAGTGGAGGTCGAGTCGCTCGCGGGACTGGAGCAGGCGCTGGGCGCGGCTCCCGACATCGTCATGCTGGACAACTTCAGCCACGTCGACATGCAGCGGGCCGTCGAGGTCACGCGCTCCCGGAGCCCGGGCGTCAAGCTCGAGGCATCCGGGAACGTGGCCCTTGAGACCGTCCGCGCCATCGCGGAGACGGGCGTCGACTATGTCTCTGTGGGTGGCCTCACCAAGCACGTGCGGGCAATCGATCTCTCCATGCGGTTCGAATTCGGCTAGCCCGCCGGGAACGCTGCCGGCAGCGCGGCCACGCTCCTGGTCGGCTCGACGTCGCCCGCGCTTGCCCATTGCCATTGGTCCACGAGGCTCCACCAGATGCTCTCGCCGGGCGCGTGCGCACGGTGATTGCGAATCGAGTCCACGAGATCCTGCAGGAATTGCTGCAGATCCGGCCAGTAGTGGAAGGCGAACCAGAAGAACACCACCACGAACCCGACCCACAGAATGCTGCCCCACACCGCAAACCAAACGCCTGCGCCGGGACCGTGGGCGTAGTACGCCGCGTGGCGCGTGGCGCGCAGAGGTGCTGCAGCCACGTGCAGCAGAACGCACAGGATCAGGATGCTTGCCCAAAGCGGAATCCCCGGGGGCGGCGCCCATCCGAAAATCGTTCCTCTCATGATCAGCTGCGCGACGGCGAGCAGGAATGCGACGATCAGCACGGCGTTGCAGATCGCGGCAATTGGGATCATGACGCCCGTCAACACCCGCGCCGCATAGCCCGCGTCTTCAGCGTCGGGCGGGCCTCCCCACCGCATGTTCGCTTTCATCGCGAGCCTCCCGCGGCGCATCTCACGCCGCCATTCGCGTCTGTGCTGGCGCGCCTGGCGCCTCGCGTGGCGGCTCCACTGGCCGTCCTTGAAGGACGCGTACTGCTTCTTCGCCTCCTCGATCAGATGTTGCGCATCGAACGGGAGCCCGTGCGCGGCAGCGCGCTCCTCGGATGTGCTCGCGTAAGGGATCACGAACATCATCACGATGTAGGCGAGAATCCACGCTCCCCACGTCAGGATGGCCAGCGCAACGAAGATGATGCGGACGATCGACACGTCGACGTCGAAATACGCGGCGATCCCCTTGCAGACGCCACTGATCATCGCGCCTTCGTGAATCTGGTACAGGCGCTTCGGTGCGGCGGACTCCGTCGAGCCCGAGGTGCCCTGCGATTTGTCGGCCTGCTCGCCCGCCTTCCCCCGTTCTCCGGCAGCCCCTGCCGGGCCGTCGACGGGGCCCATCTCGCTCAGGGTTTGTTGAACTTCCTCCGTGGTGACGACGCTCTTGTGCTGACTCAGAAAACGGCTGCACTTCTCGGCAATCGCCTGTTCGAGATCGGCGAGGATCTCGGCGCGGTCCGGGTCCTGCTGCAGTTTCGTCTGCGCGCCGTCGAGGTAGGCCCGCAGCGCCTCGTAACCGGCCTCTTCGATCTGGTAGGCGTTGCCATTCAGGCTGATCGTGACCACTTTGCGCATGGCTATTTTCCCATCTGCTGGATTGTTCTATTGATGGCTTTCCAGTAGTCGCTCAACTCGTCGAGCTCCGCGCGGCCTTCCACGGTGAGCTGGTAGTACTTGCGCGGCGGACCGGCTTCCGATTCCTGCCATTCATACTTGAGCAGGCCCTCGCGGCGCATGCGGCTCAGGAGCGGATACAGCGTGCCCTCCTGAGTTGCGAACTCCGTGTCGGCCAGCTTCTTCAGCATGTCGGCGACGTACACCTTGTCGGCCGCGATGATCTTCAGGATCAGAAACTCGAGCAGTCCCTTGCGGATCGGGCTGAATTTCTCGTTGACGCTCATTCAGGTCCTTTTCGCATGACGGTACCTTTTTATCACAAGGTATCAGGGCAATCAACGGGTCCAGTGGAGAATCGGTACGGGCAGGGGCCTGAGGCAGAGAAGGCGCAGCTGGGTTTCGAGCGATGACCGCTGCAGGCCACGACGGGCTTCAGGCGCCGACAGACTTTCAGGCTGAGACGGGCTTCAGGCCGCGAGAGGCAGGGCTCTCGGCAGATAATTGAACGGCGTTCACTTATCTGCTGGAGGACCCCTGTCGCTGGCGGGGCGCGTCGCTGCCGGCCCTGCAAGCTGCGTCAAGCGGCGGACGGGGGACTTCAGGCGACGGCGGACTTCAGGACCCGCTGCGGCTGCGCGACGCCATAGCCTTGGGCGTAATCGACGCCCAGGCTGGTCAGCATCTGGATGATCTCGGCGTTCTCGGCAAACTCGGCGATGGTTTTCTTGCCGGTCAGATGGCCTATCTCGTTGATCGAGCGAACCATTTCGCGATCGATCGGGTCCCGCAGGATCTCGCGCACGAAGCTGCCGTCAATCTTCAGGAAGTCCACCGGGAAGTGTTTGAGGTAGCCGAACGAGGACAGCCCGGTGCCGAAGTCATCGAGGGCGAACTTGCAGCCGAGCTCCTTGAGCGCCTGGATGAAGCGGTTGGCCTGCGAGAAGCTCGCGACGGCCGCCGTCTCCGTAATCTCGAAGCAGATCTTCGAGGCATCCAGTCCGCTGCGGTGAAACTGATCGATGACGAACGGCAGGAACTTGTCATCGCCCAGGCTCTGCCCGGACAGATTGATCGAGCACAGCATCAGGTTCTGGCGCTCGTCGGCCTCGGAAACCAGCCAGCGCAGCGCATTCTCGATGACCCAGCGGTCGATTGCGGGCGTGATGCCATAGCGCTCCGCGGCCGCAATGAAGTCGTTCGGCGCCACGATGCGCCCGGTCTCGTCCTTGAGGCGCAGCAACAGCTCGTAGTGCGCGCCGGGCTCGACCCGCTGCAACGGCATGATCGCCATGCGGTACAGCTCGAAGCGCCCTTCCTCGAGCGCCGCGTTGATGCGCGCCGCCCATTGCATCTCGCGCCGCCGGCGCATGAGCTCGATGTCGTTCTCGGCGAAGCTGTGAACGCGGTTGCGCCCGCCCTCCTTCGCGGCAGCGCAGGCGCTGTCGGCGGCCGAGAGGATCGACGCCACGTCCTCATTGTCGGCCGTGATCGGCACGACGCCGATGCTGGCGCCGAGCCGGAAGACGCGGTCTTCCCAAGTGAAGCGGAAGTTGCGCACGCCCTCGCGCAGAGTCTCGGCCGTGCGCATCGCCTCATCGAGCGAGCAGCTCTCCAGCAGGATGCCGAACTCGTCGCCGCCCAGGCGGGACAGGGTGTCGCGCCAGCGCACCTTGGATTTCAGCAGCGCGCCGACCTGGCCGAGCAGCGCATCGCCGGCACTGTGGCCGCAGGTGTCGTTGACGATCTTGAACTGGTCGATGTCGAGATAGCACAGGGCGTATGAGGCCTCGCGGGCCTTCGCGCTCTTGAGCGCCCGCTCCAGGCGGCTCTCGAACTCCCGCCTGTTGACGAGGCCGGTGAGCAGATCGTGGCTCGCGTGATAGGACAGGCGGCGATTCAGCTCCCGCGACTCGCTGACGTCGTGGAACACGAGCACGCCGCCGCCGACATGCCCCGATCCGTCCCGGATTGGCGCTGCCGTGCTCTCGACATAGAGCTCGTTGCCATCCCGGCGAATGAGCAGCATCGGCCGTACCGACTTGATCGGACGGATCCGCCGGATCGAGACGCTCAGGGGATTCTCGAGCGGCTCGCAGGTCTCTTCGTGGAAGGCGCGGAAGATCTCCTCCACCGGCCGGCCCATCGCATCCTCGAGCCGCCATCCCGTGAGCTCCTCGGCGACCGGATTGATGTAGTCGATCGTGGAATTGGCGTCCGTGGTGATGACGCCGTCTCCGATCGACTGCAGGGTGATCTGCGCGCTTTCCTTTTCGCGGAACAGGGCCTCTTCGTAGAGCTTGCGCTCGGTGACGTCCAGCTCGACACCCACCAGGCGCAGCAGCCGCCCGTGCTTGTCGACGCGGGCCGTGGCGCGGCTGATGACCCAGCGCCACTCGCCATTGCGATGCCGCATCCTGTGCGTGCTTTCGAAGATCGGCGTCTTGCCGGCAACGTGATCGCGAATCGCGGCCTGCACGCGGGACAGGTCATCCGGATGCACCAGGCTGCGCCAGTCCGGCGAGCCGCGCATGTCCTCGTCCGCGTAGCCGAGCATCGCCTTCCAGCGCGGCGAGAAATAGACCTCGTTGCTCTCGACATCGAAATCCCAGAGCCCATCGTTCGCCGAAGCCTGGGAGAGCAGCGTGCGCTCCTCGAGCTTGGCCAACCGCGTCTCGATGCGGATGCGCTCCAGCCCCGTGGCGAGACTCGTACCCAACAGCTTCATCAGAAGCTGCAGGTTCACGTCCCAGGCGCCGCGCGGCAGCGTATGGCACAGGCCGAGGAATCCGGCGGGTCGGCCCTGCACCCGCAGAGCCACGAGCAGCGCCGATCCTACCTGCAGCTCCGCGAGCCGCTGGGATTCGGCGGCCTGCTCACGCCTCGGGGCGCTGGTGTCCCGCAGCTCGGAAAGGCGCAGATGATCCAGGCGTGATTTCAGCCAGGGGAAGGATTCGATCCCCGTCCCCACCAGCCCTTCCGGGCGGCATTGCGCAAAGGCGCTGCGTGCGACCTGCACGTCCTCGACGACCAACTCGTCGTGACGGAAGGCTATGAGGAATGCACAGTCGCTCGCGGTTGCATCGCGGAGCAGTTCGAGGTTGCGCCGGACGCACTCGTCCACCGTCTCGCGGCGCATGTTCTGGAAGTCGACGGCGATCTTGGTGCAGGCGACATCGAGGCCGAGAACCGGCTTGGGGGCGCGGCCAGTCCAGGCATCTGCCGAAAGGATGTCCGACGCGGTGAATTCCGCGGGCTTATCCGGCGGCAGCGACGACATTTGACCCTGACCTCCCGAACCGACGGGTTCCGCAGTCCCCCGTCAGCGCTTCTCGCCCGCAGTAAATCGAGGAGCATTCCATGGCATCTTCTGCGGATTTAAGTACTTGCGCCGGATTCTCGCACACTAATGAAGGAATTCAAGCTAAGACGCTGTTCGAACAGGACTTGGCGAGTTAACAGAATCCGGCTGGCTTCTCGTGGATGACGGGCAAGGCTACTCCCAAGCCGCTTCCGGTGTCTGCGCACTGCTGCCCAGAAATCGCCGTCGTACTCACTTCAGCGCGTCCCTGGCAAGCGCGAACAGCCGCTTGAGCTCCGACTCCATCTCGCTTTGCAACCTCTCCAGGCCAGCGGCATCCGTCACACGCGGCACGTACCGGGGCGGGCCGACTGCGATGACGATGCGCGACAGCGGCACCGGTATGACGAACTTGTCCCACTTGATGAGCCAGGCCCGCGAGGCCGCGTAGGCCATCGGCAGCATCGGGCGGCCGGACATCTGGGCGAGGAGGATCGCGCCCAGCTTGAACTTGAAGCGCGGGCCGCGCGGACCATCCGGAGTGACGACCGGTGAGACGTTGTCCTGCACGAGCGCCTGGTAGTAGTCCCGCAGCGCCCTCGCGCCGGTGTGCGACGAGGAGCCACGGATGACCCGCCCGCCGAAGCGCCGG
>FTDY01001861.1_pt1 | contig 22869 bp, 15 predicted proteins | sample 1640031 | NCBI WGS metagenome assembly FTDY01 (sample SAMEA3914816, study PRJEB12502) | metagenome | biome: forest; material: soil | place: USA | collected 2011-09-16 | depth 0.3 m
AAGACCGCGACCGAATCGGCACGTGCCGAGGCCGACATTCGCAAGGTTCCTGGCGTGAAGAGCGTCAAGAACTCGACCCGGGTCGCCTCGACCGGAACGAGCGACGCAGCGAAGGAATAGGGCCGGTTGGCCGGCGCGCAGCGCGCCGCTACACTCCAGGCAGTCGTATACCCCGCGATTGCCTTGGAAAGTCCGGCCCGTAGTGCCGTGAATGATTGCGCCACGGTCTGAAACTGAAGCGGTCCTTCTACGCGCGCGCGACGCTGTTGGTCGCGCGCGAGTTGATCGGAAAGCATCTCGTCCACGATGACGGTGTCGTCCGCAGAGTGGGACGAATCGTCGAGACCGAGGCATATCAGGGCCCCAGGGATCTGGCTGCTCACTCCTCCCGCGGACGCACCGCGCGCACCGAAGTAATGTTCGGGCCGCCCGGGCATGCCTATGTCTACTTCATCTACGGATTCTGGAATTGCCTGAACGCGGTCACTGCCCAGGAAGGGACTCCGCACGCGGTGCTGCTGCGCGCACTCGAGCCCGTCGCGGGCATCACCGACAGGACCTGGGGACCGGGCTTGCTTTGCCGTGCGATGCACATCGACCGGCGGCTCAACGGCGCGGATCTTTGCGGAGAGGCGTTGTGGGTGGAGCGGCCACTCGGGCGCGCCAAGGCCGCGCGAGTCAGCCGCAGTCCGCGCATCGGCGTCGAGTACGCCGGCCCCTGGGCTCAGCGGCTGTGGCGATTCTTCGACCGCGACTCCCCGTACGTCTCGACTGCCTCGGGAGCGGTGGCACGCGGGCGGCTGCCCATCAAGTGAGCGCCCTCCCCGGCCGCTGCCGCAGCCAGCCAGTGCGGCAGCGGCCGGCCCCGCGTCGACCCCGAGTCGCCTGCGCGCCTACTGCAGATCCTACGAGGGGACTTGACGCAGCAGCGGCCCCGAATCGTGCAGCGCCGTCAGATTGAACAACTCCGGCCGCAGACTGCGATAGCGCTCGACCGCCACGAACAGCGTGGATGGATCGCGCTGCAGCCGCCGTGACACCTCGGCAAGCGTTGCGACCCCGCGCTCCGTCGCGTACCAGGTGATCAGTGCGCGGGCCATTGCAAGCCGCCGCTGCCTGGACCGGGAAAGCACTTCGGTGCGCTCCAGCCCCAGAGTGCAGGACACCGTATCGATCACCTGCTCAAGCGAGTGGGTGCTGCGGTGGACCCGCTGGTTGCGCGGAATCTGCGTCATGAACTGCCGGTCGCCGAGGACCCGCGGGTCGTCCGCTCCGCCGCGGTCGAAGTTCAGGTCGTCCTCCGCAGGCACGCTGTCGAACATCAGGCGCCGGTACTCGTAGCGCGCCTGATCGGGGCGCTGCGACAACATGCGCAGCGCGACGGTTGTGGTCAGCCATGGAACGCTCGCCATCCCAAGATACGCGCGGTGGCTGCTCAATTCGTAGCCATCGATATCCGCCACGCGCCCGGCGCGGACGGGCAACAGGTGCAGATAGCGGATCATCTTCAGCAGGTACGCCTCCGGATCGATCAGCAGCGCCTGGTAGCGCTGTTGGAACAGATGGCCCGACTCGCCCTGGCGCCGATGCACGCGCCGGGCGTACTGACTGCTCAGGCGCTGCATCAGCCGGCCGACGGGCATGTCGGAGATCTGCACGAGCAGCCGGATCGCATCGATGTCCCAACAGTACGCGTGCACGCGCACGCGACAGCGGACGAGCATGGTCGATAGCAGCCGCTCGAACGTGGCGTAATCCGCCGGGTCGGTGAAAATGGGCTGACGTGCGTTGCTGCGCTGGACGACGTAGTAAACGCCCTCCGGCACATGAAGTCTGGATCGGCGTGACATCCCTGCCTCCCCTATCCGCGTGTGCGGGTTCCATTGATTGTCGAGAATCTGAGTCCTTCCAGCGGGATTCCTTTGCCCCAGCGGAAGTCCTGTGAGCCGTTCAGCGGCGTCAGAATCGGCGGCGCGCGACCTCCTTGTCGTGAGGGAAGAACAGCCAGGATCGTGCAACATCCCCGCATCGCAGGCAAGCGCCGAGCAGCGCTTTCCCTGCTGGAAATCCATTGTCAGACACGGTCGGCGAAGTCCAGGCGCGGCAATCAGGCGACGCAGCTACTGCCACCCGCCGAGGGCGCCCGCACGAACAGTCCTGTTTCGCCCAGGCACCGCAAAGCGCTATGTCCCTATCGCACGGATCAGCGGTCTGCACGTAATCCCTCGACACCACCCGCCCGACAACGCTCACGCGGGAGACAGTAGCTGCCACAGTTACTCTGCGGCGGCGCGTGCGGATATCTCACCTGCTGCGAGCGAAATCGCCCGCTGCGCGGCCGAGCGCCAGCGGATACGGGCTACGACGGCGACAGGTCCAACAGCGCCTTTCCCTCCGGCACCCGGTCTCCCGGGGAACAGTGAATCGCCTCAACGGTTCCCGCGTGCGGCGCCGCGATGGTGTGCTCCATCTTCATGGCCTCGACCACCATCAACGCCTCGCCAGCCGCCACTTTCTGGCCAACCGCTGCAAGGACGGCGACCACAACCCCTGGCAGGGGCGTGGTGAGGCCGCCAGTCGCAGCCGAGGCTGAATACTCGCGGTCGCGCGGATCGTCCAGGCGCAGCTCGAAGTGTTCCGCTGCGAGCCACACGTGCAGCGTCGTTCCCTGCAGCAAGTAGTGGCCCCTGCACAGCAGCGCTCCAACACGGGCGGTAACGAGGTCGTCGGTGACGGCAACGTCGTGCAGATCGAAGTCGGCAACCGTGGCCAGCGCGCCGTCTGCCGAGCCCGCGGCCGATGCTGCGCCGCGCGTCGCGCCGGTAGCGCCCGCCGCGCCCGCGGCAACCGACGCGCCCGCGACCCTTACAGCAGCGGACCGCACGACGCCACGATGAATCCCGAGCTCGACCGAACACGGCCGATCGCCCGAGGAGAAGGTGAATCCCACCGTGGCCGGCAGATTGGGGGTGAAGCCGTCTTTCAGGTCCCACGGAGTGCCGCAGTTGCCGCCGACAGCGCGGTGCGCGGCCAATGCGGCCAATAGGAGTGCTTGCGGATTCGGCTCGGCGGCTCCCCTGAGCTGCGGCTCCGACTCCTGCAGGAACGCGACGCTGTGGCGGGCGGCGAGAAACGCCTCGCTACGCAGAATTCGCGCCAGCCACCTTTCGTTCGTGTGCACGCCAGCGGTGCGGGTCCTGTCCAAAGCCTCCGCGAGGCGTGCGGCGGCCCGTTCCCGCGTGGGCGCCCAGGCGATGACCTTCCCAAGCAGGGAGTCGTAGCTCGCGGGCACCTCGTCGCCGCTGTCAAACCCCGCATCCACGCGCAGCGATTCGCCTCGTGGCCAGTCGAGCAGCCGCAGGTGCCCCGCGCTGGGCAGGAAGCCGCGCTCCGGATCTTCGGCGCACACGCGAGCCTCAATGGCGTAGCCGCGAACGCGTATCTCATCCTGCCGCAGCGGCAACGGCTCGCCGCTCGCGATACGCAGTTGCCACTCGACCAGATCCAGTCCCGTCACCGCCTCCGTGACCGTGTGCTCCACCTGCAGGCGGGTGTTCATCTCCATGAAATAGAATTCGCCGGCGTCGACGAGAAACTCGACCGTGCCTGCGCCGACGTAGCCGATTTCGCGGGCCACGAGCAGAGCGGCCGCACGCATGCGCTCGCGCACTTCGTCCGGGATCGCGGGAGCCGGCGCTTCCTCGATCAGCTTCTGATGCCGACGCTGGACGGAGCAATCGCGGTCGCCCAAGTGAATGGCGCGACCGTGCATGTCGGCGAATACCTGCACTTCCACGTGGCGGGGCGCAGGCAGAAACCGCTCGAGCAACAGCGTCCCATCGCCGAAGGCACCTTCGGCCAGGCGCCGGGCCGCGGCCAGTGCCGGGCCGATCTGTGCGTCGGCCGTGACGATCTGCATCCCCTTGCCACCGCCGCCGGCGGCAGGCTTGATCATGAGCGGGAGCTTCAGCTGGCGCGCGGCGTTCTCCAGATGCGCCAGGTCCTGCTCTGACCCCTCGTACCCGGGGAGCACGGGAACGCCTGCAGCGCGCATCCGCGCCTTGGCCACGCTTTTCGAGCCCATCGCGGCGATCGCCGCTGCGGGTGGGCCTACGAACACGAGGCCGGCCTCCGCGCACGCGGCGGCGAACTGAGCGTTCTCCGACAAGAAGCCGTATCCAGGATGAATCCCGCGCGCGCCGCTAACCCGCGCCGCGTTCAGTACCCGAGCGATGTTGAGATAGCTGTCGCGGGGAGCCGCGCCGCCGATGCAGACGGCGGAGTCTGCCTCGCGCACGTGCCTGGCCCCTGCCTCGATGTCCGAGTAGACGGCGACCGTACGGATGCCGAGTTGGCGCGCCGTGCGGAATATGCGGCAGGCGATCTCGCCGCGGTTGGCTACCAGAAGGCTGTCGATCACTGCGGGGGCTCCTCGATCCGCATCACATTCGCAGAATGCCGAGCCGCGTCGGCTCCGGCGGCGCGTTGTGCGCGGCCGCCAGGCACAAGCCGAGGATGCGGCGGGTGTCCGCCGGATCGATGACCCCGTCATCCCAGAGCCGGGCCGAAGCGTAGTACGGATTGCCCTGCCGCTCGTATTGATCGCGGATGGGTTGCTTGAAGGACTCCTCATCCGAGGCCGGCCATTCGTGTCCGCCGGCCTTCATCTGATCGCGCTTCACCGTCGCCAGCACGCTGGCCGCCTGCTCCCCGCCCATCACGGAGATGCGCGCGTTCGGCCACTGAAAGAGAAACCTCGGGGAATAGGCTCTGCCGCACATTGCGTAGTTTCCCGCGCCATAGCTGCCCCCGATGATGACGCTCAGTTTCGGCACGCGAGCACAGGCCACCGCGGTAACGAGCTTGGCGCCGTCCTTCGCGATGCCGCCTGCCTCCGCGCGCCGTCCGACCATGAATCCCGTGATGTTCTGCAGGAACAGCAGCGGTATCTGTTCACGCGCGCACAGCTCGATGAAATGCGTTCCCTTCAGCGCGCTTTCCGAGAACAGGATTCCGTTGTTCGCCAGGATGCCGACGGGATAGCCGTGGATGTGCGCGAAGCCGCACACGAGCGTCGTACCGTAGAGCTGCTTGAACTCATTCAGCTCGGAGGCGTCCACGATGCGTGCGATCACCTCTCTGACGTCGTAGGGCTTACGCAGGCTGGCCGGAACGACGCCATAGATCTCGGAGGGGTCGTAGACGGGCTCGCGTGTCGCCTGGGGCGCCAAGCGGTGGGGAGGCCTGAGACGCGCCACGATCTGACGCGCAATCGCCAGCGCGTGCGTATCGTTCTCGGCGTAGTGATCGCACACTCCGGATTCGCGGCAGTGCACGTCCGCGCCTCCCAGGGACTCAGCGTCGATGTCCTCACCGGTCGCTGCCTTGACCAGCGGCGGTCCACCGAGAAACACGCGACCCTGATTGCGCACGATCACGTTCTCATCGGACATCGCCGGAACGTACGCGCCGCCAGCGGTGCAAGAGCCGTGCACCACGGCGATCTGCGCAATCCCTTCGGCGGACAGGCGCGCCTGGTTGTAGAAGATCCGGCCGAAATGCTCCCGGTCCGGAAACACCTCATCCTGCGCCGGAAGGAAGGCCCCGCCGCTCTCGACCAGGTAGACGCACGGCAGGCGATTCTCCGCCGCTATCTCCTGCGCGCGCAGGTGCTTCTTCACCGTGATCGGATAGTAGGTTCCGCCCTTGACGGTCGGATCGTTGGCGACAATCACGCATTCGCGGCCGCTGACGCGGCCTACGCCCGTCACGATCCCGGCGCACGCGATGTCGCCACCGTACATGCCGTGAGCCGCCAGTTGCGAGAGCTCCAGAAAGGGGCTCCCGGTGTCCAGCAGAACGCGGATGCGCTCCCGCGCCATGAGCTTTCCGGCCGCCTGGTGCTTGTGCCGGGCCGCCTGGGAGCCGCCTTGGGCGACCCGTCCAATGTCCTGCTGCAGCGCATCAGTCAGCGCGCGCAGGGAACGCTCGTTTTGCCGGAATTCCTCGGAATGGGCATCGATGCGGGTCGCCAATGCGCTCATCCACTTGTCACCTTGGTCGGTTTGTCGGACAATCATACGATCCAACCGAATTGGAAGGCAAGCACATGACCGCCTCGGCAATCTGCGACTGTGACTTCGACCTCGGCGAGACCCTCATCGAGATCCGGGATCAGGTGCGGCGGTTCGCGGCGGAGCAGATCGCGCCGCGGGCAGCCGACATCGACCGCAAGAACGAGTTTCCGCGCGACCTGTGGCCGGCGCTCGGCGCGCAGGGCCTGCTCGGCATCACCGTTCCGGAGCGCTGGGGAGGCTCCGGCCTCGGCTACCTGGCACACACGCTCGTCATGGAGGAGATCTCGCGCGCCTCCGGCTCGGTGGGCCTCTCCTACGGCGCCCATTCCAACCTGTGCGTGAACCAGATCAGCCTGAATGGCAACGACGAGCAACGCGCGCGCTTCCTTCCCCGGCTGTTGAACGGCGAGCACGTCGGAGCGCTCGCGATGTCGGAGCCCGGCTCCGGCTCGGATGTCATCTCCATGCAGCTGCGTGCGCAGCGGCAAGGCGACGGCTACGTCCTCAACGGCCGCAAGATGTGGATCACCAATGGGCCCGACGCGGACGTGTTCGTGATCTATGCGAAGACGGATGCGGCCGCAGGCCCGAAGGGAATCACGGCGTTCATCGTCGAGCGCACGAGCCCGGGCTTCACCACCGCCCAGAAGCTCGACAAGCTCGGCATGCGCGGCTCCGGCACCTGCGAGCTCGTCTTCGAGGATTGCCATGTCCCGGCCACCAACGTGCTGAAGGAAGTGAACAGCGGCGCGCGGGTATTGATGAGCGGCCTGGACTATGAGCGCGTCGTGCTCGCCGGCGGGCCGCTTGGGCTCATGGCCGCGGCGCTCGACATCGTCCTGCCCTACGTGCGCGAGCGCAAGCAGTTTGGACAGCCCATCGGCACGTTCGAGCTGATGCAGGCGAAGCTTGCAGACATGTACGCATCGCTGAACGCTTCGCGCGCCTATGTGTACTCGGTCGCGCGTGCCTGCGACTCGGGACGCGTCCGTCGGCGGGATGCCGCCAGCTGCATCCTGTTCGCCGCCGAGCGCGCCACGAACAACGCGCTCGAGGCAATTCAGGCACTCGGCGGCAACGGCTACATCAACGACTACGCCGCGGGACGCCTGCTGCGCGATGCGAAGCTCTACGAAATCGGGGCGGGCACCCAGGAGATCCGCCGCATGCTGATCGGGCGCGAGCTCTTCGAGGCGGCTGCATGAGCGTCGAGTTTGATCCGACAGCGGGCGTCAAGTCGGGCGCTCGGGGTGGTGCCTCGGATGAGGCGCCGCAGTTCGACCCGACAGCGGGCGTCAAATCGGGCGCTCGGGGTGGTGCTTCGGATGACGCGCCGCAGTTCGACCCGATACTGCTTGAGCCGGCGTATCGCAAGGTGGCTGCCGCCATCGGGGAGCGGATCATTGACCGCCGCCTGGCTGAGGGCGAGCGCCTGCCGCCCGAGATGGAGCTGGCGCGGCAGTTCGGCGTCAATCGCTCGACGGTGCGCGAGGCGCTGCGCGAACTGGAGAGCAGCGGACTCGTGACGCGCCGGCCGGGCTCGAAGCGGATGTCGGTCAGCCGCCCCGAACACGAGGCGCTCGCCGGCAGGGTGAGCCGCGCGCTGGCCATGCACAACGTCACGATTCTGGAGATCTGGGAAGCCCTGACGATCTTCGAGCCACCGATTGCCGAAAGCGCCGCGCATGCCCGCTCCAGCGGAGACCTTGCGGCGATCGTGGCCGCGAGCGAGCTCTTTTCTCTCGACAACGCCAGGACTGAGCGCGCCGTGCACCACGCCGCGGAATTCTTCCGCCTGGTGGGGCGAGCCACGCACAACCAGATCCTGGCGCTCGCCCAGGAGCCGCTGCTGCAGCTCCTGGAGCCCTCGCTGCGCGTGATGATCGACAAGGTGCCGCAGGCGCGCACCCGGATCGCCGCCGCTCAACGGCGCATCTGCGAAGCTCTTCAGGCGCGCGATGCCGAAAACGCGCGCAGTTGGATGGCAAAACACATCCGCGACTTCCGCAAGGGCTACGAAATCGCGCGGATCGATCTGCGGCTGCAGATCTCGGCGGTGGCGCCAGTGGGCGGTGCGGCCCTTTAGCCCTTCAGGAGCGCTGAGGCGGCCTAACGGCAACAGGGCCAGGGAATTGGCCCCCCGAACAATGCGCGTTACGGCCGTGTGATCGCCAGATCCAGATCTTCCCGCACGGTACGCGCGCTCCTGAAATAGTGCACGGCGGCCCATGCATTGATCACACCCACGGCCACGAGCCCGTAGCGTAGCGAATCGCTGCCCATCGTCGGGTGCAGGTAGTCGCTGATTGCACCGGCCACCAACGGGCCCAAGCCCAGGCCGATGAGCGTCTGCATGAACAGCGTCAGCGACGTTGCGACCGCGCGTGTGCGCACGGTACCGAGACCCTGCGACATGGCGAACGACGGCCCGAAGAACATCGAGCCGAGAATGAGCATCAGGATGAACGAGGGCACCACGATCCACAGGCTGTCAGCCAGGTAGGACGTGAACTGGAACGGCAGCATGGCCAGCGTGGCCCACGCCGGAACCCACATGTACCAGCGGCGATCATCCAGCCGCACGCTCAGGCGGTCGCCGAGATAGCCGCCGAGCAGCGTGCCGATGGCGCCCGTGGCCGAGAAGATCGCCAGCCAGAAGCCGGCCTGTCCGCTGGTCATGTGGTGTGAGCGCTGCAGGAACGAGGCGTTCAGCTGGCTGCCGCTGTACCACACCATCGAATGCAGGCCCGCAGCGATGGCCATGTGCCGGAAGGATGGCCGGCCCCAAAGATAGCGCAGAGCCTCCGACAGCTTCGGCGTCTCACCCTTCGCGGTGGCGGCCGAGACGGCATCCGATTGTCCTCGCTGCGGCTCCCGCACGGTGAACCGAACCAGGAGGGCCACGAGCAGTCCAGGCACTCCCACGAGGATGAACGTCATGCGCCATCCCACGACCTCGTTCCCCCATCCCCCGAGGCCGCTTCCCAGCATGGCCCCGAGGGGCACACCGAGGGCGTAGAGGGAGAGCGCGAAGCCGCGCTCGCGCAAAGGGAAGTAGTCCGAAATCAATGCATGCGACGGCGGCGTCCCCCCCGCCTCCCCGACGGCCGTGCCGACGCGAGCGGCCACCAGTGCCCAGAAGTTCGGCGCGAGCCCGCACAAAGCGGTCGCGGCGCTCCACAGCGCCGCGCAGGCCGCAAGCACCGAGCGGCGGCTCGTGCGGTCCGCGAGCGCGGCGATGGGGATACCCAAGGTCGCGTAGAACAGGGCGAATGCCAGCCCGCTCAGCAGACCCAGCATCTTGTCGTTGACGACAAACTCGTGCTTGATGGACTCGAGCAGAACGGCGAGGACCGAGCGGTCCATGACGTTCACGCCATAGGCGAGGAAAAGAACGGCAACGACGTAGTAGGCGTACGTCTTGTTCGAGACCGCCTGCCCCACGGATACCGCCGCCCCCTCCGCCTGCATCTTCAGGTTCGACAAAGCTCACCTCGAATCAGCGCGGCCGGCAGATCGACCCGGGCAGCTTAGCGCCGTGGGGACGCTCCGGTCTCGACTATCAGCGCAGCGGTCACTAGGTGAGCGCCCACCCGTGGGGCTTACGCTCAAAGAAAAAGGCGCGCCCCCGTGAGGAGGCGCGCCTTGCCATGCCCGCAGCTGGCGGACGTCTGAGGTCCAGTCGGCTAGAAGTTGCGCTTCACATTGATGCCCCACATGCGGGGTGCGCCGGGATTACCCTCTTCGAAGCCCAGAACCTGCAAAGTCAGCTTGCCGTTCCAATAGAACTTGTTGGCGAGGTTCGTTCCGTAAGCGGCGACGGACCACTCCTTCCCCGGCGAATCCCAGGTCAGGCGGGCATTGTACAAAGCATAGCCGCCCTGCCCCGGCACCGCGGTGTAGGTGAGATCGGTGAAGTACACCGCAGACTGATAGGTCGTATCGCCTCGCAAAGTGACCTGTGCGCCCGCCCCGACCGGCCAGGTGTATTGCGCGCTGCCGCTTGCCGTGTACTTCGGTACGCGCTGCGGTGTGCAGTTGTCTCCGTTGGCGTGCGTGATGCAGACGCCGAACGAGGACATTCCGAACAGCGGATTGGTGGGGTCCGTGATGATCGGTCCGCCCGCATCCGTCACCTTGTAGTTGTCGTAGCCGAAGGAGGCCTGGAACTGCAACCCCGTGATCGGCTCGGCCAGCAGCTCGGCTTCGAAGCCGTAGATGCGCGAGGCGCCGACATTGATCGTGCTGAACCACGGTTGGCCGAACGGGTCGGTGATGTTGTAGCCCTCCTGCAGGTTCGTGTACTTGCTGTAGAAGATCGCCGAGTTCCACCGCAGGCGATGATCGAGCCACTCGCTCTTGATGCCCAGCTCTCCGGTTTTCAGGTCCTCGGCGTTGAAGGACCGCACCTGGAAAGCATCTCCCGGCCGCGGGCCGAAACCGCCGCCGCGGAAACCCGTCGAGTACTGGAGGTAGCCCAGGACGTCAGGCGTGAACTGGTAGCTGAAACCCAGCTTCGGTGACACCTTGGTCGCCTTCACGTCGACCGGAGTGTTCGGAATGGTGATGTCGCCCGCGTAGTCCTGCCGGAAAATGACGGCGTGCTTTTTGTCAGACGTGTAGCGCACTCCTGCTTCCACGCTGAACTGGTCGGTGAAGTGATAGACCCCGTGCAGGAAACCGGCATAGTCCTTCGTGGACTGCGTGTCGAAGTCGTTGAAGCTCGCCGCCGCCAGGAAGGGCACCAGGTAGAACAAAGAGGAGAAGCCCTGGTTCGAGTCGGTCGCGTCGTAATAGAAGGCACCGAGAGTCCAGTCGAGCTTGCCGGCGGTTCCCGTGAGGGTGAGCTCCTCGCTGAACTGGTGATGGTTGCTCGTATCCCAGGTGTAGTTGATGGGCAGGGGTGAGCCCGAGGAATTGCGGCCAAAGGAATTGCTGAAGCGCCGGTAGGCGGTGATGGCCTTCAGTTCCATGCTGGGCGCGAGGGTCCACTTGATCGTGTTGGACAGGCCGTACTCCGTCAGGTCGTCCACGTTCGGAAAGACATGGCCCGTGACCGGATCGGAGTAACCGTCGTAGTTGGTGTAGTTGCGGGTGGGCAGGAAGCGCTGATCCCACTGCGTGCCGAAGACAGGCCCGCCGACGATACCGTTCCATGCAGCGACGAGGCCATTGGTCGGATCCATCGCCGTGTATTGATCGGGAGCGCCATCGTCGTTCTGGAGCGTGTAGTCGCCGATGAAGCTGACGTCGAGATTGTCAGCCGCCAGCCAGCGCAGTGCGACGCGGGCGCTCTGGATGTTCTCGCCGCCCTGGTGGTCGACGACACAGCCGCGCGTGTCGGTTGCCGTAACCTGGCTCCCGAGCTTGATGGGGCCCTGCACGCCGGGAATTCCCGGTCCGCCGGCGCCCAGGCTCCCCGCACCATTCACGCACTCGTAGTCGAGCACGTCCATGTAGCCGTCCCGCTTCTTGCTCGAGAACGAAACCCGTGCGAACAGGCTGTCCGGGACGACCGAGACGTCCCACGAGCCGCGGTAGTAGCGTTGGTTGAAGGCGCCGAAGTCCGCCGAGGCGTAGCCGTGCCCGTCGCCAGTCGGCTGCTTGGAGATCAGGCTGACGGTGCCGCCGATGGCATTCTTGCCGAACAGCGTTCCCTGCGGACCGCGCAGCACCTCGACCCGGTCGAGATCGAGCAGGTCCAGGATCGCGCCCTGCGGGCGGCCGAGATAGACGCCGTCGACGTAGATCGGCACGCCGGGCTCGAATGAAAGCGAGTTGTCGCCCAGGCCGACACCGCGGATGCTGGCTGCGATCGTCGAGCCCCACCCTGCGCCGAGCGGGTTGATCACGGCGTTCGGTACGAACTGTGCCAGCTGCGTGACATCGGTCTGACCCCGCGCGGCGAGGGTTTCACCCGTCACGGCAGTGATCGCAAGGGGCGTCTCCTGCAGCTTTTCCGAGCGGAACCGCGCCGTCACCGTGACTTCTTCGAGCGGGCCTTCCGGCGCCGAAGTCGCGGCGGTCGTCGAATTCTGCGCAAGAGCCGGCGCGCCGGCCAGGCTCGACAGGACCGCGAGCGTGGCCGCGAGCCCTCCCGCGTGCGCGGCGAATCTGCGGGTCGCCGATGCCGGACCCAGGTGTATTAAAAGCGCAACGTTCTGAGATATCATCGCAACCACCCCCTACCGATCGAATCGTGGCTCGATTCGTACAAAAAAACGGTACCACTCGCGAAGCCGCAGTTGAACGCTACAAAATGCGCGATCAGCTCTCTCTCTAGGAGAACGACATTAACACTCTCCTGAACATCAACGCCTTTCTGGTGGTCGCCCGGGTGGGTAGCTTTTCCGCCGCAGCGCGTGAATTGGCCGTGGCGCCCTCGGTCGTCACCAAGCGCATCACACGCCTCGAAGAGCGGATGCGCACGCGCCTGATCGTCCGCTCCACGCGGGGACTCGCGCTCACGTCCGCGGGAGAACGGTTCCTGCCGAGGTTCATGCGCGTGGTCGCCGAGCTCGAGGAGCTGTTCATCGGCTGTACTGCGGATCCGGATGGAATCGAAGGGCACGTGCGGATTCAGAGCCCGACCACGGTGACCTCAATGTACCTGGGCGCTCTGTTCAGCGAGTTCCAGGCGGGCAACCCGCGCGTGTCGCTGGAGATCGTGCTGATCGACCGCTCCGCCAATCCGCTCGAGGAAGGGTACGACCTGGTCTTCGGCGCCCAGCAGACCTCCTATCCGAACGTCGTCGACGTGCCCCTGTGCCACTACCCGCAGGTCTGCTGCTGCGCACCAGGGTATCTGCGGGGCCGCCAGAAACCGCTGCATCCGCAGGAGCTCGTCGACCACGAGTGCCTGACCACCGTGCTGCTCGGGACCACCTGGCAGTTCGAGAATCCGGCCGCGCCCGTAAGCGTCGACGTGCAATCCCGCTTTCACGCCAACGACGGACGGGTCGTGCTGGAGGCCGTGCGCCGCGGGCTGGGGATCGCGATCCTGCCTCGCTACCTGATCGACGCGGACGTGCGCGCGGGCCGCATCGTTCCCCTCATGGACGAGTTCCCCGTGGCGCGGGTCTGGCTCAAGGCCATGGTGCCGCGCATGAAGATCGACAAGCCCGCCGTTCGCGCGCTGGTGACCTTCCTCAAGAGCCGGATGCAGCCGGTGGCTCCCTGGGACGCTCCCGAGGTCCTGGACCCCCTGTGGATCGAGGTGCAGCGCGAGTCCGCGAACGACTGAAAGCGCGCTGCCGCTGCGGTCAGCTCTGCTGCCAGAACTTGCCCGTCACTGGGTGCGGATAGTGGAACGGGACGACGGGCGTTTCGGGCCATGTTTTCGGCACCGCTGCCACCAGCTCGTCGGGGCCGTACGGATCGTCGGGGAATGTCTTCGTGACCGTGGGCAGATGGACGCCGCTGTGGGCCCAGCCGTCCTCATAATTGGCCTGCCAGAGCATGCTGTAGTTGAGCAGCTTGATTTTCCAGACCCCGTTCTCTTTGACGTACTCGTTCTCATAGATGCCGGCCTCCCAGAACTGCTTGGGCAGGTTCGGAATGGGATCGCGCAGGCTCTCGTGGCAGCCTCCCTGCAGCACGCAGCGAAACCTGCCCCTGGCGGTGGCCCCATCGGGCGCCACGTTCACGATGTCCTGAAATAACAGGTGGTCCAGCAGAAAGCCGCGTACGGGGCCGTTGTGGCCCTTGGTGAAGGAGTTGCGGAACCAGTGGCAGTAGAGCCGGCGCGCGCCCGCCTTGCCGCGGTACAGGCCGTTCAGGAAGCGCACACCGCCGGCTTCTGCGAACAGGTCGACCGCCTCGTCGTACAGGCATTTGTCAATGTAATAGCCGTACTTGTAGTGCAGGCACTTGACCGCATCCGTGTCCTCGAGAGCCGCGACCTTGTGGGCGAGCCGTTCCACTTCCTCCGTGAGCGCGCCCACGCGGTCGGCGAGCGCCTGCAGCCCATCGAAATCTGCCATGCCCGTTCCCCCTCGAGCCGCGGCACGCGCCGCACGCGGCTCCTGCAGCCGATGGTAGCCGGTTCCTTCGTGAAACGAGAAGACAGTTCACACCCCCCGGCGGGTTCTGTCTGCCCAGCTGCACGGCTACCATCAAATTTTGCGCAGGATCGGGGGACAGCGAATGAAGAAGCCGTTGCGCAGCAATCTTGAGCCCGGTTCGCCCCGCGAGGCCGCGCGCCGGGCGCAATGGCGCGCCCTCGGCCTGTCCGATGAGGACATGCTCAAGCCGAAGATCGCCGTGGTCAACAGCTCATCGGAGCTCGCGATCTGCTTCAGCCACCTGGATGGCATCGCCAAGCTCGTCAAGGAAGCCGTGCGCGAGGCCGGTGGCCTGCCCTTCGAGATCCGCACCGCAGCCCCGAGCGACTTCATCATCGGCGCTGGCGGCGGCGGCGGCTACATCCTCGCCTCGCGCGACCTCATCGTGAACGACATGGAGATCGCCGTGGAGGGCGCGCAGCTCGACGGAATGATCTGCCTGTCCTCGTGCGACAAGACGCCCCCGGCGCACCTGATGGCCGCGGGCCGGTTCAACATCCCGACAATACTGGTCATCGGCGGCTACCAGCCCAGCGGCGAATACCTCGGCAAGCACGTCGACATCGAGGATGTGTTCATGGGCTCGGTGCAGGTCTCGTACGGCAAGATGTCGCGCGAGACGCTCATCGGCATGTGCAACAACGCCATCCGCGGGCCGGGCGTCTGCGCCGGCATGGCCACGGCAAACTCCATGCATGTGGTGTGCGAGGCGCTCGGAATGTCCCTGCCGGGGAGCGCTCCGGTGCTGGCGAACAGCCCGCGGATGATCGCCAAGGCGCGCGAATCCGGCCGCCGCATCGTCGACATGGTCCGCGAAGACCTCAAGCCGCGCGACATCATGACGGTGGGCGCGTTCCGCAACGCCGTGGCCGCCGTCCTGAGCGTGAGCGGCTCGATCAACTGCATCAAGCACCTGCAGGCAACGGCCGTGGAGGCCGGAGTCGACGTCGATATCTTCCAGCTCTTCAATGAGCTGGGCGCACGGGTTCCCGTGCTGAGCGCGGTGCGCCCGAACGGCTCCGACTCCATCGAGGACTTCGAGGCCGCCGGCGGCGCACGGGCGCTGATGAAGCAGCTCGCGCCGCTGCTGGACCTGCAGGCGCTCACGGCGACCGGCGCCACGGTCGGGGAAAACCTCGCCGCAGCCGTCGTTTACGATCCGGAAGTCATCCGGCCGCTCGACCGCGCCTACTCGGACAAGCAGGCGATCACCATCCTGCACGGATCGCTAGCGCCTGAGAGCGCCATCGTCAAGCTCGGGCTGCGTGGCGAAGGGCGCAGATCGCAGTTCACCGGACCGGCCATCGTGTACGACGACTGCGCAGCGGCCATGCAGGCCATCGCCCGCGGGGACGTGAAGGCCGGTGACGTGCTGGTCGTGCGCGGGATGGGGCCGAAAGGCGGCCCTGGAATGGCTGGCCCCGCCTCCTCCGTCGTCTTCGCGCTCGATGCCGCCGGCCTGCAGAACGACGTCGCGTTCGTCAGCGACGGCCAGCTCTCGGGACTGTGCAACAAGGGGCTCACCGTGGCCGAGGTCTCACCGGAGTCCGCGGTCGGCGGTCCCATCTGCCTGGTGGAGAACGGCGACCGCATCCACATCGACGTCGATGGGCATATCCTCGACATCGAGGTGACGGCCGAGGAACTGGCCGCAAGGCGCACGCGCCGTGGCGAGCCGAAGCTGCCGCGCGCCACCGGATATCTTTCGATCTACCAGCGCAGTGTGCAGCCGATGTCGACCGGCGCCGTCCTGGTCAAGGGCGAGCGCAACTGAGGGCGCAGCGCGAGCTGCAACGAGGCGCAAGAATGGCATCCGAACTCATTCCCACCAGGACGGTTCGCCGCGGCGGCGAGCGCGCCTCGAGCACGGTCAAGGCCGATGTGTGCGTACTCGGCGCGGGGATCTCCGGCGTCACGGCAGCGCTGGAGGCCGCGAAGCTCGGGCGTAGGGTCGTGATCGTCGACGGCGCCCCGGCGCTGGGCGGCCAGGCGATCGGATCGATCATCGGCACGCTCATCGGCCTGTTCACGCACGGTCCCCAGGCCTACCAGATCACGCACGGCGTGGCCGACGAGCTCATCAGGGACATGACCGCCGAGGGCTCGTTGCTGCGGATGCATCGCTCCACCGTCACGTTCCAGTATGACGAGGTGCGCCTGGGCCGCTGGATGGAGCGCAAGATCGAGGAGGCCGGTGTGCAGGCCGTCGTGGGCGCCGTGCTCACCAACGTGTCGTTTCGCGACCGGCGCGTGCAGCACATCGACTTCGCAACGCGCTTCGGAGCGCTGCGGGTCGAAGCCGACGGCTTCATCGACTCCTCCGGAGATGCGACGCTGTGCTACGAGGCGGGGCTGCCGGTGCGTGAGCCGCAGGCTCCGGTCTACGGCTCGCTCAACTTCCTCATCGAGGGCTATGACCTGGAGGCCGTGAAGAGCCTGAACATGGAGGAAGTGCGCAAACGGCTCGCCACCCACGGCGCGCCGTACGGGCTGGTGCGGCACGACGGCTGGCTCATGCACTTCCCCGGCAAGAACTTCATGCTGGCCAACATCAATCACTTCGAGACTCCCGTAAACCCGCTCGCGACGGCCTCGATGGTGTTCGAGGGCAGGCGGCAGGCCGATGCGATCGTGCGCTTCCTGAAGTCCGAGTTTCCGGCCATCTTCGCCAACGCCCGGGTCCGGGTGTACGGCAACCCCGGCCTGCGCCAGACGCGCTGGATCGTGGGCACCCGGCAGCTGAAGGTCGAGGACATCCGCACGGCGACGCGCCCGACCGATGCTGCCGCGCGCTGCGCCTGGTGGGTCGAGCTGCACGACACCAAGGAGCTGGTTCACTGGGAGCAGTTTCCCGACAACCATGTCTACTACATTCCTCTGAGCTGCATGGTGCCAGCCGACGCGGACAACATCGTCGCGGCCGGGCGATGCGTCGATGCGGACTCGCACGCGCTGTCTGCCATCCGGGTCATGGGCCCGTGCATTGCCATGGGAACGGCTGCCGCTCACGCGCTCAACCTTGCCGGCAAGGGCTCGGTGCACGACATCGATCTGCGGGAGTTCCAGCGGCGGCTGAGCGACAATCTGGACCGCCGGGACTAGCGTGCGAGGCACATGAGACTCACGGACAGCGAGCGCGCCATGCTGGACGGCCGAGAAGGCCAGGCCAGGCAGAAGGCCATGGAGCTGCTCGTGCGCTACGCGGAGGCGCTCGGGGCGGAGCGCTTCGTCATCACCGACAACGTGGCGGGCGTGCCCGGCTCCTACACCCCCTTTCTCTTCAACTACTACAAGGCGACCCGCGAGAACGCCTACGAGCGGATCTACTCGCTGTTCGACCTCGACAGCGATGAGGTCGTGACCGTGCCGCAGGTGAGCGTGCACTCCTGCCACCTGCAGGGTGGAGTCGATCCGGAGGGCTGGGAGACGCTCGGAGCGAAGCCCGAAGCGCTGCAGGCAAGCCAGGACAGCGAGCAGGCCGCCGCGACCAAGGGAATCCAGATCCTCAAGACCTGCACGCCCTACCTGGCGGGCAACGTTCCGGCCCGCGGTGAGCACTGCGCCTGGATGGAGTCCTCGGCGGTCGTCTACTGCAACTCGGTCCTCGGGGCGCACACCAACACCGAAGGGCGCGAGAGCACCAGCGCTGCGATGCTCACCGGCAGGATCCCGGATTGGGGCTTTCATCGGGAGGAGCACCGCTTCGGCAGCCATCGCATCGAGGTCACGGTCGAGGTTCAGAGCCTGATGGACTGGGGCATGCTCGGCTATTTCACGGGCGCCGCCGTGGGGGAGCGCATTCCGGTCCTGACGGGCCGCCTCTCGCAGCCGGACCTCATCCGCCACAAGCACTTCGGCGCGGCCGCGGCCTCCTCCGGCGGCGTCGAGATGTATCACCTCGTGGGAATCACGCCCGAGGCGCAGACGCTCGAGATGGCCTTCGGGCCGAATGAGGCCGTCGAGGTGCTCACCTATGGGAAAGCCGAGCAACGGCGCACCTACGACGAGCTCAACTCCAGCGCCCGGGATCCCAACGTCGACTACGTGATGCTCGGCTGCCCGCACGCGGCGCTCGAGCAGCTCGAGGAGATCTGCGCCCTCCTGGAGGGCAAGCGCATCAGCGCGAACTGCAATTTGTGGGTCTTCACCTCCCGTGCGGTGAAAACCGTCGCGGACAGTCGCGGACTGACGAAGGCGATCCGGGCTGCCGGCGGCGCCGTGCTGACCGATACCTGCTCGGCGATCGGCCAGGCCCTGCCGCCCGGAACGAAGGTCGCAGCGCTGGACTCGGCCAAGCAGACGCACTACCTGCCGGCCATCATGGGCATCCAGGCCTGGTTCGGCTCGACGCGGGACTGCATCAACGCAGCGCTGACGGGGCGCTGGAACGGACAGAGGCCATGAGCGGACATTCCACCATCACCTTGCAAGGCCGCAAGGTAGTCGGCGGAGTCGCCGAAGGCGAGGCCCTGGTTACCCGCGACACCATCTCGGGCTGGGGCGGCGTCAATCCCATGACGGGGACGATCATCGAGACGCGCCACGAGCTGCGCGGCCAGAGCTTCAAGGACAAGATCCTGGTCTTTCCGGGGGCGAAGGGCTCTTCGGGATGGTCGGGAGTCTTTCATCTGACGCGGCTGACGGGCACGGCGCCCCGGGCCCTGGTCTTCAATGAGATGACGACCAAAATCGCCCTTGGTGCCGTCGTCATGCGCGTGCCCTCCGTCACGGGCCTCGATCGGGATCCGCTCACGGTGATCGAGACGGGCGACTGGGTGAGGGTGGACGGCGATCGCGGGATCGTCGAAGTGCGCAAGGCGGCGGTGCGCGAAGCCTCCTGAACCTACTGCACCCCGACGACGTAGACCTGGTCGAGCAGGCGATTGGACTGGCGGGTGGCGATGCCGGTGAAGATCGGCTTGAGGGTGTCGATTTCCGCATCGGGCACGTCCCGCAGATTCGCCGGGCTGGTGAATTCTCCCCATGTGTAGGCGTAGTCGCCGCCCCACTCGCGTGCGCGCAACAAGGCTGTGCCGCCCGTTCCACTGATGAGCAGCATCTGGGTCATGTTGAAGATGGCCGGCCGCGTACCGGCCGGATCCTCGGCCTTGGTCACGAAGCCCCAGCCGCGCAGATAGTCCGGCAGATCCCTGCGGCGCGCTCCGGCCGCGTGCGCGGAATCGTTTAGCCCGGGCGCAAGCACGATGAACGCATCGATGCGCTCGGCTGCCGCCATTTGTGTGAACTGCGCCGCGCAGGCCCGCGAGAGTCCCTTGTTGACGGTGCCCTCCACGAAGAACTCCTGTCGCCCGCGCACGAGAGCCTCGCTCGCGGCCATGGGCACCGCCTCGAGTCCCAGCTGCGCCAAGCGCTGGCGCACGGCATCCACGAGCATGCTGTCGACGGTCCAGTTCACCGAGTGCGTCTTCAGGAAGCTGTCCTGGATGACATTGCTGGAATGGAAGTGAGTGATCTCAGCATCCAGGAGGTTGACGATCCCGATGCGCGCGCCCTTGCTGAGCGTCAGCGCGGGACCGTCCTTGGCGCCCGCCGGCATGCTCAGCGCAAGCAGCAGCACAACGGCCCAGCGGGTCACACTCTTCATTTTCGCTTTCCCCTTTGCCGCCGAAAGTCTAGCGCGCCCACGGCCGGATTAGAAATCCCGGGCCAGGGAAGCGGCGCGAACGGTGGTAGGATTCGCGTGCCGGTACGGCGAATTGCGTACATCGAGTGCGAGTGCTCATCATCCTGCGAAGGAGCCGCTGCACATGGAATTGACACCTGCCGGGGTCGCCACGACGCCCCGCCGGCCGTCCGCGATCAGCGGGGAGATGGCCACCCGGTTCCGCGAGTTCGACTGGGGCGCCACGGCCATCGGGCCTGCGCAGCAATGGCCCGAAAGCTGGCGCAACGCCGTGCGCATCATCCTCGACTCCAGCTTTCCGACCGCACTCGCGTTCGGGCCCGAGCTCATCTACTTCTACAACGATGCATTCATCCCGGTTGGCGGACCTGCGCGACATCCGGCCGCTCTGGGCCTGCCCGTGCCGGTCGCGTGGCGGGAGATCTGGACGCAGATTCTCGAGCCCCGATTCGCCTTCACGCTCACGACAGGGGAGCCGACCGGCGAGGAGGATCTGCTGATGCCGCTGCAGCGCAGCGGCTACCTCGAGGAGACCTTCATCACCTTCTCGTTCGCCGCATTGCGCGACGACGGCGATCTACCCAATGGAATCTTCTGCACGGCCTACGAGACCACGGCGCGGGTCATTGCCGACCGGCAGCTCAACTGCCTCCGGGCGCTCGCCGCGCGCAGCTCGTTCGCGGAAACACCGGAAGGGGCGTGTCAGGCCGCCGCTGCGACACTCGAGGGCAACCCCCGTGACCTGCCCTTCGCCCTGCTCTACCTGATCGATGGCGGAGCCCGTATCCGGCTCGCCGGAACATGCGGCCTCGAATCGCTGCCTGACACCGCACCCACCTCGATAGCCTTGTCCGACGCAGACGACGCGTGGAAGTTGCCGAACGTCGCGGCGCAGCGTGCGGCTGTGTTGATAGACAACGTGCAGGCCCTTGTCGGTCCTGCGCTGCGCGCGCCGCAGGTCACGCCTGAGCGCGCCTTCGCGCTGCCGATCTCAGGGCTCGGCGGCGAGCGGCTTGCCGGGATACTGGTCGCTGGGGTCAACCCGATGCGGCCCCTCGAGGAGTCGCGCTCATTCCATGAGCTCATCGCCAGCCAACTGGAAACCTCCATCTCCAATGCGCGCGCCAAGCAGCATGCGCGCGAGCGAGCGCAGGCCCTGACGGAGCTCGATCGGGCCAAGACGATGTTCTTCAGCAACATCAGTCACGAGTTGCGCACGCCCCTGACGCTCCTGCTGGGCCCCGTCAACGATGTGCTCGGCCGCGGCGTGCTCGACCACGCAGATCGGGAGCTGCTCCAGATCGCCCAGCGTGGCGGCCGCAGATTGCTGAAGCTCGTGAACTCGCTGCTGGAGTTCTCCCGCATCGAGGCAGGTCGGGTCGAGGCGGCCTACGAGCCCGCCGACCTCGCGACACTCACCGCCGACCTCGCGAGCGTGTTCCGCTCCGCCTTCGAGCGCGTCGGAGTCGCACTCACGGTTCACTGTCCCGCGCTGCCGGAACCGGTGTTCATCGACTGCGACATGTGGGAGAAGATCGTCCTGAACCTGATCTCGAACGCCTTCAAGTTCACGTTCGCGGGTGAGGTCAGTGTGCGGCTGAGCGCGCTCCCCGGGCAGGTGCAACTCGAGGTGGCGGATACGGGATGCGGAGTGTCCGCCGAGGATCTTCCCAGGCTGTTCGAGCGCTTCTTTCGCGGCCGCGCCCTGCGCTCCCGGACGCACGAGGGCTCCGGCATCGGCCTTTCGCTCGTGCAGGAGTTGGTGCGGCTCCATGGTGGCAGCGTCGAAGCTCGCAGTGAGATCGGACGTGGCACGGCCTTCATTGTGAGCATTCCGCGCGGCGTGCAGCATCTGCCGCCCGATCGGATCGGGGCCCGGCGCACTTTGGCGCGCTCCGATACCGGAGCATTGCCGTTCGTGGAGGAAGCGCTCGGTTGGCTTCCGAATGCATCCCGCGGAGCGGACGCGGTGGCTGCGTTCTCTGAACTCGCGGATGCACGCGCCCAGGACGGTCCTGAATCCCATGCCGTCGCCTCCCGTGTGCTCGTAGTCGACGATAACGCCGACATGCGCGATTACCTGTACCGCCTGCTTGGGAAACAGTGGCAGGTCGACACCGCCCCGGACAGCGCGTCGGCCCTTGAGTCGATTGGACGCTGCATGCCCGATCTGGTGATCACCGACGTCATGATGCCGGGGGTCGACGGCTTCGGACTCCTTCGCCGGTTGCGCGAAGACCCGCGCACAGGCGGGATCCCGGTGATGCTGCTGTCCGCGCGCGCAGGCGAAGAAGCCTCCGCGGAAGCGCTGCGGGCCGGTGCCGACGACTACGTCATCAAGCCGTTTTCCGCCCGCGAACTCCTGGCTCGCGTGGACTCACGTTTGACGCAAGCGAAATTGCGCTCCGCAGAGCGACGTGGCCGAGAGGCGGCCGAACGCGCGAACCGTGCACGCGATGATTTCTTCGCGACACTCTCGCACGAGTTGCGCACGCCCCTCATGGCGATCCTGGCCTGGACCGAGTTGTTGAAAAGCGAGCGGCTGCATCCGGAAGATGCCCCCGCGGTCGAGCTCATCGAGCGCAATGCCCGGATCCAGCGACGGCTGATCGACGACCTGCTGGACATGGCGCGCATCGTGACGGGACGCATGCGAATCGAGCTGCAGCCGATCGAGTCGCTGGCCGCCCTGGTGCGGCTCGTGACGGATTCGTTCCACCCCTTCGCGCTCGAGAAGCAGGTGAGCCTCCATTGCGAGCTGGACGCGGACGCCGGGCCCGTCGAGGGCGATCCGGAGCGCCTGCAGCAGGTTGTGTGGAATCTGCTTTCCAACTCGATCCGCTTCACGCCTGCGGGAGGAACCATCGCAATCCGCTGCCGGCGCGGCGGCGATGATGTCGAGGTATCGGTACGGGATACGGGTCGCGGCATCCGGCCGGAATCGATTCCTCACCTGTTCGAGCGCTATTGGCAGGGGCAGTTCGACGCACAGCCCGATCAAGGGCTGGGACTCGGGCTTGCCATCGCACAGCGGATCGTTTCGCTGCACTCAGGAACGATCGCAGCCGCCAGCGATGGTGAAGGG
>FTDY01001305.1_pt1 | contig 22830 bp, 20 predicted proteins | sample 1640031 | NCBI WGS metagenome assembly FTDY01 (sample SAMEA3914816, study PRJEB12502) | metagenome | biome: forest; material: soil | place: USA | collected 2011-09-16 | depth 0.3 m
CCGAACAGTCCATTCGCCTCCACGTTCCAACCCTCGCGCGCCAGCGTTCCGTTACGCGCCGCGGCGAGAGCCGTGAAGTTTGCGACCGTGGCGCCGGTCACGAACGCTCCCGCCGTATCGGCTGGGAGCTCGAACAGCTCGATCAACCATCGCAGCGCGGACGACTCGAGACTGGCGACGCCGGGCGTACTCAGGTAGAGCGCGGCATTTTGATCCCACGCAGCCGCCAGCCAGTTGGCGGCCAGCGATACCGGGAGGGCCCCGCCTATCACGAACCCAAAGAACCGCGGGCCGGCGCTTGCGAGCGTGGCTGGGGAGATGAGACGGTCGAGGAGCGCGAGCGTCTCGCCAGGAGCCGAGGAACGAGGCGGCAACGGGCATTCGAGCTCGGCCAACGCGGATATCGCAGCAGAGCTCGGCGCCACGGCTCTTTCCTGCACGCCGTCGAGGTACGCTTTGGCTCTCCGCGCGGCATCGTCCAGAATGGCGTACATGGGGCACCTTTCCGGCCGCGCACGCGTCCGGTATTACCGGGGCTAGCGGCCGCCTTCGGCGGAATACTTCGCGATGAGACTGCGGCAATGCCGCACGGCCTCGTCCCGAATGTGCGTCTCGTATTCCTTGCGCGCGTCATCCTCCCGCTGCAGAGCATTGACGCTCCAGAGCTTGCGGAATGTGCCCAGAGGATACTGGTCGGACTCGGAATCGAGCTCCAGAAAAAACCGAAAGGGCGCCTCGTCGAGCGCATCGAGTTCCGCCGCGATTCCGACGAATCGCCGTGCGGCATCCACCGGGCCGAGCGTGCCGGCGATCACCGCCTGAGCGGTTTCCACGACTCCACGGTTGAGCGAGTCGCGATAATCCAATGGTCCGGCCGCTTTTGACATCGCTCAATGCTACCTGAACCGCGGGGCTCCAGGGTGTGCGGTCGCGAGCCGGTAAGCGCACAACACGTTACACTTCCCGGGCCTCACATTGCAGCCGGTTACGTAGACTCCCGCAGCAGAATGCGCACCCCGACAGTTTCGATCGCGGCTCGTGCCGCCAAGCTCGGCGCAGGGTCGGCCGCAAGGCCCGACGCAGAGTCCGCCCCAAGGCCCTGCGCAGTTTCGGTCGCAAGGTTCGCCGTAACGCTGGCCGCAACGTTCACCGCAGCGTGTGCCCTCCCGTGCATGGGGGCGGTGCCGGTCTACGGCGTTGACGTCGTACATACCTATCCGCACGACGTGCACGCCTTCACCGAAGGGCTGCTGTACCTGAACGGGTTCCTGTACGAGAGCACAGGACTCGAGAAGCACTCCTCGATACGCAAGGTCCGCCTGGAGACCGGCGAGGTGCTGCAGAAGATCGACATTCCGCCACAGTACTTCGGCGAGGGGCTCGTCGTGTGGCAGCGGCATCTCATCAGCCTCACGTGGACCTCGCATGTCGGCTTCGTCTTCGACCTCGCCAGCCTGCGCCTGCAGCGCAGGTTCCACTACGAGGGCGAGGGATGGGCGCTGACCCAGGACGGCAGCAGGATCATCATGAGCGACGGCACCGCGCATTTGCGCTTCCTGGACCCCTCGACGCTGCGGGAGACCGGGCGCATCGGCGTGAGTTTCGAGGGCAGCCCGATCGACAGGGTGAACGAGCTGGAATGGGTGAAGGGCGAGATCTATGCCAACGTCTGGCAGACCGATTGGGTGCTGCGCATAGACCCGGCCAGCGGACGGGTGATCGGACTCATCAACCTCGCGGGCCTGCTCACGCCCGCGGAGCGGACCGCGGGTCAGACCGACGTGCTCAACGGGATCGCCTACGATGCCGAGCACGACCGGCTGTTCGTCACCGGCAAGAACTGGCCGAAAGTGTTCGAGATCCGGCTGAAGCGGACGGGAGAGGCTACGCATCGCTGATCACTCGAGGTCGGCACCTAGGTGCGCGGCGAGGTGCGCGGCGAAGTCCGCGCCCAGGTTGCGCTGGTCCTGTCTATACAGAAGCGCGAGTGAGCAGCGTCCACTTCGACACGGCGTAAGCCACCGCGCTGAGGCTGATGAGCGCAAGCAAGGCGAGCAGTTCCCTCATCGAGGCCAGCAGTATCATGACCAACATGCTGCCGATCCCGATCAGGGCGGCCGCGGCGAGCCAGCGGAAGTTGAGGGGCGCTCCGGCAAGTGCCACGCCCCGTCGAGCCAGCAACCAGGCGGCTGCGCAGGCGAGACAGTAAAGCACCGCCATCGGGAGGGTCGCCAGCACCGCGAGCTCCGCAAACGTTCCGGTCAATGCAAGAACGATGGCGAGCGCGGCATAGACGAGAATTGCAACATGAGGCGCGTGAGTCCTGCGGTGCACGCGGCCCAGCACGCGCGGCAGCAATCCCTCGCGCCCGAGCGCAAACAGCATCCGTGGGCTTCCCAGGATATCGGCGCTGATCCAGCCAAACATCGACACCACGGCCCCGGCGACCATCATGAGTCGCAGTGACGGACTCACCTGCGCCATCGCGTCGGCGAGGGATGCGCTCGAGTGAGCGAGCGCAGCTCCCAGAATCCCCTGGGCGATGACCTGGATGGCAATATACAAAAAGGCTACGGACGTCAGAGCAATGAGCAGTGCGCGCGGAATGGTGCGACTGGGATCGCGGACTTCCCCGCTCGCGCTCAATGGAGTCTCCATGCCGATCCATGTGAACAGCGAAAGAATCACGGCGCGGCCCAAGCCATGGGTGCTCGGCTCGACCGTCGGCACGAAGTTATCCTTATGCATCGCAAATGCGCCGACCAGGACGAAGACCACCAGGGGCAGCAGCTTCAGCACAGTGGTGGCGCTTGCGAATCCTGCGCCCCGGCCCACTCCGCCGATGTTGACGAGAGCAATGCCGCCGACCACGCCGACGATCACCGCAGCGTGCGCGGGCACACTGAACCGAAGTGGCACCACGTTCACCACTAAATCCGCCAGCGCAGCCGACACGCCACCGCAGGCGAGCACGCAACCAACCCATAGCAGCGTACCGGCAACGTAGCCGATCAGCGGTCCAAAGGCGGCCTCGATACACCCGTATGCACCCCCGCTGGTGGGCACTCGACTCCCGCCCTCGGCGAAGCAAACGGCGGTGGCCCCGACCGCGACCGCGCAGAAGAGAATCGCCAATGGCGCATACGGGCCGATGGAAGCGGACAGCGCCGCTGGGATGGCGAAAATCCCGGCGCCGACGATGATACTGAAAATGCTCGCTGCCAGCGCCCAGGGTCCCACGGCCCGCACCAGCCCCGCGTCGCGTTTGTTCTCATTCATATTGTGACGCCGAAAAATCCCGTGAGATGATAGGCGCGGCACGACGATGTGTCACGGCATAAGGATCGCTCATGTCTCGCTCTGTGCCCGTAGTTTCGCTGCTCACCTCACTACTCGCCGCACCGCTCGCCTCGCTGCCTGCCTTGCTGGCAGCCGCACCGGTCGCCGCGGCACCCGCCGTCACGGCGCGGTCGGCCGCCCCCGAAGCGCCGGACTCCAGCGTTCACGGGCAGCTCACGCGTCTCGCGCAGGACATGACATACACGTCCGCCAAGCTCTTTCCGATGCAGGCCACCGTGCTCGGCATTCCAGGTTACGACGATCAGCTCAATGAGCCTTCGGAGAGCCATCGGGCGGCCTATGTCGCGCAACTGCGCCAGTGGCGGCAGCGACTGCGCACGATCGTCTCCGCCGGAAGCAACGGGATGTCGCTGGTCGAGCGCGATGACGCGCGCCTTCTGGAGGCGCAGCTCGCGGGCCTCATGAATGCGCTGCAGGTCTACCAGCAGGACCGCAAGGACTACTCAGCCGGCGCCAGCAGCATCGTCAACGCCCTGTTCACACAGTTCCAGTTCCTGCCGATCGCGGGCCGCGACGGCGCCACTGCGGCGGACGTCGACAAAGCCTGGGACGACATCACGATTCGCCTCGGCAAGGCGCCGGCGTACATCGCCGCGGCGCAGCGGCTCGTGACGCATCCGGGTCACCTCTTCGGCACTGTCGGCAGCCAGCAACTCGACGGAGCCCCGAGTTTCTTCAACGGAGCCCTCACGGAGGCGGCAAGGGCGCACTACGGCGCGGATGACGAGTCGTTGCAACGCTTCAGCCGCGCCCGCGACGCAACGCTGGCAGCGCTCGCTCAGACGAAAGCGTATATCGACGCGCACGCCGCCCAGTGGCCTGAGAATTTCGCCATCGGACGACAGGCCTACGACCGGCTGCTGCGAGAGGAGCAGCTGCTGCCTTTCGACTCGGGGGATATCGAGCGCATGGGCAACGATGAGCTCGCGCACGGTTGGGCGGAGGAAGCCTGGCTGACCTCGCTGTCGAAGCGGGACAACCGGCCTTTCGGCCCGCAAAGCGGCGGCGGCCTCGCACCGGCAGGCGCCGCGCTCATCGACTACTACCGGGAGCGGATCGCAGAGCTCGGCCGGTTCATGACGGAGCACGACGTCATCACCGTGCCGGCGTGGCTGGGAACGATCAGCGTGCAGGAAACCCCGAAGTTTCTTCAGCCGGTGAGCCCCGGCGCGTCGATGAATCCGCCGCGGCCGTTCGCCGCCCTCACCACCGGCTACTACTACATTACGCCGCCCACCTCCCTCGCGGACGCGGCGGCGCGCCTGGACATGAACCAGGACTTCGACCGTGACCGCATCCTCTCGACCGCGGCGCACGAGGCAATGCCCGGGCATTTTCTGCAGCTCTCGGTCGCCAAGCGGCATACCGATTTCGTCCGGCGCATCCAGGGCAGCGGCGTATTCGAGGAAGGCTGGGCCTTCTACGGCGAGGAGATGTTCGTGCGCCTGGGTCTGTTCGGCGATGACCTGGACGGGAGGCTGTTCACCGCCCGCTGGGAGCGGGTGCGCGGCGCCCGCGCCATCGTCGACCCGAAGCTGGCCTCCGGTGAATGGACCTATCGGCAGGCCGCCGACTTCTTCGCCCGCGAGAGCAGTTTCACGCAGGAAGCGGCGGACGCCGCCGTCGCTGGCATAGCAACGAACCCCGGATACGTGATCGCCTATACCGTCGGGCGCCTGCAGCTCGAGCAGCTGCTCGCAAGCTATCTGCAGAAGACCGCAGGCCAGGGATCCCTGCACGACTTCCATGACCGGCTGCTGTCCTACGGCTCTACGCCGTTCGCCGTCGTCGGTCCCGAGTTGCTCGCGGACCTGGACAAGCCGGCGAGCGTCGTGCGCGCCGCCGCGAACTACTGATACTCTGCGTGCTGGATTCCAACATCCGCAACGCGAGGTAAGGGTCCGGTGGCGAAGATACCCCCAGGGGTCGGTCCGCGATACCCACAGGTGGTGGTCCTGATCGGCGCAACTGGCGACCTCGCACGTCGCAAGCTGTTGCCGGGCCTGTTCCACCTGAGCAGCGCCGGGTTCATCCCGGGCTGCCGCATCATTGGCGTCTCTCTCGACAAGCTCGATGCGGACGGCTTCCGCCGCGCTGCCCGCGCGGCGCTGGATGAGTTCTCGCTGCGCAAGGCAACGGATGCCGACTGGGACGCCTTTGCCCAATGCCTCGACTACGTCCCGATGGCCGCCGGCGCCAGCGCTCTCAAAGCGGCCGTTGCGAAGGCCGAGCGGGCGCTCGGCGGCGAAAGCCGCCGCCTGCACTACCTGAGCGTGCCTCCGAGCGCGGCCTTGTCAGCCGTGCGGCTGCTGGGGGAAGCCGGCCTCGTCGAGCACTCGCGCATAATCATGGAGAAGCCGTTCGGCACCGACCTTGCGAGCGCGGTGTCGCTGAATGCGAAACTGCACGAGGTGTTCGCCGAGGAGCAGATCTTCCGCATCGATCACTTCCTGGGAAAGGAGCCGGCGCAGAACATCCTCGCGTTCCGCTTCGCCAACGGCCTGTTCGAGCCGATCTGGAACCGCAATTTCATCGATCACGTGCAGATTGACGTGCCCGAGACGCTGGGGCTGAGCAAGCGCGCCGGATTCTACGAGGCCATCGGGGCGTTTCGCGACATGGTCGTGACTCACCTGTTCCAGATCCTCGCCTTCATGGCGATGGAGCCGCCGACGGCGCTGGAGCCGGCGCCCATCAGCGAGGAGAAGAACAAGGTCTTCCGCAGCATGTTGCCCATCCAGCCCGCCGACGTCGTCCGCGGGCAGTACACCGGCTATCGTACCGAGGAAGGCGTCGGCGCAGAATCCGATACCGAGACATTCATCGCGTTGAAGTGCTCCATCGACAACTGGCGCTGGGCCGGGGTGCCGTTCCTGCTGCGCACCGGCAAACGCCTCGCGGAGGGGCAGCGCATCATCTCCATCGCATTCCGCGAGCCGCCCAAGAGCATGTTTCCGCCCGGCTCGGGGGTGGGCGCGCAGGGCCCGGACCACCTCACCTTCGACCTGGCCGACGCGTCGAAGATGTCGCTGTCGTTCTACGGCAAGCGGCCCGGGCCGGGAATGCGGCTCGACAAACTCAGCCTGCAGTTCGCAATGCACGATACGGGACTGGTCGGGGATGTGCTCGAAGCGTATGAGCGCCTGATCCTCGACGCGATGCGCGGCGACCACACACTCTTCACAACTGCCGAGGGCATCGAGCGGCTGTGGGAGGTGTCGACGCCGCTACTGGAAGCTCCACCGCCAGTTCGGCTGTATGCTCCCGGTTCCTGGGGCCCGAATGCCATCCACCAACTCGTCGCTCCCCGCGCGTGGCGGTTGCCCTTCGAGCGCGCCTGGCGCGACCCCAATAAGCTCGGGAGCTGACGGCCGCCCGACGTTTTCACCCGGCGCGATTTCGAACGGTACGCCCGTCAGCAAGGCGTGGCGGTGATAAAGTGATGGCACGATGCCACGCGAGCTTTCACAGCCTCCCCGCGAGCGTAATCTCCTCGAGGAGAACCGCCGCTTCTACGACTCGCTCTGGTCTGGGGGCCGGCTCATCGAAGCTGAGCAGTTCAACACGTGGCCGCTCGTGCATTCCCTGATACCCGCATCCGTCCGGCGGCTCGAAGGGGCGCCGGGACTGAGGCCGCGCCTGCCGATCGAGGGGACGCAGTTTGTGGATATCAGCGCGCCGGCGCTGGCCAAGCTGCGCGACCGGGGTGCGCGCGTCGCGCTCGGCCAGGTGACCTCCCTGCCCTTCGCGGCGGCCGCCTTCGATCTCGTGTGCGCTCTCGACATCGTCGAGCATGTCGACGATGAGGATGCGGCGCTGTCGGAGCTGTCGCGGGTCGCGGACGCGGGGGCGACTGTGCTCATTTCGACGCCCCTTCACCCGCTGCGCTGGAATTCCTTCGACGAGTTCGTGGGCCACAAGCGACGCTACGAGCCGCCCCGCCTGCTCGCAAAGCTGACCGAGCACCATCTGGCCGTGGAGCGCAGCGCGCCCTACGGCATGCAGCCGCGCTCATCCCTGCTGCTCGACCTGGGCATGTGGTGGCTCACGCATCGGCGCGAGCAGGCCATGTGGTGGTACAACAGGGTCTTCATGCCGCTCGGAATCCGGTTCCAGAAGGAGCTCCAGCTCGCCCCCGGCATGATCGCAACCGAGGAGGTCGACGAGATCCTGCTCGTGTGCCGCAAGGTTCCCGCCGCCCATTGAGCGGCCGAGGTGCACCATGAACCGAACCGCCCATCATCGGACTCACATGCTGGCTCGTGCGGCGTGGCTGTTGGTGCTGCTCGGTTCGGCTGGGCCGGCTCTGCCGGCGGCGCTGGATGCGCTGAGCTCCCGCGACGCCGCGGGAGGACTGCGAGCTGCGCTGTCACAGGGCATCGATACGGCCGTGGCGCAACTGGGCGCGAAGAATGGCTTCCTGAACGATCCGAAGGTCGCCATAGCGTTGCCGCCCGCGCTCGAAAAGGCCGACCGCGCGCTGCGGCTGGTTGGCATGGGCGGGGATGCGGACAACCTGCGAGCGGCGATGAACCACGCGGCGGAGGCGGCCGTCGCGGACGCCAAGCCGGTGTTCAAACAGGCGTTGCAGAACATGTCGCTGGCGGACGCCAAGCAGATCCTGTCGGGCGGCGACGATGCCGGCACGCAGTACTTCCGCCGCGCCACCAATGCCGCCCTGACGGGGAGATTCAAACCGATCGTCGCGAAGGAGACGGCCCGAGTGAAGCTCGCCTCGCTCTACGACCAATATGCCGGCAGGGCCGCCGACCTGCATCTGATTTCGGCGCAGGATTCCAACGTGAACGACTATGTCACCGCGAAGGCGCTGGACGGCTTGTTCAGCCGTATCGCCGAGGAGGAGCGCGCCATCCGCAAGGACCCGCTCGGCCAGGCGAGCTCGCTGGTCAAGAAGGTATTCAGCGCGTTGCATTGAGCGGCCGATTTCGCCGCCCGGATCACATTCGCAGGCCGCGATAACGCCTATTGTTGGGCCATGATCACGCTGTCCCGGCTGGACCTCAGCGCCTTCCCGGACTCGCCCTATGCGGCCGAGCTGCAGCGCGACGCGCCGAACCTGCGGTTCACCCCGAAGCTGGAAGCGGAATACGTCCTCTCGTTCCTGATCGAGCGGCGCACGCTGATCCGGGTCGCCTGCCTCCTGGCCGCGGTGCTGGCCGTGCTGCGCGGCGCCGAGCAGGCGGTCGAAAGCGCCTGGAACACCGTGCTCGTCGTCGATTTCGGGCTGGTCATCGCCGGCTCGATCACCCTCGTCTCGATCGCCTGGAGCAAGGCATACGAGCGCCTGTACATGCCGTGGGCCTGCTGCGTCGTGCCCGTCAGGAACACGATCGCGGCGTTCCACATCGCCCAGGCCGCGGCGCACGGTCAATCCGAGATGCTGATGATCCTGCCGATGATGGTGCTCGGGCCGTTCTTCTTTCAGGGCCTGCGCTTCCGCATGGCACTGGTGTGCGGCGTGCTGACGGTCGTGTCCTTCATGCTCTCTGCCGCCTACTTCGGGTTCGCGCTCCCGGCTGCCCTGCGCGCCGACGCATTCCTGGCGTTAGGCGTCGTCGCGTGCGCCATCGCTGCCCGACATCTGGAGAAGTGGTCACGCACCTCCTTCCTGGAGGGAAGGCTGATCGCGGAACTGGCGCAGCACGACGCGCTGACCGGAACGAAGAACCGCCGCGTGTTCGATGACTACCTGAACCGGCTGTGGCAGCAGGCCATCGAGGATCGCCGCACGGTCGCGATCCTGCTGATCGACGTCGATCACTTCAAGGCGTTCAACGACCGCTACGGGCATCAGGCGGGAGACCAGACTCTGCGCCGCGTGGCGCAGACGGTGCAACGATTCGTGCGCCGGCCTCTGGATGTCCTGACTCGGTACGGCGGCGAGGAATTCGCGGCTATCCTCTACGACGTCGATTCCAGGCAGGCTCTGGACACCGCGGACAGAATTCGCCGTGCAGTCGGCGATCTGGCCATCGAGCACCGCGGATCACGAACGTCGACCGGCGTGACGATCAGCGTGGGCGTTGCGGTGGTCGCGCCGACGGACGAGCGCAATCCACGGGGCGCATTGCAGCTTGCGGACCAGGCTCTGTACGAAGCGAAGGTCAAGGGCCGTAACCGCGTCGAGCTCATGGACGAGGCGGAGCACAAGATGCTCGTGACGGGAGTGTTCGCGCAACTCGTCACCGGAGCATCCCTGGAAAGCTCCGTCTACAAGGCCGGCGACGCCTGACTCGCCTGCGCGCTTGCGCGGATCGAAGCGGCGGACCATGCGTTTGCCGAAAACGAACCTCCAGCTTTTGCGGCAACCCGCTGCCTATACTCCGGGACTCACGTAGTGGCTGGCCCGCGTGGGATCGCGGCTTGCGGCCATTGCAGAGCCGGGTTGGCCGGCCTGGGCGCACTCGTGTGCCGGCTCTCCCGGCAGCTCCAGCGCCGCCAACCGGGGCCGCAGCTTCAGGTGCCGGCGCCGCGAATGCTCGATCAGCGGCCGCCAGAGCGCTCCGGTCAACCGGTGCCGGATCAGGAAGCGCCAGATCCGGTTTGAGCGCTTGTACAGATAGCTCATGGCGAGATAGGCCAGCACGGCATTGCGATCGGCCGGCCGGCGGTTCCAGATCGAGCGGTGGGAGAACAGCTTCTCGTAGCACCACGCATAGCCGCGATCGAGCTCCTCGCAGCTCATATGCCTGGGCTGGAACACGACATGCGCCGTGTCGTAGCGATCCCAGTCCCGATGGAGGATGCGCCCCGAGGACTCCATCTGGCGGAACAAGGGCGTCCCCGGATACGGCGTGAGGATATGAAAGGTCGCGCACTCCAGCCGGTTCGCCTCGATCCAGTCGACGGTCCGCACGAACACATCCGCTCGATCGTGATCGAAGCCGAGCACGAAGCTGCCGTTGACCTGGATTCCGTAACGATGCAGCACGGCCACCCTGCGGGCGTAGTCCTGCGGGGCAGGCGTCCGCTTGCGCGAGTCGCTCAGGTTGCCCTCGTTCAGGGACTCAAACCCGATGAAGACTCCGGTGCAGCCCGCCAGAGCCATGTCGCGCACGAGCGAGGCGTCGTCGGTGATGTCGATGGTGACCGCGGCGCTCCAGATGACCCCAAGCGGCCGCAGCGCGGCGCACAGGCGGCGCAGGTAGGCGGGCCGCGAGCCGAGATTGTTGTCGACGAACACCGCGTACGGCTGTCCGTCGGCGACGATCTCATCCACCACCTGCCCGACGTCGCGCATCCGGTAGGGCATGTGCAGTCCGTCGGTCGACAGGTAACAGAAGCCGCAGCGGTTGTGGCAGCCGCGCGTGGCTATGACGCTGGTCGTGGTCAGAAAGGATTCGCGCGGCAGAATGGCGCGTCGCGCCGGCGGATCCAGCGCGTAGGCGCGCGAGAAATCGGCCTCGTAACGGCTGCGGAGGCAGCCCGCCTCGATGTCCCCAAGTATCTGCGGCCAGAGCTGGACTCCGTCGCCGACTGCAATGGCGTCGGCGTGCCTCAGTGCTTCTTCCGGGCAGGACAGCACGTGCAGCCCGCCGAGAACGACGAGTGCACCCTGGGCGCGGTACCAGGCAGCTAGCTCATAAGCGCGCCGCGCAAAGGTCAGATGGACGGTGATCCCGACGACGTGCGGCACCGGGTGGCTCGGGGGCACGCCCTGCAACAGGTTCTCGTCCCAGTAGCGAACGCTCCAATGCGGTGGCGTGGCACCGGCAATGCTGGTCAGAGCCAGCGTCGGCGTGAGGACATGCTTGCCGAAGCTTGCCCGTGGATCCTTCGGATAGAACGGGTTGATCAGCAGGGCACTCAGGGGCTGAACGGGCCGGCCCCGAATGGCCGGCTCCAGCACCGGTGCAAACGCCATGTCCGCGGGCACCCTCTGACGCCGCGGCGCGCTGCTGAGACTATCCATGACTGGAGCGGGCCGCCGCGGGAGCGCCAACCCGGCCGAAACGCCGGTCGCGCCGCGCATACTCCTGAAGCGATTGCTCGAAGGTCCGTGCATCGAAGTCCGGCCACAGGCAATCCAGAAAATGCAGCTCGGCGTACGCGCATTCCCACAGCAGAAAGTCGCTCAGACGCTTTTCGCCTCCGGTACGGATCAGCAGGTCCACCTCGGGAGCCGCGGCTTGCGCATGATCCACATCCGCGAGGCACGCAACGAAGCGCGCCCGGTCGATGCCGCGCTCCGCCTGCAGCCGGCGGCACGTTTCGAGGAGGCTGAACTGGGCTGAGTAGTCGACCGCGATTCGCAGCCTCATTCCCGTGCAGTGCGCAGTGGCCCGTTCGCTGTGCTCGATCGCCCGACGCAGGCTGGAATCCAACCGCTCCCTGCGCCCGATGACGTTGAGCCTGATGGACTGCTCGAGACACCTGCGGGTCTGCGTCATGAGGTGGCGCCGGAACAGCGCGAACAGCGCAGCGACTTCGCCCTCGGGACGCTGCCAGTTGGCGGCTGAGAAGGCGTACAGCGTGAGCGTGTCGACACTCTGCCGCGCCGCCGCCGTGACGACCCGCGTGACCGCCCCGGCTCCGGCGCGGTGTCCTGCGGTGCGTGGCAGGCGGCGGCGGGCGGCCCACCGCCCATTGCCATCCATGATGATCGCGACGTGCATCGTAGAGTACTCTGTATTACAAAGCTAGAGAGCAAAGAAAATCACGCGCGCCGGGTGGCCCTGATGACCGCTTCCACGTGATCCAGGTAGCGGTTCAAGGCGCTCCTGCCGACCGCCGTGATGCGGTAGGCCGAGCGGGGCCGGCGTTCTGCGAAGGATTTCGTGCAGGTCACGTACTTCGCTTCCTCGAGCTTGCGGGCGTGCGCGCTCAGGTTGCCATCGCTGACGCCGAAGAGTGCCTTCAGCTCGTTGAAGGTGAGCTCTTCCCGCACCGCCAGCGCGCTCATGATTCCCAGCCGCACGCGTTCGTAGACCAGGCGGTCGAACCGGGCATCGTCGTTGTCGTGCGCAGCAGTGGGCACGGGCGTGAGTTTTGCGCGCTTGCGCGGCGGCGCGGCGGCCGGGGCGGCCGGGGCGGTCCGCGAACTAGGCTTGGGCATGAGGCATTCTTCCCACGAGATATCCGAACAGCCCATGCAGGCCACCGAACCCGGCACCCAGCGCGGCGATCTGCAGGCTGTCCGGCAGGCACAGCGCCGCAAGACCCAGTGCCGCGAACGCTCCTCCGAGCACTCCGATGAGCGGTCGTGTCTGCACGCTCGCGCTCACCAATGCACAGCCGTACAGCAACAGCCAGGTTCCCGGTACGGCATGCAGGTTGCCCGAGGACCCATGCACGGCCGTCAGCACCGCTCCGGCAAACAGGGACGGAAACAGGGCCAGGACGAATTTCCGCACTGGCGCCCCCGCCAGGGTCAGTCCCCGCAACCCCGACTGCCGCGCCATCAGGGTACTGCCGAAGCCAGCCCCGACGACGGCGGCGGCGAGCCAGATGCCGAACCAGTGCGAATGCAGCGCTGCGGTGGATGAGAGTGCCGCGGCGCTCAGTCCGACGGCTCCCATCGCGATTCCGGCAGAGCCGGGCACCGCCAGCGATGCCGCGGCCTCCATCGAAGCCCGGATGTAGCGCAGCGTCGCCGCGGCATGCGAATCGATCTGCACAGTGTCGGCGGACTGCATGGTCTTGCTCTTCCCAGGGCGGCTCGCCGCAAACCTACCGCCGCTGTCCCTGTAATGTCAAGTACTCTGCATCGTAGAGTTAAGTCCGGCTGCAACCGCCGCAGCAGCAGCCCGGCGCTCGGCGCGTACGCAGGGAGCGCAGCGCGCACCGCCGCGTCCGCGCTTCTTTTGGCCTGACCCGGACAAACGTCTCGTGTAATGTGAACGCGAATCGGCGATTCGTCCTGGGATTTTCCCGCGGCCGGAATCTCTTCCCTGGCCGAATCCGCGTGGGGGACGGATGAATTTGCTAATGAGAATCAATCTCAGTCTCGCCGCGGTGTTTGCCGCGGGCGGGCTCGCTGCGGCGATGCTTACGCGCGCGACCCTCGAAGCGAATGCCCGCAATGAGGTGATCTCCGAGGCGAACCTGATGGCGGACGCCGCCCTGGCCATGCGCATGTACACGGCCAACGAAGTCAGCGCGCTGCTCAATGACCGCATGAACGAACGCTTCCTGCCGCAAGCCGTACCTTTCTACGCGGCGACCCAGAGTTTCCTGCGCCTGCGCGAGAAACATCCGGACTACACGTACAAGGAAGCCACCCTCAACCCCACCAACCCCCGCGACCGCGCCACGGATTGGGAGGCCGACCTCATCCAGCGCTTCAGGAACGATGCCGGCACGCACGAGTTGAGCGGTGAACGCGACACGCCCATGGGCCGGTCGCTCTACCTCGCAAGACCGATTCGTGCCGAGGCCGAGTGCCTGCCGTGCCACAGCACGCCAGCGGCAGCGCCGCGCAGCGTGGTTGCGCGGTACGGGAGCGACAACGGCTACGGCTGGCAGCCGAATGAAGTCGTCGGCGCGCAGGTCGGGTCGGTCCCGGTAGCCAATGCCGCAACGCGGGCGCAGAACGTGTCCCGCGTGCTCCTGACCTGGCTCGGGCTGGTGTTCGCAGCTACGCTTGCCGTCGTCGACCTCACCCTCTACCTGCTAGTCGTTCGCCCGGTGCGGCGCGTATCGCAGATCGCCGATCAACTGAGCCTGGGCGATCCGTCCGCGCCGGAGTTTCCGTCCGGTGGCGCCCCGGAGATCGCCGGCCTTGGCCGCTCGTTCACCCGCATGAGGAAGAGCCTCGAGAAAGCCCTGAAGCTGCTCGAGCCTGGAACGTGATGGCGCAGGAAGTATTCATCAGCTATTCGCAACCGGACCGGGAGTGCGCGCTCCAGCTGGTCGAGTCGCTCGAGTCCTCAGGGATTGGCTGTTGGATAGCGCCGCGCGACATCGCCCCCGCTGCGGACTGGGCCGCGGAGATCATCGACGCCATCTCGGCCGCGAAGGTGATGGTGTTGATTTTCTCAGCCAGCAGCAATCAGTCCCCTCAGGTGCGGCGCGAGGTCGAGCGCGCCGTACACAAGCACGTGAGCATCCTCCCGGTGCGCATCGCAGACGTGCTGTCCTCGAAAAGCCTGGAATACTTCCTGAGCTCTCAGCATTGGCTGGACGCGTTTCCGCCGCCGCTCGAGCCCCACTTGCGCAGGTTGGCAACGCATCTGACGGGTTTCCTGAGCGGCCGGACTCGAGAGTTGCACACCCTGCCCACGTCCCCGGGCCGAATGCAGCATGCCGCACTCCAGCCGGGCGCCGCGGATTCATCCGGACTGCAGGCCGCTCTGCCCGTTCGGCTGGAGGCCGAGCAGCTGCGCCGGATCGAGGTGCAGCTTGCGGGCTACATCGGACCCGTCGCACGGCAACTCGTCAAGCGCGCCGCAGCGCGCGCATCGAGTCTCGATGAGATCGTGGGACTGCTCGCAGTGGAGCTCGAATCGGACAGCGATCGCCGCAAGTTCGCCGCGGCGTGCGGAGCGCCGCGTGGCTGATCGAGCGCAGTCCTCGCAGCCGGCTGCCCAAGCGGCATTTGCCAGGCGCCCCGGCGTCTCCTACGCCCAGACGGCCCAGGGCCAGGACCTGCCGATCATCGACGTGTCGCATCCCGCGTTCGCACTTGCAGACGATGCGGGTGCGATCGAGTCGTTGCGGGCGCAGTTCCGCAGGCAGGATCGCCGCAGCCGCCGCATGCCGCGATTCCTGCTGCAGTACTTCATGCGCTCGGCGGTGAAGCGCTCCGCGCTGGTCCGAGGCATGCTCGTGCAGGGAGCCGCGGTCCTCCCCGGCATGAGTACGTACGTCATCAAGCTCGGCGCCGACAACCTCGTGCCGCCGTTCGACACCAGGATGGACCGGCGCTTCGCGGCCGCGCCAGCCATCCACTCCCTGCGCATCCGGCTCCAGCAGACTGCCAAACTGCTTGTGCGGGGACTGGAGCCTGAGCTCGCCGGGCGGCCTGGCGTTGCCCTGCACCTGATCAACATCGGCGGCGGGTCCGCGATCGACAGCCTGAATGCGTTGCTGCTGCTGCGGCGCTCCTCTGCGCAGCTGCTGCAGCGCAAAGTCCTCATTCACGTGCTCGATCCCGACACGCACGGCCCTCTGTTCGCGGGACGTGCATTGGCCTCGCTGAGCGCCGGGGGCGCGCCACTCAACGCAGTGGATGCGACGCTCGTTCACTCGACGTACGACTGGAACTCCCCCGAGCCGCTGGCGCAACTCGTGCGCACGCTCGCCGCCGAGGGCGCCCTCATTGCGGCCTCATCCGAAGGCGCCCTGTTCGAGTACGCAAGCGATGCGGCGGTCATCGCGAACCTGCGGGCCCTGCACGCCGCGGGCCATGGTGCCCGTGTGGTCGCCGGCTCGGTCACGCGCGGCGACGACATCACCCGTCAGACCCTCCAATTCAGCCCCTTCAAGCTGATCCCGCGCGGCGCGACAGCGTTCGGCGAGCTGATCCGGGGCACCGGCTTTCGCATCGCGCAGGTCGAGCAAGCGCTGATGAGCGACCAGGTGCTGCTGCGCCCGGACTGACCGCGAGCGCGGGCAGACGCTCGGCTCGCCGTAGCCGGCATCAGGGGGCTACTGTGCCGGAGGTGATGGAGTAACCCGCCTCGCGCCACGCCTTCATGCCACCATCCAGCGCCACCGCACGCTGGTAGCCCATGGCACGCAGCGTTGCCGTTGCCAGCGTCGATATCCGGCCGAACTCACAACAGACGACGATACGGCGCGTGGGATCGGGCAGGTCCTGATTGACCCGCAGCTCGAGCTGGCCGCGCGGCAGCAGCCGCGCTCCTGGGATGTGCCCTTCCTCGTAGGCGTCGCGCTCCCGGACATCCAGGACGAGCAGCTCGTCTGCAGGCCCCGCGAGCCTCGCTTGCAGCTCCGCCAGCGCCATGAACGGGACGATCGCCGCCGCCTCCGCGAGCATCTGCGCCACCGTCTTGCCCCCACTCATGTTCGTGCGCAGCGCCTCGGTGATGTGCGTGGGCATGCTGAGATTGAGGTTGCGCATCATCGCGGCAAACTCACTTCGGTCGCGCACCTGCAGCCGCGGATTGTCCGCGATCTCCTGCGCGAGCGTGGAATGGCTGCGGTTCTTGTATTCGTGCGCGGGATGCACCTTCAGCGCAGGGTCGAGCCGCAGCAGGCGGTTGAACAGGCTGTCGTGGAGCGCATCCGGATCCCCTGTCGGCAGGTCGGTACGTCCGGTGCCGCCGATGAGCAGGGTATCGCCCGTGAACACACGGTCCTCGACGCGCAGACACATCGAGTCGCGCGTGTGCCCGGGAGTGTGCAGCGCCTGCAGGCGCAGGCGTCCCACCACCAGCAGCTCGCCGTCATCGAGGCGCAGATTGACGAACGGCGCCGGGCTCAAGCGATGCATCGCGACCGGAACGTCGAGTCTGCGCGCAAGCTCCTGTGTGGCGGAGAAATGGTCGGCGTGCGTGTGCGTGTCGATGACGTAGTGGACGCGCAGTCCATCCCGCGCCGCCAGGGCGAGATAGCGGTCGATGAGACTGAGCTCCGGATCGATGAGCACGGCAGCGCAGCTCTCCGCGCACCCGAGCAAATAGGACTGGCAACCCCCGGCGCTGAGATGTTCGAAGATCACGCTGCCCCCGATGTTGTTGACTGAGCGTTTTCGGAACACTCTTGTCGCTTACCGCCCATGATACTCCGCAGCGCCCGCCACGCGCTCCTCCGGATTTGATTACGGTCGAGCATCGTCATTAAGATGGCCGCACCCCAAGAAACAGCCGCGGCCGGCTGACTGGACTGTCGATGCTCAGCGCGCAACCGATGGTGTCTGCGGCGGCGATCATGCTGTTGGCTGCCGTAATGCCCGCGCGGAGTCAAACCGACGCTCGTGAGGACCTGGCGCCGTGTCACGGCTCCGCTGCGGAGCCTGCGCAGTCGGCTGCCTGGAATGTCGCATTCTGCAACCGGACCGGCCACGACCTCGTGGTCGAGTTTCGCGACAACGACTGTCCGCTCCAGGGTTGGAGCCGGCGGGGAGACATCTATCGCAGGAGCCTGCGCCGCGGCGAGTCCGCTACCTTCTCCCTTTGCTATGCCGTTGAGCCTGCGCAAGCCAATCCCGGGCCAGGCGTGCCAACACTGAGAATTCCAGGCGGGAAGGGCATCGTCACGACATGGACCGTGGTCGGCGATTGCGGCGAGCGCAGCGACCGTCTGAACCTCGATGCACGCACGTTCTACGATCGAGGCGACTACAAGTCCGGAATCATCCTGCTGCAGTACCCCTCCGGGGCGGGCCATTGCGTTGCCGACTCGTCGAATGCAGCACGACCCCAGGCGCAACCGGCCGCGGATGAGCGTTCTGGCGCCCGCGCCGCAGTTTCGCCCGTTGCGGGAAGCGCTGGACTCCCGGCAGCCGCACAGTCGCCACCGGCCACGCCAATGCCCTCCGCCACGACGGCGCCCTCTGCCACCGCCGCGCCATCAGCAACGACGGCGCCCTCTGCGACCGCTGCGCCATCAGCCGCTCCAACTGGCAATCCGCCCTCGTTCAGCGTCGTCAAGGACGCAAAGGATACGTTCGGCAGAACTGTCCACATCTTCGCCACCAGCGAGAGAGGCGCACCGGACTACAGGTGTCGCTTCACACTCGCGCTCGGGTTCACGGACGGCGCGGACTTCATCGATCACCCGCAGTCCGACGTTCCCGGTGGACAGGACAACGCGCTGGTGCTGACGAAGAAATACGGCAAGACGGTTGCAAAAGTGCAGTTGTCGTCGTCGAAGTGCTCAGTGCGCTAAGGCCGGCGTCGCCCGTACCACGGTCGGTTGTCGGCAGGTGAAGCTCGCGGCTGTGTCGATGCTGCCGCTGCCGTCGTAGCGTGCGACCTGGGGATATGGGCAAAGGGGTAGCGATGTGCACAAAATCAGCGGCGGATGTCATTGCAAGAACCTGCGCGTGGAGCTGGAGCTGGCACGGCCGCCTGGTGCCTACAACCCGCGCGCCTGTGACTGCGATTTCTGCCGAAAGCACGGCGCCTCTTACGTGTCCGATGCGCAGGGGCGCCTGCTGATTCGAATCCACGACGGGCGCGAAAGCGCGACGTATCGCCAGGGAAGCGGACAGGCGGAGTTTCTTCTATGCCGCAGATGCGGGAACCTGGTTGCCGTTCTATACCGCAGTGGCGCCCAGCTCCATGGCGCCGTAAACGCCCGAGCCATCGATACCGGGACCGGGCTCGGACCCGAACAGCCGGTTTCGCCCAGGACGCTCTCGGGAGAGGACAAAGCGAAACGCTGGCAGGACATCTGGTTCCGCGACGTCACAATCTCAAGCGTCGACCCATAGCCGCTCATCGTTGCCGATTGCCGATTGCCGATTGCCGCCGAAGACTATCCGGCCGCCGCGCCGTCCCGCATACTATCGCTCACGCGCCCCACGGATCCCCGAGGAGTTGGCGACGATGCTCATGCGACAACAGGCCGAATCATTGCCCATGTGCTGCTGGTCGTGCCACGTGAGCTCACGCGCATGAACCGACGCGACCTGTCCAAGCTCGCCGCTGGCGCAGCGCTGGCGACCCTGCTCGACAATCCGATCCGCGCTGCAAGCAAGCCCTCGCGCGTCCTGATCCTCGGCGGAACCGGCTTCATCGGGCCGCATTTCGTGGATGCCCTGGCGGGGCATGGACACAGCGTCACACTGTTCAATCGCGGCCGTCGCAGTCCCCAGGCGCGAGCGGGCGTGGAACAGCTCATCGGCGACCGCACAGGACAGGTGGATGCCCTGAAGGGCCGGGACTGGGACGCGGTGATCGACGACTCGGGATACACGCCGCGCCAGGTGAAGCTCACGGCCGACCTGCTGCAGGGCCATGTTCAACAATACATTTTCATCTCGAGCATTTCCGCATATGCCGACCTGACCCCGCCCAACATCGATGAGAACTACAAGCTCGCGCAATTGAAGGATCCGACCGTTGAGGTCGTCAACGGCGAGACCTACGGCGGCCTCAAGGTCCTGTGCGAGCAGGTGGTGGAGCAGACGTACGCTGCGCGTTCAGCCGTCATTCGGCCGACCTTCATCGTCGGCCCTGGCGACACGACGGATCGGTTCACGTACTGGCCGACACGGGTGGCCCGAGGCGGCGAGATGCTGGCTCCGGGCAGTCCGCGGGACCCCATTCAGTTCATCGACGCGCGCGATCTGGCCGACTTCATACGACTTTGCGTCGAGCGGCGCCTGTCCGGCCGCTACAACCTCTGCAACCCGCCGCGAGCCGTGACCATGGGAATGCTGCTCGACACGAGCAAGCGCATTGCGCACGCGGACACGAAGATCGTCTGGGCCAGCGCCAAGTTCCTCGAGGCGCAGAAGGTGATCGGGCCGGACATCGAGAACAATGACATCCCGATCTGGGCCGACCCGGCCGGCGACGACGCCGGGGCCGCGCTCGTGAGCTGCGCCCGAGCCGTCGCCAAGGGGCTGCGCTTTCGCGCGCTGGACCAGACCGTCCGCGACACGCTCGAATGGCAGAAGCAGCGCCCCGCGGACAAGCAGACTTTGCGTGCGGGGCTCACGGCGGAGCGCGAGAGCGAGCTGCTGAAGAAGCTGCATGAGGCTTGACGGGCCGCAGGCCGAATAGCCCCGGCTGTTACTCGTGGCATCCCATCGACATTCCTGCCGGCTGGCGTTCCCGGGCGCCGCGCCTTGAGGCACCGGCGCAACGGGTTCGTTACATAATTCAGGGTGCACGCACCTGACTTGCTGAATCTGCGACGCGGTTGCCGCTTGCAGGCAGACGCACGTCGTCCTCCTCGGGGCCAAGCTTCGACAGAATACGGGTGCAACGGGGCATCGAACGAGGTACGCAGGTCTTGGCCAAAGCTGGCAAAGCGCACGCGCCTGAGGACATCTGGCACCTCAGCATCGATGACCTGCTGGCCGCCCCGAAGGCGCCGGAGGGCTGCACCGCCCGGGGGCCCTACGTCATCAATCTGAGTACGTCGACGGCCAGTATCGGGCGCCCGCCAAAGGGCCTGCGTGGCGTCGACGGCCTGCACCTGTATCAGTTGCGCCGCGAGTCCGAAGGCCGGGTCCAGTTCATGCTGCGGCTCGGAATCATCGCAACCGAGGTTGAAGCCGACGCGATCCTCGGGGAAGTGCTCGAGCACTATCCAGGCGCGACGAAGGATTCCGCACAACACGACGACCGGGCCGCCGTCGATGCGCAGTCGCTCCCCGCCGAGCAACCGACCCCTGCGCAACCGACAGCTCCAAAGCCAGACGCTTCAGAACCGCAGGCCCGAAAGACTCCTGAGGCGAGACGGGCGCCGCCTGGCGCGGCGCTTCCCGCACCCAGATCCACGGCGAAGCCACCCGAGCCCTTTCATTGGGACATCGACGAGCTGCTCCCGGATCTCGCGGTGATGCGTGCGGCCCAGGCTCCCACATCGGCCCAGGCTCCCGCATCGGTCCAGGCTCCCGCATCGGCGCAGGCGAGGGTGGAAGAGCTCGACTCCGACCCTCTCGCAATCACTCTTGAGGTCGAAGTCTCGCCGCAGGCCACGATTGGACAGGTCGACTCCGACTCTCGCGCGATGACTCATGAGGTCGAAGTCCCCGCGTTCGTCTTCGAGCCGTCCCAGTCCGATGCGCCAGCCTCCGCCGCACCGCAACTGAGCGTCCGCTTGGACGAACAGTCGACCGCGGAGCTGCAAGTACTGGAAGTGGTCAACGACAAGGTGCCGACCCTCGATGCGTGTGAGCTCGATGTCTTCACGTTCGAGGCGCCGGTGCCGGCGCCCGACGCGGAGGCAGAGGCGGTCACGAGCGAGTCAGCCGACACCGAGGCAGAAGCATTCGCATCGCTCACCGATGAGGCGCCGCCGGCTCCGGCCGCGGATCCAGGAACACTCGAGCAGCTGGTGGCGAAGATCGGCGCACTGGTCGAGTCCGCGGACGCGCACGACAAGCACACGACTTCCATACAGACCGCCGCAAACGCGCTGCACACGCCGCCGGAACGGCCAGCGCTGAGAGTACCGTCGGCTGAGCGAGCCGACCGGGCCGACCTGATCGAGCGGCCTGACTGGATCGACCAGGCTGAGCCAAGTGTTCCGAGCGTCTTTGCGCATCCTGCAGCGCGGCCTTCGCCGCCGCATGTGTCTGCAGCAGCGCCACAAGTTGCGGAAGCTCCCGAGATTGACAGCACCCAGACAATTCGTGCGCTCACCCGGCTGGAGCTCGAGGACGATCAGTCTTCGCAATGGTTCTCAATCCAGCTCGTGCTGTCCGAGGAGCACATCGATCCTGAGCGTGTGCCCAACCTCGATATCTACAATGAGTATCGGCTCTACTCGGTGACCGGGCTCGACCGCGATCGCGTCATGCACGCTTTGCGGCTGGGCTTCTTCTCCAGCGAGCTTGCGGCGGAATCCGTCGCCGGATACCTGCGAGGTTTCTTCGACTCCCCGTGCATCAAGCGTGTGAGCCTCGCAGAGCGCGAGCGATTCGTGGAGAAAATCGTCACGGCGCGCAAGGACATCGGCGCAACGGGGATGCACGCCGTCATTGAGCTGACGTCTCCGACTCCACTCCCCGAGCGCCGTATCGAGGTGAGCGAAAGCGGGAAGCGTCGCGCGCCCTCGTCCGTCTGGTCACGGATCGTCGCCCCCCTCAAGCGCTGATCGGCGCATCTGCTGTCACCTTCGCGTCTTGCCAACCAGCCCCTTAGGCCGGTCGGATTCAGGCGCGGATTGGGTCGCGACCCATGAGCCCACCAGAATCAGCAACAGCCCCAATATCGAGTTCAGATGGAATGGCTCGTGCAGGAATGCGACTCCGAGCAGAACCGCCACAGCCGGGTTGATGTACGTAACGATCGATGCGCGTGCGGCTCCCGCCTGCCTGATCAGAAAGAAATAGAGAAGGAGTCCGACCGCAGTGCACGCTACGCCGAGCACGACGAGGGAAATCAGCACCAGGAGCGACGGCGTTGCCGGCACGGACAAGACGACGCCTGGCAAGAGAATGACGGTTGCAACGCCGAGACTTGCCGCGACGGCTCCGAGCTCGTCAACGCCCGCAAGGTGGCGTTGAATGATCAGCGGCGATGCGGCATACGCAACAGTGGCGACCGCGATGCAGGAGACGCCGGCCCATGCGTGCGGGCCATTGATTGTGTCAAACCCGAGAAGAAGCACGACGCCGGCGAATCCGACTACGAATCCCACGAGGCTTCGAGGTCCGAGTCGCTCGCTGACCCCGAAGAATGGCGCCAGAAGGATGACCACCAGCGGAACGCCTGCGATCATCGTCGCGGTCAGCGCTGAGCCGATCCACCGCTCGCCGAGTGCGAGCAGAAGCGATGGGAGGGCGAGTTGCGCCACAGCCAATGCACAGATCGCGCGCTTGTGGCGCATCGTCGACTGCAGAGCCCCCCGCCTCCACGCCAC
>FTDY01001509.1_pt1 | contig 22721 bp, 16 predicted proteins | sample 1640031 | NCBI WGS metagenome assembly FTDY01 (sample SAMEA3914816, study PRJEB12502) | metagenome | biome: forest; material: soil | place: USA | collected 2011-09-16 | depth 0.3 m
GAGAGGATGCCATTCGGATCCACGGCGTCCTTGATCGTCTCGCGCAGCCGTCCGAGCGAATGGTTGTTGTAGGAGTACGTGTCCGCGATCAGGTCCTGAAACGCGGCGGGCGCACGGTACTCCGCCCAGCCGCGCTCCGCCGCAAGCTTCACCCAGCCCTCGAAGGCGCGGCGCATCTTGGCGTTGCGCTCCTTGTCGCGGCCGATCGGAAACATGATGAGGCAGACCAACGTCCGGTCCCAGCACGTCATGTACACCGGACCTACGACGCCGAGGTTCTCGCCGCCGCTTACCTTGGAAAGGTTCTCGGCATAGAAGCGCTTGAATTCCAGCAGCGACTCGCCGGTGCGCGGCACGATCGGCGAGAAGCCGATATGGCCGCCGGCGGGGTCGGGATTGGCGGGGCTGCGTCCCAGCATCGCAAACGTCGAGAGATTGGGAATGCCGAAGTTGACCAGCCGCACCCGCGCCAGTGCGTCGGCCGACAAGGGCGTGCGAAATACCTCGCCTGCGACGAAGTTCACTCCGGGGATCGCCGTGAAGCGGGCCTTGGCGTAGTCCATCTGAACGCGTACGACGCTTTCAGGTCCGTAGATCGGCACCTGGATCGTCCAGGCCGGCCCAGCAGAGCCCGGCCGGTCCGGCCCCCCGAAGATCTGCGTCGAGCCGTTCACGAGGTGCTGGTTCTCGAGCAGGTTGAGCACATCGAGAATCGGCACGATGTCCGCGTCACGCGCCGACGTCACGATGGAGGTCATCAGGACCTCCGGCCGCGGCATCAGGTGGAAGCCCATCTTGGTCACGACCCCAAAGTTGGACTGACGGAACAAGCCGTCGACCCAGGGGCCGAAGCCCCAGCGGTTGTGCTGCCAGGACTTGGAGTTGGGCAGCGCGCCCATCCCGGTGCGCACCACCTCGCCATTGGCGAGCACGACCTCCATCCCGCAATGAGCGCCGAAGTGGTCGCGGAAGGGCGAGGCCGTCCAGCCGCCGCCGCCATCCAGCGCATTGCCGATGACACTTCCCCAGCCGGGGTCCGGCGGGTCGATCCATACGTCGAGCTTCGCCTCCGTAATGTGCTGGTAGAGATCGAAGTAGCTGACACCCGGCTCCACCAGCGCGTAGGCATTGCGCTCGTTCACCTCGAGCACGCGGTTCATGCGCTTGAGGTCGAGCACCACGCTGCCGGAGTAGACGGGAGCGGAGCCCCCGTAGGCGAGGTTGCGGCCGGTTGAAATGGGATAGAGCGGGATGCGGTGCTCGTTTGCGGCGCGCACGACCGCCTGCACCTGCTCGAGGCTTGCGGGCGCTACCGCGGCCGATGCGTGACGCTCCTCGGGCTCGCCCCAGTAAGGAGAATAGGCGTCGCGATACAGCGCGACGTCTTCGTCGGTAGTGAAGACCCACTCCGGACCCACGGCCTGGCGCCAGGCGGCCAGGGCGGCATTGAAGTCGGTCGGGCTCACGTTCGGCGGTGTGGCCATGGCGGGCTCCTGACAAAACGGCGGGGCGAGTCAAGCGGCGCCGGCGGAACACCCGCCTGTTGGTCGTGCACGCCCCCCGTTGCCCGCCTCCGGGAGCCTCGGCCGGCTTATGGCATGTCCGAAAAGCGCCCGCATCCCGATCGGCCCGGAGCGTCGCGCATCTGCCGGTGCGCCGTCAAGCGCGCCGCCCCAGCGCGGCGCACGGGTGCAATTTCGCTGTTGCGAGCGAAGAGGAAAGCAGGTCGAATGCAACGTGTCTTGAAGTTGCACCCGAGCCGCTCAACGCGGGACCGAGGCTGACCGAGCACCAGGAATACCTGGACAAGGGGGAAGTCGATGCTTGATCGAAGGGCACACGCGCAGCTGCAGGCACTGATCTGCGTACTGTCTGTCGGCATGGCCGCGCAGGCCGCCGGAGCCGCTCCAGAACGCCGGGGCACCGAGCTCGGATTCGCCGTCTTTCAACAGCACTGCGTTTCCTGCCATGGCAACCCGGCCTTTGAGCGCGCCCCGCCTCCAGCCACCTTGAGGTCGATGACGCCGGAGCGCATCTACACGGCGCTGACGAGCGGGATCATGAAGTCGGTGGGCGACACGTTGAGCGAGGAGGATCGGCGCCGGGTATCCGAATCGCTGGCCGGCCAGTTCCTCGGCTCCGCGCAGGAGGGCGATGCGAGCAAAATGCCCAATCGGTGCGCGGCCAATCCACCGTTGCGCCACGTTGCCGGACCCGGCTGGAATGGCTGGGGCAACGGACTCGGAAACAATCGCTTTCAGTCCGCGGCGGCGGCTGGCCTGACCCCCGCCTCGGTTCCGCAGCTGCAGCTGAAATGGGCATTCGGGTATCCCGGAGGCACGTCGGCGTACGGACAGCCGACCGTCGTCGCGGGTCGCGTGTTCGTCGGCTCCGACACCGGATACATCTATTCGCTCGATGCCGCCTCGGGTTGCGTTTACTGGTCCTACCGCCCCCAGGCGGGCGTCCGCAACGCGATGACGGTCGGGCAGATCAAGGTGCGCGGACGGCCTCGTCTCGCGGTGTTCTTCGGCGATCTGAAGGCCACCGCCTACGCCATCGACGCGCACAGCGGACGCGAGATTTGGAAGACGCGCGTCGAGGAGAACTTCGCCACCCGCATCACCGCCGCCCCTGCCTTGCACCAAGGACGCCTCTACTTCCCCATCTCGGCCTGGGAAGGCTTCCAGGCGCGAGTCCTCGACTATCCGTGCTGCACTGCCGTCGGCAGCGTGAGCGCGCTTGACGCCAATACCGGCAAGGTGATCTGGAAAACGTACACGATCGCAGAACGGCCGCATCCCACGCACAAGAACTCGCGCGGTGTGCAGCAGTGGGCGCCAGCCGGAGTGCCCATATGGAATACCCCGAGCATCGATGCGAAGCGCCATGCCGTCTACGTCGGCACCGGCGATGCTTCGACATACCCCGCGCCGTCGACGAGCGATGCGATCCTGGCGCTGGATACGCAGACGGGAAAGGTGCTGTGGTCGCAGCAGATATACAAGGACGATTCCTTCATCGTCGGCTGCGCCGGCGCCGGCTTCACCGATAACTGTCCGAAGGTCGTGGGGCCCGATTGGGACATCCCGATGTCACCCATGCTCAAGCCTGTCGAGGATGGCCGCACGCTCATCGTCTTCGGCACCAAGTCCGGTGACATCCTGGCGCTCGATGCCGCGAAGCAGGGTGAGACCGTCTGGCGCGTCAACGCAGTCGGCGACTCGGCCGAGCGCGAGGCGCTTCGCGCGAGGGGCACCGCCAATCGCGGACCCATCTGGGGCGGCGCGCTGGACGATCGCTACGCCTATTTCGGATTGAACGCTGGCGGCGTCGCCGCCATGCGCCTCGCCGACGGCCAACGAGAGTGGTATACGCCGCTCAACTCGACCGCCGACAAGAGGGTGACTCACGCGGCCGCAGCGACCGTCATTCCGGGAGTTGTGTTCGTCGGCGGTTCCGATGGGCGCCTGTGGGCACTTTCGAGTGACGATGGACGCTCGCTGTGGTCATTCGAGACGGCCCATGCGTTTGAGACCGTGAATGCCGTCTCCGCACACGGCGGCTCGATCAGTGCGCCAGGGCCGACCGTCGCCGGAGGCATGCTGTTCGTGGGCTCGGGCTACAGCATTGTCGCGGATGCGCCGGGCAACGTGCTGCTCGCCTTCGCCGTGCCGAAGAACTGACGCGGACGCCGGGCAGTGCGCAATTGCCAACGAAAATGACAGCCGTGGCCGAGTCCCACAGTCAGCGTTCAGGCCGGAACCGGCGAGGCGACCATTTCTGACGCCCGGGCCACCTTGATTCGCGCGATCCTGCCGTCCCGCAGCCTGTAGTGGACGAACACGCGACCGCGGATGAATTGTCCCTTCTTCAAGGGAGCGACGACGAAGTCGGGCGCGTCCTCGATGGCGGTGAACTGTGCCGTGATGTCCGCAGCGATTCCCTGGTCGTCGGCGATGAGCTGGTTCACGGTCAAAGTCTCGCGCACGGTCTTGAACATTCGCCGGTAGAAATCGACGATGCCATCCCGTCCGTTGAGCGTCTGCGCGGCCAGCTCGCATACCACGTCATCCGTGTAGTACGCGCTGAAGCGGTCGAATTCCGCATTGCTGAAGGCGCGCGTGTACTCGCTGAACGCCTGGCGCTGCTCCAGGCTGCCGCCCAGGCGCGCAGAGGGCTTTGTCACCCCGACGTTCGGTGGCCACGTGGCGGCCTTCAGGTGGCAGACCTTTCCGCCGCGCAGCAGGTAGAGCACGAAAAACTTCACCGTCGTGAACTCGCCCTTGCGCAGCGCTCCAAACAGGAAGTCCGGCTTGTCGACCGTGGCATGAAAGTCCATGTCGATCTCGGCGAAGATGCGGTGTTCGTCGCGCAACACCACCTGGGCACGGATGATCTCGCGGATGCCCTCGTGCGCCCAGACGAGAAACTTCAGCAGCTCTTCCTTGCCGTGCAGCAGGCGCGGTCCGCTCTGGAAGATCACATCATCCGTGAAGAACTCGTTGACGAGCTTGGCATCGTCGCCCGTGTTGAATGCCTGAATGTAAGTTGGGTAGTCCACGCGTGCCCCTTTCGATATGCTCAAGTGCGTGTGATGCGCTCAACCGCCGAGCCGTGCCCGTCTGCCGATTGGCGCGCTGGTGCGCCCGCCTACTTTGCCGCAGGATCCCTCTGCACGTCGTGGTCCATGAATTCCAGCCAGAAGCCCTGGGGATCGGGCACGAAGAAGGAACGTGTCGTGGGACCTATGAACACCGGGGTGTTCGACCGGCTGAGCGTATGCAGGTGGGCCTCCCGCACCCGCGGCATGATCAGGTCATCGTCCCTGGCCATGAAAAGGAAATGCGCCGTGCCGGGATCCTGAATGTAGCCACGCTTGAAATGCCGGTTGTGCTTGCGGTACTCAATGAACTGCATGACCACCGGCGAGCCGGGAACCAGCGCCTGAGCCTGGCGGAACGGGCCGGATGTGCCCGTCAGGCGCTCCTGCGCGGCGTCGCCCACCAACGCCGGGCTGAGCCAGAACCTGAAATCGGATCCCACCAGGCTGCGGTACAGGCGGCAAGTGGCTTCCAGGTCGTCCACGATCACGGTGACGCGCGCTCCGAGGACCTTGGAGTCCGCTGGGGCCGTGCTCGCCGGAGCGGGCGTCACCTGCAGCAACTCGACCGGGTATCCGTCGGGATCACGCACAAACACTGCGCGGAGGCTGCCGCTGATGCCCGGCCACGCCGACAGCTCCACGGGCTCTGCGCCGAGGCTGATCACAGGGACGCGCTCGGACTTCAGCAGAGCGAGAGTCTTGTCCAGGTCGCGAACGATGAGCGTCAGGTACGTGGCGCCGGGATCGCCCAGCGGCGGGTTGTACGGCCGGGACTTGATGCCCTTTATCTCGATCGCCTCGATTGTCATCTGCGGGCCGCCCGCGACCGAGGCGGTGCCCGGAATCGGCAGCAACGCCACGCGGCTGACCGACTCGTAGGCATTCGCATCCTCGCCAAGCTCGGCAAATTCCGCCAGCGGGTGGCTCACCATGAACGGGCGCGAAGCGTCGCGAGGTCCCACGAGTCCAAGCCCGATGAGATCGGTATAGAAATGAATGATGCTCTGGGTCTCGCCGATCTCGCGGCCCAGGTGACCCGCACGCAGAACGTCTCCCGGCGGCGCGGTTCCCGATGGCGGCGAATCCAGAGTCGCCCAGGGGGCCTGTGCCGAGGCAATCGGCAACATGCACAGGAGGCCGGCCGCAGCGAGGCCGCATACGGCAATTGCGAACAATCTCGACATCTGCGCTTCCCCCTTGCTGGCGGCGTGGCGTGGCGTGGCGTGGCGCGGCGTGGCGCGACGCAACCGAAGACGAGATACTAATGCGGCGGCGCGAGGCAGCGGAAGCTCGCTGCGTCATCGATGCTGCCCTGGCCCTTGTAGCGAGCGACCTGCGGGTACGGACAGAGCGGGCGGCTGCGCGTCACCTGGCCGTTGACGATCTTCTTCGCCACGATCGAGTCGGGCACCTTGCCTTTCTCGACCCAGTCGATGACTGCCGACACGGCATCGTTCTGATCGGGGCCCACACCGCCGGCGCAATGCGCCATTCCCGGGATCATGAAGAGGCGGAAGAAGTCGGCCGTCCTCGGCCCGTTCTTCCGCACGGCGCGCTCGTAGTAGGCGACGCCCATCTGCGGCTGCAGAATCGAGTCGGCCCAGCCGTAGGTCATCACGAGTTTTCCGCCGTGCCTGCGGAACGCGGCGAGATCCGGATTCGCGGCGTTGGCAATCCTGCCCCAGCGCTCGACGAGCGCGACGTCGCGATCGAAGTCGAAGCTCTGCGCGTCGTAGTCTGGCTTCGGCGGCAGAAATACCAGATAGCGCAGGGTGGCTTCGGCAAGCGAGAAGTCGGCCGGCTTCTGCTCCGGCTGCCGCGCAACGATGAGGCCGGTCCATCCGCCGCTGTTCTCGCTGCCGATCATGTAGCCGGGAAAGAATGGCTTGCCATGGCTCGCCGGGCCGCCGTAGATCTTCTGCAGCGTCGCGGCCTCTCCAGGGGACAGCTCCGGCACATCTCGAGCCGGATCGAAAGCGCATTTGCGCGGGTCGTCGATCAGGCCGTCGGCGAGCCCGTCGATGGCGTCGCACTTCGCCATGGCCCGCTGCGCGACGAGCGCCAGCTTGTCGGGGGAAAGCGGGTTGCGCATCACCGCACGCTGGTTCCAGATGGCGCCGACCATGAAGCCCGTCTGATCGACCCAGGGTGCGTTGGCGACGATGCCGTCGAAGTCGCCCGGGTAGCGCTGGGCTTCGATGAGCCCCTGGCGACCGCCGTTGCTGCACGAGTTCCAGTAGGCGCGCGATACAGGCGTTGCGTAGTAGGCGTTCGCGATGCGTCTTGCCGTCGTCGCCGTCAGATGGACAGCGCGATAGGCGTAGTCGATCGCCGTCGCAGGATTCCTCAGGGCAAATGCACCCACGGGTTCCTTGCGCGAGTTGTGGCCCGTGTCGGTGCTGACCATCACGAAGGCGTTGGCAAGAGCTTGCGCGCGCTGCGACGCGCGCGCCGGATCGTCCGGCTGCTCACCGGCGAGGCCGCCGTTGCCGATCATGTAGAGCCGGCGATTCCATTTTGCCGGCAGATTGACCTCAAAGCCGATCTCGGGAGAAAGCACGCCGCTGACACGGCAGTGCGCGGGCGCATTCTCGGCGGCGGCCACCTCGAGAGTCGTGAGTGATACGAGCTGCTTCTCCTTGAAGGTCGTCGCGAGCGCTGCGCACTGGATCCGCGGCTCGGCATCCGCCGTCGAGTAGTCGACGAGCGAACTCTTGAGATCCGAGAACGCCTGGGGGAGCGCCGGATGCGCCGCCGACAGGCCCAGGCCAAACGCAATGGCGGACAGGGCCGCTCGCCGGTTGCTGACATGCATGATCAACCCCCCTTTTCAGTATTCTTCTTTGTCGTATATGAGAGAGCTCTGACGATATGCAAATGACAATGGCCGCCATCCCGCCACGCGGCCCTGGCGCGTGAGTCAAGGTTGCCGGGCTCGAATCCACCGCTCCACTTCGGGAAGCACGCTTTGCGCAATGCGCTGATTGCGGCGGATGGCCGCTGCCGCGCCGAGGAATGGCTTGCGGGATGCCGCGGGCACGCTGCGCGCCTCATAAGCCTCCAGATCCACGATGCGCTTCGGCAGGGAAGAAAACCCGGCGACCGCCGCGACGAGCTCCCAGCGCTGGCTTCTGGAAAGTGGCAACTGCGGGTCGTCGAACCGGGGCGCGAGCGCATCCCAGGCGATATCCGCATGCTCGCGCGCGGCTATCGACAACAGGCTCGCGTTTGCGCCAGCCGGAACCTGATCGCTGAGGGAAATGTCGATCATGCGACGGCCGAGGCCTGGGTCGGCCACGGCGGCCAGCGCCGCGAAGATGTGCAGCTTTTCCAACGGGTCGGAAGTGCGCTTCGCGCGCGACAGGAGCGTGTCGAATGTCGGCGCGTCGGCTCTCAGGGCCACGATCTCCAGCGCCGTCCGTCGCTCGGCCGCTGAGCCTTCATCGGCGGCGAGCCGCTTGCGGGCGGCCGCCGCGACCTGCGCATCGCCAAAGCGAGCTTGCGTTGCCTGCAGGTGGCCGCGAAGGATCTCCACATTTGAGGACTCATTCGCCGTGGCTGCCGGGCCGAGACGTTCTGCCAACGCAGCGAGCACCTGCAGCGCGAACTTCCTGAAAGCGGATCTGTGTTGCAGATCGCCGCCGTGGCGGTCGAGGTCCGTGAGCATATTGAGTACTCGATCCCAGACAATCGGGTTGGCGTTGGCGGGCAACTGCGCCACAAGCTGCAGCGCGCGGCTCCCGGGCACGTCCAGGGCGAGTCCGAGAGACCAGGCGTCGTTCAGGAGGCCCAGCTGGTCGGCCGCCTGCAGATCGGACATGCGTGCGGCCAGGCCATCGAAGGCCGCATCGCCATACAGCACGCGTGCATAGCCCAATTGCCCGGCATTGACAAGAACCGGCGGCGGCGTTGCCAACTTCGCTTCGCCCTGCAACAGCAGGTAGTGCCTGGGACCTGCGATCGGAGCGACCGCGAGGGGTATGCGCCAGTGTTGCGCGGGAAGTCCGCGGATCGTGGCCGCGTCATCTGCAAAGCGTGATTGCGCCAGACTCACGCCCTTGCCGTCCGGCGTCACGCGCACCAGCGGAAGCCCCTCCTGCCGCGTGAAATCCTTCTCAATGTCCGTGATGGGCAAGCCGACGGCTTCCTGCACGGGTTGCCACAGATCCGTGTCGACGGTGTTGCCGTATGCATGCGCACGCATGTAGCGGCGCACGCCCTGCCGAAACCCGTCGCGCCCGGCATAGGCATTGATCATCGTGACGACGGCGGCGCCCTTGTCATAGGTGATGGTGTCGAAGGACTGAATCGCCTGGTCGGCGGTATCCACCTCCTGCACGACCGGATGCGTCGATGGAACCGAATCGGCCTGCTTGCCGAGCTCAAAGATGCGTGCCGCCTGCAGACCTGTCTCCCATTCGGGGTGCAGATCATCGGCTGCGTAAGTCTGCATCCAACGCGCGAAGCCTTCGTTGAGCCACAGATCGTCCCACCACGCCATCGTCACCAGGTCGCCGAACCATTGGTGCGCCATCTCGTGGGCGACGACCAGAAAGACCAGCTGCCGATCGAGCTCCGTCGAGGCTTTCGGATCGAACAGGAGTTGGTTCTGCGAATAGAAGATGGCGCCCCAGTTCTCCATCGAGCCGCCGTTGATCTGGCCGGGAGCTGCGATCAGATCGAGCTTCGGCAACGGAAAAGCAATGCCGAAGTAGTCGTTGTAATAGTTCAGAAGCCGCCTCGCCTGATCGAGCGCGTACGTCGCCTTCGCGGTGTCGCCGCGCTTGACGACGACGCCGACGTCCACGCCGTCCACTTCGTTGTGGATGCGCTCGAAATCCCCGACGCCGACAAACAGCAGATAGGTCGACATCCGGGGGCTTTCCGCGAAGCGCACTCGCTGCATCGACTGCGACAATGAAGTCACCTGCGCGACGGGCATGTTCGAAAGGGCCATCCGGTCCTTCGGGGCGTCGATCGACACGGCGAACGTCGCCTTGCGCCCGGGCTCGTCCCAGCAGGGCAACAGGTCACGCGCATCCGCCGGCTCGAAATTCGTGGCGAGCGTGCGGCGTGGCCCATCGGGCCCGGCGTAGTCCATGGCGAAGAAGCCTTGTGTGGCGCGTCCAATCCTGCCGTGATAGTCGATGGCGAGAATATGCCGGCCCGTGGCGATCGCTTCCCGGAAGCGCAAGGTCGCTCGACCCAGTGGCTTGTCGAGAGTCACCTGCGCGTCGGGACCGCCATCGACGCTGGCATGATCGAAGGTCAGATCGGCGGCATTCAGTGTGACAGCGGCATCGCTGCGAATGACGTCAAGGGTGATGGAGACCTTGCCGCTGAAAGTGAGGGCGGCGGCGTTCGGCGACACCAGCAGATCGTAGTGGACGGGAACGACGCCATCCGGAAGCACCTCACGCTGCGGATGCAGTGCCGCTGCCGCGCCGGCGCCCCAGACTGCCGAAAAAACGACGAACAGGGCCAGCGCTCGCCGAGCGCGTACCGGATGACGCTTCATGGTGCGCCGAGTGTATACGGTCGACGCAGGCCTCCCGTGGGCGTCGCTTGACGGTAACCTCAACAAATTCTAATCGCAGCCCACGCGCGTGCGTGGTCGCGGTCACAACGAAGCGGACTCGATGGGCGACCAGATTCCGTCTGCATCGACTTCCCCCCGTGTTTCGACTCGGTTAGGCTCCCTCCTGAATCCCAAGTCAAAGTTCATGATTTATTTGAAATTAGTCGCTGCGTAGGGGCCTCTTGAGGCTTCTTATGATCAGAACGGGAAAACGGATTCGGAGTTTGGGTCATGCGGCGCCGCCAACCGGCCTGCGCAGGCCGCTGCCGAAGGGCGGACCGGGAGGTACCTATGGAATACGTGCGATTGGGCTCGACGGGCATGCAGGTATCGCGAATCTGCCTGGGCTGCATGAGCTTCGGTTCCGATGCCGATTGGATGCTGCCGGAGGAGCCCAGCCGCGCCATCGTGCGCAAGGCGCTGGACCTCGGGATCAACTTCTTCGATACGGCCGATGTGTATTCCCGTGGCGAGAGCGAGCGGATCCTGGGTCGGGCGCTGCAATCCTTCGCCGTCAGGCGCGATGAGGTGGTCATCGCCACCAAGCTGTTCCAGCCCATGGGCCCCGGCCCAAATCAACGCGGTCTGTCGCGCAAGCACATCCTGCACTCCATTGACGAGAGCCTGGGCCGGCTTGGACTGGATTACGTCGATCTGTACCAGATCCACCGCTTCGATCGCGACACCCCCGTCGAGGAGACCCTCGAGGCGCTCACGGACTTGATCAAGGCGGGGAAGGTCCGCTACATCGGCGCCTCGACCATGGCTGCCTATCAGTTCGCGAAGCTGCTGTATTGCGCCGACAAGCGGTCCTTGGCGCGCTTCGTCGCCATGCAGAACAACTACAGCCTGCTCTACCGTGAAGAGGAGCGGGAAATGATCCCGCTGTGCCGTGAGGAGGGAGTAGGCCTCATTCCCTACAGTCCGATCGGCGGTGGCCTCCTGGCTGGCAGCCGCCGCACGGGGTCAGTTCGCTCACGCTCGCCAATGGCTCGCGATCGCTTCAACCGGCCCGCCGACGAAGCGGTGATTGAGGCGGTGAGGACGGTGGCGGAGGGTCGCGGCGCGGCTCCAGCCGAAATCGCCATCGCGTGGCTGCTCGCGCAGCCGGCGGTGACCGCGCCGATCGTCGGCGCCACCCAGTCGAGCCACCTTGACGGCCACGTCAAGGCGCTGCAGATCAAGCTCTCCGCGGAGGAAACCGCAAAGCTGGAGGGCGCCTACCAGACGCAGCCGCCGCTGCCGGTCTATTTCCGTCCACCCCCGCGCGCATCGGATCCTGGCTCGGCGCGGCGCTGACCGTCGCTACATAAGGCGCTGCCGCCCCCGCCGCTTCGGTTCCCGAAGGCAGCGCCGGGGTGGCCGGGCAGAGGTTTGTCCTCGATGCCTGTACACTGTCTGCGGCTGCTGCGGCCCGTTTCGATCCCGTACTGCGAGACCCACAATGAACGCACCCGTCAAGCCCAGCGCATTCCCGCTACCCAGCTCGCTGAAGGTGCTGCCGGGCACGGAGAGCGCGCAGTCGGCCTATCCCTACCACATCCAGTTTGGCAAGGAGGATGACGAGCGCTTCTGGTTCTACAACTCCATGCACTTCCCGGAGCCCATGTCCGCGTTCGACATGGTGACCGCCGAGGCTGCGTACTGCGCCCTCGGCGCCTCGAACACACGCGTCCACTGCTTGCCCACGACGCTGGGGATCGATCACCGCATCATCAACGGCCGCGTGTACATCGGCGGCAATGCCGTGACCGATCCGGCCGAGATCGCCCGCCGCACGGAGGAGTTCCAGAAGCGCGCGTTCTACTACTACGCAAACTGGGAGAGGCTCTACGCGCAGTGGCGCGAGAAAATGATGAAGCTCATCCGGGATGCGCAGGCGCTGCCGAAGCCCGAGCTGCCGGAGTTCGAGCCGCTCGCCAACGTTCACGCCGGGCGGGGCGTGGCCGCCAATCACTACCTGCTCGACACGTACCAGAAGACCCTGGAAGGGTACTTCAGGATGTGGCATCACCACTTCGAGTTCCTGCTGCTCGGCTATGGCGCCTACCTCACGTTCTTCGGGTTTTGCAAGAAGGCCTTCCCCGAGATCACCGACCAGACCATCGCGCGCATGGTGGCCGGCATGGAAGCGGAGATCTTCCGTCCCGACGATGAGCTGCGCCGCCTCGCGCGCCGCGCCGTGGAGCTCGGCGTGGATGGGAAGTTCCAGCAGCAGGTGCCTGCCAACGAGATCATCCGTACGCTCCAGCAGTCCGGCAAGCCCGGGCAGGAGTGGCTCGCTGAGCTGCAGATCTCGCGCGATCCGTGGTTCAACATCAACGTGGGAGATGGCTTCTACCACTATCACCGCGCCTGGAACGACGACCTGTCGATGCCCTTTGCCTGCCTGCCCGAGTACATCAAGCGCGTGAAGTCGGGAGAGTCCCTGGAGCGGCCGATTCAGCGCCTGCGGGCCGAACGCAAGGAGCTCATCGAGGGCTATCGGGATCTGCTGAGCACGGATGAGGACCGTGCGGCCTACGACCAGATGATCACCTTGGCGCATCGGGTGTTTCCGTACGTCGAGGGACACAAGTTCTACTGCGAGCACTGGTACACGAATCTGTTCTTCAACAAGATCCGGGAGTTCGGGGCGCTGCTCTCGGCGAATGGCTTCTTTCCAGATGCGGAGGACGTATTTCAGCTCACGCATTACGAAGTGGAGCTGGCGATCATCGACCTCATGACGTCGTGGTCGAATGGCTCGGCGCCCCGCGGGCCGGCGCACTGGCCGAAACTCGTGGCCGAGCGGCGCGCCGCGATCGAGCAGTGGGCGAAGCACGCTACGCCGCCCGCGCTCGGGCCGGTGCCCGACGTCATTGACGACCCGGCGATCGTGATGCTGTGGGGCATCACCCGGGAAAACCTCAACGCCTGGCTTGCGGCGGACAGCGGCGCGGACAGCAAGGAGCTGCGCGGCTTCGCGGCCTCCAGCGGCGTCGTCGAAGGGCCCGCCCGCGTCGTGAAGTCGGCGGATGAGATCTCTCGCCTGAAGCAGGGCGACATCCTCGTCTGCCAGATAACGAACCCGACCTGGGCACCCATCTTCCAGACGATCGTCGCCGCGGTCTCCGACATCGGCGGCTCGATGAGCCACGCCGCCATCGTGGCGCGCGAATACGGCTTGCCTGCCGTGGTGGGAACTGGCAATGCGACGTCGCGGATCAAGGACGGCCAGCGGATCCGTGTCGATGGTGGGCGCGGTATCGTGACGATCCTTGACTAGGTGCGCGATGGCGTCGACGCAAGTGATCGGCTGGTTCGCCGATATCGGACTGGATGACCGGCCCCAGGTCGGCGGCAAGGGAGGGAGCCTGGGGGAGCTGCAGCGCGCCGGCATCGCCGTGCCTCCGGGTTTCGTCGTCAAGACGGGCGCGTTCGAGCAGTTCATTCGGGCGCTGGAGCGCAAGTCGCCCGTTCGCTCGCGCGTGGCGGCGCTGACCGGCGAGGATCTGTCCGCCGTCACGGCGTGCTGCGCCGAATTGCGCGCCAGAGTGGAGGCCGAAGCGCTGCCACCCGATGTGCTCGAGGAGATCTCAGCGGCGCATGCGGCTCTGTGCGGCAGCGCAGGCCAGACACCCGTCGCCGTGCGCTCATCGGCCACGACGGAGGATGCAGCCGACGCCAGTTTCGCGGGCCTGCAGGATACATACCTGTGGGTCACGCAACTCAGTCACACGCTGCAGCGCGTCCGCAGCTGCTGGGCCAGTCTGTATTCAGTCGAGTCGGTCACGTACCGCCGCAAGCGTGGCTTGCCGGAAGAGGGCGTGGCCATGGCGGTTGTGGTTCAGAAGATGGTCGATGCGCGGACGGCGGGAGTGATGTTTACACGCAGCCCCGTGACGGGGGACCGCTCCGTGCTGACGGTGGAAGGCGCGTGGGGCCTGGGCTCCGCAGTCGTGGGCGGGGAGGTCACTCCCGACCGCTGGGTCCTTGGCAAGATCACGGGGGATATCTCGGTACGCGAGATCTCGGAGAAGCTCATCCGGCACGTGCCGGTGGCGAGGGGCGGAATCGAGACTGTCAGCGTCGATGAGAGCCTGCGCCGCAGTCCCTGCATGAGCGATGCGGAGCTCCAGGCTCTCAGGACGATCGCAAGAAAGGTCGAGCGTCACTATGGGCGGCCGCAGGACATCGAGTGGGCGGTCGAGCATGGGACCGATGAGATCCTGCTGCTGCAGAGCCGTCCCGAGACGGTGTGGTCCTCGAAGGAGCCAGCGCCGGTCGCACGCCCCGCTGCGGATCCGCTGTCGCACGTGCTGTCGATCTTTGGAGGTAAACGGTGACCCTGACGGCCGCGGATGTCGCGGAAATCATGCGGCTGGTGGAGCAGTCCGGCTTCGATGAGCTGACTCTCGAGATCGATGGCATCAAGCTCAACCTGAGGCGCGGCGCTCCAGCCGAGATCTCTTCCGGGCCAGGCTCGACCGTGCCGGCTGTTGCGGCGCCGGAATCGCCGGCCGCAGACCCCTCGCCGGGGGCACGCCCTTCGCCCCAGAGGGCGTCCTCCGTACCTGTTGCGCCGGCGCAGGCCGACCCCAGCACGCATGAGGTTGCTTCGCCGTTGCTCGGCACGTTCTATCGCGCCCCGAAGCCTGGCGCGCCGCCGTTCGTCGAAGTGGGCGCGCAGGTCGAAGAGAATACGGTCGTCGCGATCATTGAGGTCATGAAGCTCATGAACACGGTGCGCGCAGGCGCTCGTGGGACGGTGACGGAGGTCCTGGTCGCAGACGGGGCGCTCGTGGAGTTCGGCGAGAAGCTCCTGCGCATCCGCAAGGCAGGCTAGTCCCGTGGCCTTGCGTCGCGTGCTCATCGCCAACAGGGGAGAAATCGCGGCGCGGATCATCCGCACGTGCCGCAAGCTCAATATCGAGACCGTGCTCGCCGCCTCTGCGGCGGATCGCGACAGCCTGCCAGCGCGACTCGCGGACCGCACGGTCTGCATCGGCCCGGCGCGCCCAGGCGAGAGCTACCTCAAGGCCGACACCATCGTGCATGCCGCGCTGGCGACGCAATCGGACGCCATCCATCCCGGCTATGGGTTTCTGTCGGAGCGTCCGGCGCTTGCGCGGCTGTGCGAAAGCGAGGGCGTCGTGTTCATCGGCCCCACGGTCGCTCAGCTCGAGGCAGTTGGGGACAAGTTGCAGGCACGCGCGGAGGCTCAGGCTGCTGCAGTGCCGGTCGTGCCCGGGAGTGCGGTCGCGTCTGTCGAGGAGGCGATGGCGGCCGCGCGCCTCATCGGCGTCCCGCTGCTGGTGAAGGCGGTTGGCGGTGGCGGGGGGCGGGGAATGAAGCGCGTGGAGCGGATTGAGGATCTCGCTGCGACCCTGGAGCTTGCAGCTGCCGAGGCTGGCGCTGCGTTCGGCGACGCGCGTGTGTATCTGGAGCGCTTCATTGCGAGTGGCCGTCATGTCGAGGTGCAGATTCTGGGCGATGGGCACGGGCGCGTCATTCATCTGGGTGAGCGTGACTGCTCGGTTCAGCGCCGCTATCAGAAGCTGATAGAAGAGACCCCGGCGCCCGGCCTGTCAGAGGATTTGCGCGGCGCCCTGCATGCCGCCGCGGTCCGGTTCGCGCAGCGGCTGGCATATCGCGGCGCGGGCACAGTGGAATTTCTCGTCGACCGCAATCGCGACGCCTTCTATTTTCTGGAGATGAATGCCCGCATCCAGGTCGAGCATCCGGTGACTGAGGCGGTGACGGGAGTGGACCTGATTGCCGAGCAGATCGCCATCGCGGCAGGGACGGGCCTGCGGCTGGCGCAATCCGATGTTCGGCGCCAGGGGTGCGCCATCGAATGCCGCGTGAATGCCGAGGATCCCGCCGATGACTTTCGCCCCAGCCCCGGGCGGGTCAGTGAGGTCACCTGGCCCGAGCAGGAGGATATTCGCGTGGACACGCACATCGAGGCCGGCTCCCACGTTCCGCCGTTCTACGATTCGCTCCTGGCCAAGATCATCGCGTATGCGCCCGACAGGGCTTCCGCCGTGGCGCGGCTGCAGCGCGCCATTGCCTCGACACGCGTTGTCGGCGTCCACACGAATCTGCCTTTCCACGAGACGGTGCTGGCGGATCCCGAGTTTCGGGCGGGCGGATTCGACACAGGTTTCGTGACGCGCCTGCTCGGGCGCCATCCCGCCACGACGGAGCGTGCACGCGATGACTGACGTTCAGCTTGTGGAAACCTCGCTTCGCGATGGCAACCAGTGCCTCTGGGCGGCGCTCGGCGTCGACACCGCGAGAACCCTTACCATCGCCCCGGTGATGGATCGGGTCGGTTTCAAGGCCATCGACTTTACGACCTCCACGCACATGGGCGTAGCGGTACGCTACAAGAAGGAGGATCCCTGGGAGCGCATCCGGCTGATGGCGGAAGCAACTCCCAACACGCCGTTGCAGTTCATGTCCACCGGATTTCGCTTCATCTCGTGGGAGTCGGCACACCCTGAATTCATGGCGCTCGTGTTCCGCGTTCTCGCGCGCAACGGCATACGCCGGTTCTGCCTCGCGGATCCGATGAACGACGCCGGCTCGAACGTCGCGTGCGCACGCATGGTGAAGCAAGGCGGTGGCGAGTACGTGATTGCAGCGCTCGTATTCACCCTGAGTCCCGTTCACGACGACGCGCACTATGCGCAAGCGGCGCGCAAGCTCGCGGCGTGTGCGGACATCGACGCGCTCTACATCAAGGACCCTGGTGGGCTGCTCTCTCCCCAGCGTGCGCAAACGCTCATTCCGGCAATCAAGGCTGTCATCGGAGCGAAGCCTCTGGAGCTGCACGCGCATTGCACAATCGGGCTGGCCGAGCACACCTACATGGACGCGGCGGGCTATGGCGTGAGCACACTGCAGTGTGCATCGGGAGCGGCCGCCGACGGCACTTCGAATCCGCCGTGCGCGCGGGTCGTTGCAAACCTGCGTGCGCTCGGCCATACGGTGCAGGTTGACGATGAGGCACTGGCGGAGGTCGGCAGCTATTTCACGCGCCTCGCGGAGGCTGAAGGGCTGCCGATGGGCCGGCCGCAGGCCTTTGATGCGGCCTACCTGCGGCACCAGCTGCCGGGCGGAATGGTGGGTACCATGCGCCGCCATCTTGCGGAGAGCCGCCTGTCCCATCTCGAAGGGGCCGTGATCGAGGAGCTCGGGCGCGTCCGCGAGGAGCTCGGCTGGCCCATCGTCATGACGCCTTTTGCGCAGATCGTGATGACCCAGGCCGTCATGAATGTCATGAGCGGCGAGCGCTACAAGGTGATTCCGGATGAGGCGATCCGCTATGCCATCGGGCGATTCGGCAAGCCGAACGTCCCGATCGATGCGCAGGTGATGGAGCGCATCGACTCGCTCCCCCGCACGCGAGAGCTGCGTGCGGAGCCCCCCATGGCCTCCCTCGCGGAGCTGCGCAGTAGGCTCGGCAGAAGCCTGTCCGACGAAGAGCTTCTCCTTCGGGCCACCATGCCGGCCGGCCAGGTCGAGGCGATGCAGGCGGCAGGCCCGGCCGCACGGCACTACAACCCGGTGCTGAAACCGGTGATGAGCCTGATCCGACAGCTCACGGACCATCGTGACCTGGCGCATATCTGCGTCGAGAAGGGAGATTTCAGACTGACGCTGCGCAGGCACGCGCGCGCAGCGGGAACGGACCCGCAGTCATGAGTGCAGTAGTCGCTTCGCGGCAGACGCTGGAAGCGCTGCCGCCCATCAAGGGGTTCATGTTCGATCTCGACGGCACGCTCCTGCTCAGCGACCGATCGCTCGGCGGCTACGAGGTCCTGCCGGGGGCCGCCGAAGTGCTCTCGGCACTGCAGGCGCTGTCGATCCCGTTCGTCGTGCTCACCAACGGAAGCGCGTATCCGCCGGCGGAGCAGGCCGCTCTCCTCAGAGGCCTCGGGCTGCCGGTGGCCGACGACCGGATGTTCACTCCGTCCAGCGTGGCGGCAGGACTCATGTCCAGGAGCGGGATAAAGCGGGCACTTGTGCTGGGCATCCGGGGCGTCGGGCATGCGCTCACCGAGGCTGGAATCGAGACGGTATTTACGGGCGAGCCCGGCGCGAGCGAGGTGCAAGCCGTGTATGTCGGCTGGCATCCGGAATGCGGCATGAAGGACATCGAAGCGGCCTGTCAGGCGATCTGGGCCGGCGCGAAGATGTACGTCGCCTCGGACGTACCCTTCTTCGCCACGAGACAGGGCAGGGCAATGGGCTATTCCTATGCCATCGTCGGCGCCATCCGCCGCATGACGAAGGCGCCGTCGATTCTCACAGGCAAGCCCTCGCTTCACGCGCTGCGGTTCGTCGCAAAGAGACTGGGCATCCCGACTCGCAACGTCGGCGTGGTGGGGGACGATCCGGCTGTGGAAATCATCATGGCGCGCCGCGGTGGCGCGACGGCGTTCGGTGTGACGACGGGAGTCATGACCGCGGAGGATTGGGCGCGCGAGACGGGCAACAAGCGGCCCCATCGCGTGCTTGCGAACCTGCGCGAATTGCTCGCGAATGGCGCCATTCAGGCGCCTCCGCAGGGCGACGCGCCGCGGAAGGCGTATCATCCGACTTGAGACCTTTCCCGCCTTTGGAGCTTCACATGCCGCTCGAAGTGATCGGCGCTGGCATGGGGCGCACTGGGACCTTCTCCCTGAAATTGGCGCTGGAGCAGCTCGGCCTCGGGCCCTGCTACCACATGAAGGAGATCTTCGCGCACCCCGAGCATGCGCCGGGCTGGGTGCGAGCCGCCGACGGGCATCACGACTGGGATGCAGTCTTCGCCGGATACCGATCCACTGTGGACTACCCCGGCTGCACCTTCTGGCGCGAGCTCGTAAAGTCCAATCCGAATGCGAAGGTGCTGCTCTCCGTACGCGATCCGGATCAATGGTTCGAGTCCACCCAGGCGACGATCTTCAATCCGGCGACCGCGGCGTCGATCCAGCGTTTGCCGCTGGCGGAGTTCTTCGCCAAGACGGTTTGGCCGGACATCCAGGATCGCCTCCACGACCGCAAATTCATGGTCGAGACCTTCAAGCGGCACAACGCCGAGGTTGTGCGGGCGGTCCCGAGCGATCGCCTGCTCATATACGAAGTCACGCAGGGATGGCCGCCGTTGTGCGAGTTTCTCGAAGTGCCGGTGCCTCAGGGTCCTTTTCCACGCGAAAATTCCCGCGAGGACTTTGCAGCACGCCGCAACGCCGCCGCCGCCAGCTAGCGCGCACGCGATGCGTCAGCCTTCGCTGTCTCTTACAGGATCCACGGAGTCCACAAGCCATGAAAATCAGCGCACGCAACGCCTTGCCGGGAGTCATCCGCAAGATAGAGCCAGGGTCGGTGAACACCGAGGTCACCCTTGAGATCGCGCCCGGCATCACCGTCGTCTCGATCATCACCAAGGACGCCGTCGCCAGCCTTGGATTGAAGGTGGGCAGCCGCGCCTACGCAGTGATCAAAGCCTCCAGCGTGATGGTGGGCGTCGACTGAGGACCGCAGGAGCCCGCGCCTTACGCACGCCGCCGAGTGCCTAGCGCAGGCATGCCGCGGGCGAGCGGCCCCGCCGGGTGCCTGCGTTCAATTTGCGGTATATTCATTAGAATATAACGAGCACTGGCCACTGCATGACTCTTTTCATTCTCTCGTACCTGGGCGGCATGCTGACGATTCTGAGTCCGTGTGTGCTACCCGTATTGCCGTTCGTGTTCGCCAGGGCGGGCAGACCGTTCGCCACCAGCACCTTACCGCTGCTCGTCGGTCTGGCGCTCACGTTCGCGCTGCTCGCGACCCTCGCTGCCGTTGGCGGTGGTTGGATCGTCAGGGCGAACGAGTACGGGCGGATCGTCGCGATGGGGCTGCTCGCCGTGTTCGGCGTGATGCTGCTCTGGCCGAGGCTGACTGAGTACGTCACTCAACCGCTCGTCGCCTTCGGCAATCGCCTGTCGGCGGCCTCGCCGCACGGCGTCACGCGAGACTCGCTGCTTACGTCCCTCCTGCTCGGCGTGGCCGTGGGATTCCTGTGGGCCCCGTGTGCTGGCCCAATCCTCGGACTCATCCTGACTGGCGCTGCCATTCAGGGAGCCAATGTCAAAACGACTCTGCTGCTGATCGCGTACGCGACGGGCGCCGCCACCTCACTTGCGATCGTTCTGCTCATTGGCGGCAGAGTGTTGACGGCAATCCGCAAACATCTCGGTGCCGGCGAATGGGTGCGGCGCGGCCTGGGCGTTGCCGTTCTCGCCGCGGTGGCGATCGTCGCATTGGGACTGGACACGGGCCTGCTCACGAGGCTCTCCTTGACGAGCACCTCGCGTATCGAGCAATCGCTGGTGGACAAGGTCATGTCCTCGGGAATGCGGCGAGGCGGGACGATGACCGGTGGAACGATGACCGGTGGGACGATGACTGGCGGCTCGATGAGGATGGCTGCGGCGGGGCAGGCCTCGCCTCCGACCGAGGGGGAGTTTCCGCCGCTCTCCGGAGCGGTTGCCTGGCTGAACTCGGAGCCCCTCACTCCAGCCGGCCTGCGCGGTAAGGTCGTGCTGATCGATTTCTGGACTTACTCGTGCATCAATTGCCTGCGCACCCTGCCGTATGTGCGCGCCTGGGCCGACAAGTACCGCGACCATGGGCTGGTCGTCATCGGCGTGCACACGCCGGAATTCGCGTTCGAGAAGGACATCGACAACGTGCGTCGCGCGGTGCGCGATCTGAAGATCGACTATCCGGTCGCGGTGGACAACCAGTACGCGATCTGGTCGGCATTCCTCAACAACTACTGGCCGGCGGACTACTTCATCGATGAGAAAGGACAGATCCGCGGGCATGCCTTTGGAGAGGGTGACTACGACACATCGGAGCGCTTGATCCAGTCCCTCCTCAAGGGGGCCGGCTTTACCGACGTCCCGGCGGGCCTGGTCAACGTGCACGGAACCGGCGTTGAGGCCGCTGCGGATAACCAGGAAGTCAAGACGCAGGAGACGTATGTCGGATACGCGCGGGCGGAGAACTTCACGGCGGTCGCGGACCTCGTCAAGGATCGTCCCAGCGCATACGTCCTTCCCTCTGCACCGCGGCTGAATCAGTGGGGTCTCGGCGGAGTCTGGACGGTCCAGGAAGAGAAGGCTGTGCTGGAGAAAGCGCCCGGGCGCATCGTGTTTCGCTTTCATGCGCGTGACCTGCACCTGGTCCTCGGCCCCGCGAAGGACGGTAAGGCCGTGCGGTTCCGGGTGCTGCTCGATGGCAAGGCTCCAGGCGAGAATCACGGAGTGGATGTCGACGCTCAGGGCGCCGGAACCGTCGACGGCCAGCGGCTGTACCAGCTGATCCGGCAGACCGGAGGGATCGGCGATCGGACGTTTACGATCGAATTCGAGGACGCCGGGGTACAGGCATTCTCGTTCACGTTCGGGTAAGCGGGAGTGAGGCAAATGAAGCCCATCGACAAGGCGTCAGCGGGTTGCGCGAGCGATGAGATCGGGTCGCGGAGGAGCTTCCTTCGGCGGGGGATCGCGGCGTGGGCTCTCGTTGCGGCGGCTGGCCGGTCATCGGCTGCGACAGTGTCCAGCCCGAAGCGCAGCGCCACGGTCACGATCGAGAATTTCTCACCCAGTGGCGTCAGTCAGGGAAAGTCCGAGCTCGAACGCGTCACCCGCAGCGACGAGCAGTGGCGCATGCAGTTATCCCGTGCGTCCTACCAGGTGACCCGCCATGCAGGCACTGAACCGGCCTTTTCCGGCGAGTACGCCGAGAGCCACGGCGACGGCCTGTACCGGTGCATCTGCTGCGATACGGCACTGTTCGACTCGCGCACGAAGTTCGAGTCCGGCACCGGCTGGCCCAGCTTCTGGCAGCCGATTTCCCGCGTGAACGTGAGCGAAGAGGCGGACGACAGCTACGGCATGCATCGCACTGCGGTGACCTGCCGGCGCTGCGATGCTCACCTCGGGCATGTATTTGACGACGGGCCGAAGCCGACCGGGCTGCGCTACTGCATGAATTCCGTCGCGTTGAAATTCATTCGGAGAGCCTGACTTGGAATCGCAGTGGAGCGATTCGATGCCGAAGCTCGCGCTGGCGATTCGGCACGTGCACTTCGAGGACTGCATTTCGAACGCTGGTTGATCGGGCACGCCTCTGAGATCGATTCGACTCCCGGCATCTCCGTGCAGGAGCTTCGAGAGGGCACCGCGCGATTCGGACCGCCCCTCGCCAAGCAAGCGAGCGTGGTGTTTCGGGATTGGCTGACCCAGGTCGGATTCCAGAGCCTGATTTGAGCCGCGGCAGGTCCGGCTAAGATCAGACCCACTTGAACGCGCGGGCCATGATACCAAGCAGTGCGCCGGACATCAGCAGCCACCACACCCGATCCAACGCACGTCCGACCCTCAAGTCTGCGATCGCTTGAACGACGGAGTCCAGCTTGCCGGACAGCTTCTGATCTACATTGTCGATCTTGTCACTCAGCCGTCGAATGTCGACCTTCATGTCGGAGATGTCCGAGCGGATGTGTTCGAC
>FTDY01001154.1_pt1 | contig 22614 bp, 17 predicted proteins | sample 1640031 | NCBI WGS metagenome assembly FTDY01 (sample SAMEA3914816, study PRJEB12502) | metagenome | biome: forest; material: soil | place: USA | collected 2011-09-16 | depth 0.3 m
ATCGATGGCGATCTCGACTGTATTCTCGACAAGGCATTGCAGGAGGATCCGGCGCGACGCTACGCCTCCGTGGAACAGCTATCGGAGGACCTGCGTCGCCAACAGGACCGCCTGCCAGTCCTCGCGCACCCAGGCGGCCTCGGGTACCGCGCCGGCAGGTTCATCAGGCGTCATTCGCTTGCAGTGGCGGCCGCCACGCTCTTCGTCCTCGTGCTGATCGGCACGACGATTGCCATGAGCTGGCAGGCGCACATCATCGGGATCGAGCGCACGCGTGCGGAGGGACGCTTCGATGACGTGCGCAAGCTGGCGAATTCCCTGATATTCGACATTCACGACTCGATCAGCGATCTGCCGGGGGCGCAGAAAAGCCGCCACGTGCTGATCGGCACCGCGATGCACTACCTGGACAGCCTGTCGCGGGAAGCGGCGGGCGATCCGGCCCTGCAGCGCGAGCTCGCCGCCGCCTACCTGAGACTGGGCGACGTCCAGGGGAGGGCGCTAGAGGCGAACGAAAGCGACTATGCCGGCGCCTTGCGGAGCTACCGTCATTCGCTGTCGCTTCTGAGGGCGAGCCTCGCGGCTACGCCGCGGGACGCGGACACCCGGCGCGATCTCATCGTGAACTGCGGCAAGCTGAGCGACCTCCTGTGGCATACAGGGGACGCTGCCGGCGCGCTGTCCTTCTCGCAGCAGACCGTCGCCAACAGCCAGATCCTCACGGCCTCCGATCTCGCCAACCGCCGGTACCAGGCTCTGCTGGCCACGAGCCTGACCGATTACGGCTACAAGCTGTTCAAGATCCGCGGCGCCACGGACGAGGGCCTCAAGTACATGCGCCGCTCGATGGCGAGCCTGCAGGCGCTGTCGGCCGCGGATCCGACCAATCAGCGTCTGCTGCGCACCCTCTCACTGGCTTACGGGAGGACCGCGGAGATGATGCTGCACGAGCGCCGCTACGAGGAGGCGTTGGCGAAGGACAAGGATGCTCTCGGGCTGCTGGTCGCATTGAAGAGCGCTGTTCCCGAGAACGTGGATTTCCCGCACCTGGCGGCCTTCTCGCAACACGATATCGCCACGGTGCTGACGGCAATGGGCCGGCTCGATGAGGCCGAGCGCGCCGAGCAGATTGCGTTGACGCAGTTCCGTGCCCTGGCCGAGGCGGACCCGGGGATTGCCGAATACCACACGGACGTGAGCCGGGCGCTTGCCGGGATGGCAGCCGTCGCCAGCCGCAGGAATCAGCCGGACCGGGCCATCGAATGGCTCGATGGGGCGTTCCGGGAGACCGCGCGGGTGCCCGCATCGGAGTCGGACAGCGGCTACTTCCGCCTCGAGAAGGCAACCCAGGAATCGCTGCTGGGCGCCGCCTATGCCGTTCGCTCGGCGGAGGCACACAGAAGCGCGTCCCAGCGCGCGCAGGACATCCAGAGTGCGCAGGCGCGCTATCAGAACGCGCTGATCCTGTTCCGGGGCCTGAGCTCCGCATGGTACGAGGCCGCCGAGGAGACGCGACGGGTGGAGAGCGAAGTGGCGAAGCTGGTCCCGCCGCCGCCGGGGCCGCCTCATTCGAACCGCGACGGGTCCGCGCCGGCGCTGAACTGACGCATGAACTTCTCGAATTGCGCCCGATGCTCCTGCGCAAACTTCGCCTGGGGCGCGCTCAGGACCGCGAGCTGCGCAACCTGCTCGGGTTGCTCGGCGTACTGCGACATCCAGAACACGAGCGTCATCCAGATTCCGGTTTCGCGCTCGGTCAGCCCTTTCTTCCTGAAGAACGCATAGCACCGGGGGTGGGCGGCAAGGCTGCGGTAGAGGGTGGCGAGCCGACCATCCTCCTGGGCCTGGCTCATTGCGCCACAGTCACTGCTCAACGCCGGATCCCTGGCCACGGCCGATCGCAGTGCCCGGGTGGCTGCGAAGTACGCGTGGAGCCTGGCATCGGTGGGCAGGTAGGAGCGGATTTCGGCGTTGTCCCGCTCGGCGGGGGACTCGGGGTGGGCAGTCCGAAGGGCTCCCATGCAACCGAACAGCGCGGCCACGACGATGATTGCGCCTCTCATACCCCTTCAAGCGCGATCCGCGCCAAATCGGCTCACGAGCTCATACGCTTCCAGCTTCCAGCTTCCGGGTTCCGGATTCCGGCTCACCGGCCCTGCCGAATCACCGCTCGTACGAGCGCCGCAGCGCGCCTGAGCCGGTTTTCCGGGTTCCTCCGCTATATCCGCTGATACATCCACGGCATTACACGAGGAATCCGCATGTCACGCCTCAGGCTGTCCCTGCTCATCGTCACTCTTGCTACCGCGCGCACGGCGAGCGCAGACCCGGACGCAGACGGCTGCAAGGACGTGTTCGTGTCGCGGCTGGCGGGGTATTTCATTTCCGAGTGCACGCAGAGCGACTTCGACTCATTCGTCTTTGCCGAGGGTCAGACGGGGGAGACCACGGTCGAGGGGAAGATCGTCTACAACGCCTACCAGCAGCCGGAAGGGGACAAGCAGAACTCCCAGGCGCTCGTGCAGCACAACTACCTGAACGCCTTCAAGGCCGGCGGCTGGACGATCGTTTTCCAGAATCCGGACCTCATCGCCGCCAGGCAGGTCAAGGATGGCATCGAGCGCTGGGCACAGATGGACACCAACGGCGGCTACTACTACCAACTGCATCTGGGCCAGAAAGCCGACATGCAGCAGTCCGTGGTGAGCGCGGACGACATGGCCGCGGCGCTGGGACGCGATGGGCGCATCTCGCTGCACATCAACTTCGATACCGGCAAGAGCACGATCAAACCGGACTCCGTGCCGATAGTCGATCAGATCGTGGCCGTGATGAAGGGCAATCCGGCGCTGAGCCTGTCCGTCGAGGGACACACGGACAACGTGGGAACGGCCCCGTCCAACCAGGCTCTGTCGCAGTCGCGGGCGCAGTCTGTCGTAAGCGCTGTCGCGGCTGCGGGCATCGCCGCCTCGCGTTTGACCGCAGTGGGTTTCGGTCAGGGCAAGCCGATAGCAGACAATGCGACGGACGCCGGCCGGGCGCAGAACCGACGCGTCGATCTCGTCAAGAAATGACGTCCGCGCGAGCAACGACAGCGTTACGGCGCCAGCAAGCGGCAGTGGGATCCGTCGCGGCGCGTGAGTTGTTGCGCCCGTAGGAGGCGCAGGTTGACGCGGGCCCGAAACCCATCCGGGTCGAGCGCAATGGCCCGCGTGAACTGGCTGGCGGCGGCGGCGTCCCTGCAGGAGAGGGCATACGCTATGCCCAGATTGTTGGCCGCGCGAGCGTTGGTCGGTCCGCGGATCAGCACGTCCTGCCAGAAGACGATTTCGGTCGCGTAGACACGATTGCGTTCAACGGTGGCCATTCCGAGCACGAGGGCAAACACGGCAGGCACCGACCAGCCGAGCGCGCGCTGCGCCGCGCTTGAATGCACGCGCGCAACGACCCAGCCCAGCGCAAGCGCCAGGAGCCATGCAGGCCCTGCCAGCGCAAGATAGAGCTGACGATCGTTCGCGACGTCGAGGCGCGGCAGCAACGAGTTGGTCGGTAGCAGCCAAAGGTAGAACCACAGCACTCCGAAAGTGACTTGAGGCGCGCGTCGCCGCACGGCCCAGGCGCAAGACAGAAGCAGGAGCCAAAAGAGCCCCCACAGGAGGCCCGCGTGGCCGTGTGCTCCGATGACCTGTGCCAGCTGCGGATCGGCATTCAGTCCCGCCAGTCGGACCAGCTCCCGGCAAAGAAAGCCCCAACCTTCCGCCTGGATCGATAGATTCTCCGCAATCGACCGCTCATGCAGGGAGGTCCGCAGAAGGCGGCCATACGTCGTGGAAGTCAGCGCGGCCGTCACCGCGAGAATTGATATCGCGCCGTAGGCGAGCAATGCCCGACGCTCGACGGGGCGCCAAGGGTCGGGACGACCCCCAGGCTCTGCCTCTGAGGGCGCATGCGGTCCGCGAGTGTGATGCCACAGCACGATTGCCAGCGGGAGGACCCATGCGGTTTCCTTTATCAACAGCGCAATGACGTAACAGGTGACTCCGGCTGCATGCATTGCGATTCCGGACGGCCGCTCGAGAGCCAGCTCCCAACACCGCAGCGCCGCCAGGCACGGGAGCGCGGCTAATGAGCTGGAGCGACCGGAAATGTACGTGACGGCCTCCGTTTGCACCGGTTCCAGCGCAAACAGGACAGCGGCCGTTGCGGCAACCAGCAGCGCGGCCCCACACTCGGTGGCCCTCGCGCGCCGCCGGAACAGACCGAACAGCAAGATCGCATTCAGTGCGTGGACGCAGATATTGAACACGCGGAAGCCGCGTGCGCCGCCGCCGATCTCGTGATTCAGCGCATAGCTGAGTTTCAGCAGCGGCCGGATACCGGGCAGGGAATGCCACCAGGCCGCGAGGCTCTGCACCCTTGGGTCCCCGACGACCACGTTCCAGTCGTCGAACTGGAAGCTCGCACCCAGGCTGCCGGCCCAACTGACGGCGATCGCCCCCGTCAGGGCCACGCATGCCAGGCCGGCCTGGCGAAACTCACGTGCCTCGATTGTGAGCATCGCGGCGGGCGGCGGCGGCGAGTCCGTCGCTGAGGATCCGATGCGCGGTCCACCAGCGCTCGCGGGAATCGAGCATCACCAGCCACACGCGGTGGCCCGACTGCTCCGCCAGCGCAATCAGGCAGTACCCGGCCCGGACCGTGTAGCCGGTCTTCATTCCGACGACGCCGTCGAGCCGGCCGAGCAGCTGATTGGTGTTGTTGAATGACAGCTCCATTCCCGCCGCCGTCCGCAATGCTGCATGCGCCTGCGAAACCACGCGCGCGATGCGTGGATCGGCGTAAGCCGCTTTGGCCAGACGCAGCAGATCGCTCACAGTCGAGTATTGGCCGTCCGCATCGAAGCCGCAGGGCTGCACGAAGTGCGAGTCTCGCATCCCGAGCTTCAGAGCGTGAGCGTTCATGAGCTCGGCGAATGCCGTGAGGGCGGAGGATTCGTCCTGCGCGGAGGCGGTGCTCCCGATCAATGCCAGGCACGCATCGTTGGCAGATTGCACGAGCATCGCCATCAATGCGTCCTCGGCACGCACCTTGTCCCCCGCGCGCACGCCGGAGCGCGGCCGTGTGGCATGCGCCGCGCGGTCGCTGATGGTCAGCAGTCTGTCGGGATTCCAGTTTGACTCGAGCAGTACGATCGCGGTCAGTAGCTTCGCCAGCGAGGCCGGAGCGCGGCGGCCATCCAGCCTGTGTCCCCACAGCAGCTGATCATCGATGGCGACGGCGTAGCCTGACGCCGCGTTGGGATAGGGATCCGCAACCGCGGGAAGTGGACCTGCGCAGGCACTCGCCCCTGTGCGGATCAGCGCGAGTGCCGCCAGGGTCCACCACGGTCTGTGCATCCCGGCAAGGCCGATCAACGCCCGAACAGGCCCTTCAGTACGCTCTTCGCCTTGTCCTTCACGGAATCCTTGGCCGCATCCGCGGCGGCCGGCGGACTGCTCGCGGTCGCTGCCGCATTCGAGGATGCGGTCGTCCCGGATGAGGTCGCGTAAGTGGAGCAGATGCCCCGATAGCGGGCTCCCACTGAGGTGTAGCTGCGGCCCGCGCATTCACGTGCGGCGATCGCCTGAAGTTGCGTGGGGCACTCCTTCGTCAGAAATTCGAACTCATTGTCGCCTTCGGCCGTGGAGCACAGCTTGGCGTGCACGGCATCGGCGCTCAGCCCGCAGAGCTTCAGCGAGTCTGAGTACGGGGTCGCCATGGGGTTGCTGGCGGCGTAGTTGGCCATGCTCGTCTGCATCTCCCGCTGGCCGGTGAACGGCTTGTAGCTCTGGAAATGCGTGCAATACGACTGCTTGGCGGCGGGGTCGGCGCAGCGGGGAGCGCCGGTGTGCAGTTTGTCCATGAATCCGTACGGATTGGGAGCCGCCTCGGCCTCGGCGGTGCAGCCCTGCGCCACGGCCTGCTGGTACTGGCTCTGCTGGGCCTGGACGGCTTTCTGCTGGCTCTGGATGGCCTGCATTTTCGCGGCGCCGTTGGCCTCGTTGCCGGTGCAGGGACCGACCTTCTGGCCCTGGTAGTTCATCGACATGTCGCCGCGGGCGGTCTTGATGTTGAAGTTCCCTGTGTACTGGTCCTTCCCGTACGTGATCTGGCCGACTCCCTCCATGGGGTCCTTCCCCGTGCACTTCACCGAATACTTGATGGAATTGCCACTGCGCGCCACTTCGGTCGTGGCACAGTCCGGGTTGCTCGACGGGGGCGTCGGCCGGTCCTGCTCATCCCCCTTGGAGCACACCTCCGTGGTCCTGGCGGGCAGGCTCATGCCCATACCTGTCATCGTCGTGGTAACGCGCCATTGGGTGCCCGACTGCGTGTCTGCCTGGGCGAGGGGCATCAGCAGGAGGGTGAGCAGAATCGGCAGCCGGCGGCGCAAGTCGCTGTTCATCGATGTCTCCCGGCGGCTGACCGCCAGATGAAGTCATTGGTCCTGATGGAGACTGAAGCGGAAATCGCGGACGGACCGGCTCATTTTCCGCAGCTCATTCCAGACCCCGGGTTCCGAATCCCCGCCGCGTGCCGTACAGTCCCCCCGCACCGGCGCCAGTACAGGAAGACCCCATGACGTGTAAACATGTTGGATATCTGCTCATGCGTTGCCTGGGGGCGCTGGCCGTGCTCGTGGGCGCCTCCGCCACCGCTGCGGCAGCAGCGAAAGGGGGCTGTGATGAAGCCTGCCTGAATGCGCTCGCGGACCACTACCTCGCCGCGCTCATCGCGCACGAGCCGGCGCAGCTTGCGACCACCCGGGACGTCCGCTTCACCGAGAACACCATCGAGCTTCCCCTTGGGCAGGGGCTCTGGACGACTGCGAGCCGGCTCAAGCCGTACAAGCATGTGATCCCCGACCCCGATTCGGGCCAGGTTGGGCTCTACGCGGCGATCGAGGAGAACGGCGTCGGCGCGCTGCTCGCCGCTCGACTGAAGCTCAGAGCCGGCAAGGTGTCGGAACTCGAGACCGTGGTCGTGCGCGCGGGGGACATGGGCAGCTTCCTGAAGACCGAAGCGACGGAAGTGGCGCCCGGATTCCGGGAAGTTGTGCCGGAGGCCAAGCGGGCCTCGCGTGAGGATCTCGTAGCGGCCGCCAGTCTCTACTTCGATGGGCTGGAGCAGGCCAGCGGCGACATCGTGCCCTTCGGCGATCATTGCCGGCGCTTCGAGAATGGGACGCAGACGGCCGGCGAGCCTGCGCCCGGGGCCGCGCCACGGCCGCCCATGAAGCTGCCCGACGGGCGCACCTGGTCCATGCCGACCGGCTGCCGGGACTCGTTCAACACGAAGATGTTCAGCTACATCTCACGGATCGATCATCGACGCTTCGAGGTCGTCGATCGCTCGCGCGGCGTCGTGATGTCCTTCGTGATGTTCCAGCATGAGGGCAACGTGAAGGAGGCCGATGTCCCGGGCGTCGGCAACGTGCCCATGTTCGCCTCGGCGCTGCGCCCGTTCTCGGTGGTGATCGCCGAGACCTTCGAAATCAAGGATGGCCGGATCCGCGAGATCGAGGCCGACATGACGAAGCTTCCGTATGGCGCCGGAACCGGCTGGACGCCTTGAGGTCCCGTCCGCCACGGGCCGCCGGTTGCAGGATCGCGGGAGTGGGGAACCTGCTGCCGGTCTGTGCTGACCGATGAGTGGCCCGGGGCTTCGGGAATGGCCACAGGGGGGCCGGGAGGCTGGGTTTCCGGCCCGAAAGAGTTCATAGTAGGACCCAAGAGCTCATCCGACCGCCGTGCATATGCGGGCCGGCGAATACCGAGCCGTTACACCGTCGAGGGGGACCGTCACGTGTCGAATTCAGAGCGCTGGGATGTTTCCTATGAGTGGAAGGCGGTGGCCATTCTGAGCCTCGCCTTCGGCCTGGTAGGGCTGGACCGCTTCGTTCTGCCGCCGCTGTTCCCGACGATGATGAAGGACCTGGGCCTGGACTATCAGGACCTGGGCAACCTCGTCGGCATATTGGGCGTGGCCTGGGGCGTTTCCGCCATCCTGATCGGCGCGATCTCGGACCGGGTGGGCCGTCGGCGCGTATTGGTTCCCGCGGTGGTGCTCTTCTCGGCGCTCTCCGTGTTGAGCGGCATGGCGACGGGCCTCGTGAGCCTCTTGCTCATCCGCGCCATCATGGGCGTGGCGGAGGGAGCGGTGGCGCCCACGGGTGTTGCCGTGGCCGTCGAAGCCTCCCATCCCAAGCGCCGCGGAATGAACAACGGCGTGTTCCAATGCACGATCGCGCTTTTTGGACTGGGAATCGCGCCGATTCTGGCGACCCAGCTCCTCGAGGTCACCTCCTGGCGCAACGTGTTCCTGATCGTCGGAATCCCGGGACTGATCGTTGCGGTGATCATGTGGTTCGTCGTTCGTGAGCCCGCCGCGCTTGCCGCTGCTGCGGGCGTCGTCGTGCCGAAACGCGCGCCCTTCTCGGAAGTCTTCAAGCAGCGCAATGTCGTGCTGTCGATGCTGGGGCTGCTGTGCGCGATGACCGGAGTGTTCGTGCTCTCGGCGGTCATGCCTAACTATCTCGTCGACTATGTGAAGCTGCCCGGCCCGCAGATGGGCCTCATCATGTCCGCCATCGGCTTTGGCGGCGCCCTCGGCCAGTTCGGCCTGCTCACGGTGTCCGACTTCCTCGGGCGGCGCACCACCACTCTCATCTCGTTCGTGGTCGCGGCGATCTTCCTGTGGCTCTTCATCCACGCCAGCGCGAGTCTGCCAGTGCTCTTCTCGCTGCTGTTCGTCGCCGCCATGTTCAATTTCGGTGCGCTGGCGATCCTGGCAGGACCGATTCCCGCGGAAGCCGCTCCTGTCGGCCTCATCGCCTCGGTCGCCGGCATCGTCATCGGCGCAGGCGAGATCTTCGGCGGCGGCTTCGCCCCATCGATTGCCGGCGGCATCGCAAAGCACTATGGCATTCAGTACACCCTGTACTTCGCCCTGGCAGGCCAGGTGCTTGGCCTGTGCATCAGCCTGTTCCTGCGCGAGACCGCCCCGCGCAAGGCGAAAAGCAGCTCGCGCGGCTCGGTCTCCGAGCTGGACCGCGTCGTGGAAGCCAAGAGCTGAAAAGGGGCCTGCACCCTCCCTGAAGACCTGCAGCGTATTACTCCCTACAGGAGGCGAATCCCTCGCCTCCGCTCGCAGGGAGATCCGCCATGCTCCGCCTTCCAGTCGTTGCCGTCCTGGCCTGCCTCGCAGTGCCGCCGTTCGCCTCGGCCCAGAGCCCGCAGCTGAGCCTGCCGTCATTCGAGAACCTGCGCCACCAGGCGGTGGAGTCGGTCAACGTCACGCTCGGGCCGTTGATCCTGGGCCTGGCAGGCTGGCTCATCGATGATCACGATGCGGACAGCGCGCGGGTGAAAAAGGTGATCTCGGGACTGAAATCGGTGCAGGTACGCAGCTTCCGCTTCGACTCGGATTTCGTGTATTCCAAGGCCGATGTCGATGCCATCCGGGCGCAGCTGTCCGGGCCGGGCTGGAGTCGGCTCACGCAGGTGCACAATCGCACGAGCAATGAGGACGTGGATGTCTACATCGCGCTCGATGGCAGCAAGATGACGGGCCTTGCGGTAGTTGCAAGCCGCCCCCGTGAGTTCACGGTCGTCAATGTCGTCGGCGCTCTCAATGTCGATGAGCTCGCGGGCGTCGAGCGGCACCTGGGGATCGGGGCCTCGGCCATCGAGCCGGTGTCGCAGCGCGCGCACTGAACCAAAGCGGCGGCCTTGTTGCGCGCGCGCGGAAACCGACTGTGTGAACGAAGGTGAGACGTGGCTACAGAACGACTCGCTTTCCCGGGCAAAATCCGGCGAAGCTGCCGCGTTCGCCGCGCTGGTGCGCAGGTTTCAGCGGCCGGTCTACAGCCTCGCGCTACGGATGTTGTCGGACCGGCACGCGGCCGAGGATCTGGCCCAGGAGGTGTTCCTGCAGCTGTACCGGAGCCTTTCCGCGGTCGACTCCGATGCGCACCTGGCCTTCTGGCTGCGCAAGGTGACGCTCAATCGCGCCATCGACCGGCTGCGCCGGGAACCGAGGCATGCGACGGTGCCGTTGGAAGAGACACCGGATCTCGCCAGCGAGGCGGACGACGGCGATCCCATGTTGCACAGGAGACTGCGCGAGCTCATCGGGCAGCTGCCGCCGGCCGCCCGTGCAGTCGTGGTGTTGCGGTATCAGGAGGACCTGGATCCCAATGACATCGCAGGGGTTTTGAGCATGTCGATCAACACGGTAAAGAGCCACCTGAAGCGATCTCTGGCTACCTTGCGCGAGCGTGGCGGCGATGTCGGCGTCGGGCCTGAAACGGGCGGGCCGGGGCTCGCTGGATCTGCAGGCAAACACGGGTCGGTGACATGAGCAAGGATCTCGAAGATCGGTTGCGTGGGGCTCTGCGGCCCGTCGATCCAGGCGATGGGTTCGCGCACCGCGTGATGGCGCGCGTCGTGGAGGATTCGTCCCGCTCATCGCGTTCGCGCCGTCCACTGCGATCGCAGCCGCGCTTTCGCTGGCTTGCAGCCGCGGCCGGGCTCGCCTGCGTCACGGTCGGAGTCCTGGCCCTGCACGCATTGCAGGCGCGGCGCACGCAACAAGGCCTGGAAGCGCGTGCCCAGCTGATTGAAGCCCTGCGGGTGACGGGAGAGAAGCTGGATCTCGCCTATCGAGCCGTCAACGACGAGCAGCCTGCGGCCGGTGGCCCGGATTCCGGAGCATGAACGCATGAATACCGTTGGGCGCAGAATCGCGCTTGCGCTCATACCGTGGGCGGCCCTGTTGGCGGGCGCGGCCGTGGCTGCCCCGGACGTTCAGTTGAAGCTGCCGAATTTCGACTCGCTGGCCGACAAGGCGAGCGAGTCCGTGAGCATCACGCTCGACTCCGCTCTCCTGGGGCTGGCCGCAGGCTTCCTGGACCCGAAAAACCCGGATGACGCCGCTGCGAAGGAGCTGGTTGCCGGGTTGCGGGGCATCTACATCAGGAGCTACAGCTTCGACCACGACTTCGCCTATCCGCAGGCCGACGTCGACTCAGTGCGCCGACAGCTGTCGGCACCGGGATGGCAGCAGCTCGTCGGGGTACGCAGCCGCAAGGAGCAGTCCAAGGTGGACATCTATATCTGCATGGACCGAGGCAAGGCCAACGGCCTTGCGATCATCGCGAGCGAGCCGCGCAAGTTCACCATCGTGAACATCGTAGGATCGATCGACCTGCAGAAGCTGCACCGCCTCGAGGGGAAGTTCGGGATTCCCGGCCTGCAGCTGGAGGAGAAGAAGTGAAGGTGCGGCGGCGGAGCGATCCTCGACAGGCCAAGACCGCCTCAGCGAGGCACTTCAGCCGAGACCACTTCAGCCCAGATCGATCCTCAGCACGTTTCGCCCGGCGGCGAGCAGCCGCTGGACCTGCGCTCTGTCCACCAGCGCCGCTCCGCGGCGATGTGGGTTCGCACCGCGCGTGAACGGCAGTGTTTGTCCGTTCAGCACGACCGTGTTGACGCCACACCCTGAGCTTCCGACTCGGTATTGAGCCTCGAGCGTGTGCCCCAGCAGCGTCGTCTCGACGTTGAGGCCGTCGAGCGCCGCCGGTATCACAGGATCGATGTGCAGAGCGTCCGACTCGACGCTGAGGCCGAGAAAGCGCCGGACGATCAGGCCAAGGGCAATGCCTGCGCCGCTCGAGTAGACGCGCCAGCCGCCATCGAAGGCAACAGTCCCACGCGCGACCCGCTCGTACTCGTCGGCAGCGTGATAGCGATCTGCAAATGCAGCGTCGGAGCTGGAGTAGTAACAGTTGGCCTGGCGTAGCGCCGCGCTCGGAATGATCGAGCGGATTTCGATCGGATTCGCCTGGCAGAGCGCGCGGAAGAAGCGGTCTGCCTCTCCGACGTGCGCCAACGCCTGCGCGTAACGCAGGTGCGCATGCGTGTACATGAGGCCGATTTCGCGGCCAAAGAACGTGGCACTCTCCGCGCGCTGGAAAATTCGTTCAGGGCCGCCGTGGTACTGCATTGGCCGATCGAATAAGCGGGCGCCGTCGGGGGCGCTCAAGTGATCCTGGATCAATCGAAGGTGCTCGCGTACCTGGTCTGGCGTGAGCATGTCCTCCAGAATCGCGTGGATCATCGCAAGCGAGCTGTAGCGAATGCCGGTCGTCTCATCGCGCGGATGAAGTATGTACCGTACGCGGCCGCCGTCCTCGAAATGCGCATAGCCGGCAAGCACGCCGTCGACGATCAGAAGGCGCTGAAAATCCCGCTCGACCTCCCGCGCCCAACGCTCCAGCCGGGAAGCTTCCTGAGAGTGACCGATCAGCCGGAGTGCGCGATCCAGAGTCTTCAGGGTTTGGAAATGCAGCGTCGCCGTCCAGGCGCTGCACAGGCGCTCGCGCAGGACCGGATCCGCAGGCTGCAGCGAGTCGTTCCAGTCTCCGTGGCCGTAAGCAGGCAAGGCCGTGCCTGGGATGACACGGCTCTCAATGACCGCCAGTGCGCGCTCGACGTGCTGCCACAGCGTTCCGCGTTCGGCCGCATCGGTACCGCGCGGGTCAAAATACGGAACAGGCTCGTCCAGCACGCCGGCGTCGCCGGAGGCAAGCAGATATTGCGCGAGAACCAGGAGGGGCCAGAAGACGACGTCGCCGTGCGAGTCGCCGGGGCGGATGTTTCGCTCGCGTTCGAAGAACATGAACCACTGCGGCCAATCGCCGTCGGCATTCTGAGCGCTCATCACACGAATCAACAGATCGCGCACGGGCTCCACGCGACCCAGGGCGAACAGCATCTCAACGGGACCTTGACACACGTCGCGTGTGCCCCAGCCGCCGCCTGAGTATTGCTCGAGGCCCCGCGGAGAGAGGTAATGAACGAAGGCGTTGTGCGCGTACCAAGGCGCGACGTCGGCGATTCGCGCAGCATGCGCCGCGAGGGCGCTCGTTGGCGCGGCCCGGATCTTCAGTCCAGGTATGAGATCACCCGCCTGAGCGACGCGCAGTGGCCGTTGCGATTCGGCTGCAATCAGGTCCCCCCGGATGCTCAGGCCTGCAATGCGGGTCGGCGCGGTCACCACGCACAGGAACGGCTCATCGCGCGAGCACCCATCGGCGAACAGCAACTCGTCCCCACCCACGCGGTCGAGCCGGGTGGCGGACGTTGGCGCAACGCGCATGCTCCCGTTTGGAAAGCGTTGCGCGAGCTCGCTGCCAGGCGCAGGCACGACGACGAGCTCATCGCCCTCGCGGCGCCAGCGCACTGCGCCACGAACACTGCCGTCATCGCCGTTGATCGCGACATGCTGCGAGATGAGGAATCGGATCGGCTCCCCGGACACGACTTCGATCGATAGCGTCAATTCGTGTGGATCGCCTCGTGCTGTGGAGCAAAGCCGGATGACTCCGCCCGGGTGCCGATAGATCCAGACGCACGCATCAGGGGACATCTCGAACGCGGAGGGCACGTTGAGGAGCCGCCAGGCGCCGTCGATCTGTGCGAACACGCGCTCTCCGTGCGAGCGGAACAGACCGAGATAGCTGTGCACCGTCGACAGGAAGCGATTGATGCTCACATGTCCCTGAGTCACCATCGAATGGAAGACTCCGCTCATCCAGGCCGTTGACGTCAACGCAGACTCATCCGGAGTCGTGTGTCGGCCCGTGCGCAGCACGTGACCGTGCGGCCGCTGCACCCGCAGCTCCTTTGCCCGCAGCACGACGTGACGGTCGGCGCCGTGGAAGAAGGACAGGAGGCTACCGCTCTCGTCGAGTTCCTCGTGGCGCCACTGCGACCCGAACAGGCTCTGCAGCGCAGCCCGATCCAGATCGAGCGCCTCGAGAAGCGGGGCGGAGCTGAAGAGTGACGCTCCGGCGAGGGCCGCTGCTCCGCCGAGGGCCGCTGCTCCGCCGAGGGCCGCTGCTCCGCCGAGGGCCGCTGCTCCGCCGAGGGCCGCTGCTCTACCGGAACCGACGCCGCTTCGAATTTCGATCGCGGGGGACGTCGCCTCCGGCAGTGCGAGAATCCCGCTCAGCCGGTTCGCGTCCGCTGCCGTGGTCGCTTCCGGGTGATCGGCATGAAAGGAGCCGAAGAACCCCGCAGCCACGTTCTTCCCGGGATCCAGTTGCAGCGGCGCATCACGAATGACCGCCATCGAATGCTCGTGTTGCAGCCGCCGGCCCGGGAGGTCGGCGACAAGACCCGCCGGAGTGGCGCCGCTGCGGCTCGCGAGGCCGTGAAACTGCAGGGCGTCGGTTGCGAAGGAGCGACCGGTGCGGAGCGAGCCGACCAGGGTCCAGGGATGACAGCCATCGGCGGCGAGATTCTGGCGGGACGCGATCATCGATCCATGTGTCGCATGCGATAACGGCGAGTGGTCGACGTATTGGCTGACGTAGTACTCGTTGAGGCGCACCGAGCCGTACGGCGCCAGAGCCAGATCCTGCGCGTACGTCAGGTCCACCTGTTGAGGTGTCGAATTGCTGTTCTCGAGGCGCACGTGCCAGAACCATGCGGACGCGGTCTGCGCGAGCACGAGCGCTATCGAATAGTCGATCCCCATCCAAGAGCCGGTCCCGCGAAGCGTGCCGGAAAGCCGGTCGAGGTGAAAGCGGGTCGGACTCAGCGGCCCGAGAAGCGGCGTCCAACCGGTCGCGGCGGGGTTTGCGGATGTTGCCGGCTCCCCGACCAGCGCTGGGTCCGCGGCTCCCGCAGGTTCGGAGGAGGTTGGCGCGAGACGCCGCAGATATACGTTGGCCGGACCGCCTTCTACTTCATTGCCGACAAAGAGCGTCAGGCAGACGCCGTTGCAATCGAAGCGGCGCAGCGAGCCGTTCGCATTGAGCTCAACGCGCATTCCCGAGCCGCCGGTCAGGAGCAGCGCGCGCGGATCGGAAGCTGTTTCAGTCATGCGGACTCAAGCCTCGGACCGAAGAGTGGTGCGACCTTACACGATACGCGTTGCAGGGCAATCGCGAGAGTAAGATCGATCTGCGCAGGTCACGCTCCTGTGGCTGTCTGCAACATCGATGACGGGGGGACGCGAATGAAGGCCAGAAATTCAATGCTCGCAGCCGGCGCCGTTGCGCTGCTCGGGGCCTTGCCGATCGGTCACCGGGCGGCAGAAGCCAACGGTGCGGAGAGCGACACACGTACCGCGGCAAACCCAAGCTGCGATCGCGCCTGCCTGAACGCGGTGGCGGAGAAATACCTCACGGCAATCGTGTCTCACGATCCCGCCAAGGCGCCTCTGGCCCACGCGGTCCGCTACACGGAAAATGGCGTGGAGCTCACGCTGCCCGATGGGCTGTGGCGGACCGCCGAGAGCGTTGGCGCGTACCGTCTGTTCGTGACCGACCCGAAGGAGGGCGCGGTAGGCTTCTTCGTCAAGGTCCAGGAGAACGGCGCGCCGCTGCTCGTCGGCACGCGCCTGAGAGTGATCGGGCAGCGAATCACCGAGATCGAAAGCTATGCGTCTCGCCTGACCGGAACGATCGGCGGCGGGCCCAGCTCGCTCCCCCGGGTCGATCAGCTGGGCGACAGCCCGAGAGAGCAGTTTCTGCAGACGCTGCCTGCGAATCAGCGGCGCAGCCGCGTGCAGCTCGCGGCCATCGTCAACACCTACTTCACCGGACTCGAGAACAACACGGGCGATAAGCCACCTGAGTTCGCGGACGATTGCTTCAGACTGGAGAACGGCTCACAGACGACCGGGAGGCCGGTGGCTCCCGATGCCACTCCGGGTCCGCTCAACTACGGCTGCAAAGAGGCCTTCGGTCTGGGCTACTACCGCGAGGACACCCGGTTGCGCAATCGCCGGGTGCTCGCCGTCGACGAGGAACGTGGCCTGGTCTACGCGGGAGTGTACTTCGATCATGACGCGACGATCCGCAGCTACAAGTTGAAGGACGGCCGAACGGTGACGGTCCGCAACACCGCGCCCTGGACATGGGGGATTCACGAGATCTTCCAGATCAACGGCGAGGGCAAGATCAGCCAGGTGGAGGCCGTGCTGCTGAGCGTCCCCTACGGCATGCGCCCGGGCTGGAGCACGGGCGTGCACATGCCCAGTCCGCAGGCGCTCCGCGATGGGTTCAGGGAGTACTGACGGGCGCTCAGATGCGTTTGCACTTGCGGTCGTGCGACATCTGAATCAGCTTCGCGAGACGCGGATTCGCCGTCAGTTGCTGGCCCATGTCGCCTGCGATGTCGGCCGTCGAATTGACCATCCGTGTGTCAGTTGGTCGACGCGCCTCGTTCATGCGCTCTCCCATCGCGTGGTCCTGTTCGGAAAAAGTCTCCGCGAGCTTTCCAGCGCGGTTCGGGTCAACGAGGCCTCCGGTAGCGAGCATCGTCGCATGATCCGCAGCGGAAGCGGCATCGACAGCGGCCTGTTGTGCGGCTACGGTCTTGGCGACCTCGGCCTGATCCTTCGCAAGCGCCGCCCGGTCCGCGGCAACGGCGGATTGGGCTTCCGCCGACTTCGCTTTGTCGGGCGCCGTATAGCTCTGCTGCTTGAGCTCGGCCGCGATCTGCTCGCAGGTCATCCGGTCGTCCCCGGGCCGTGAGGCGCTCGGATCGGCGGCCGCCTGGTTGTAAGCCACTCCCGCGCCCTTCATTTTCTCGCAGGACTCCAGACTCATATTCGCTTCCTTGATGGTCGCGATTTTCGCGCAGTCGATCGAGTTGGCGTCGGCGTTCGCCGCGGTCGCGCTGGCCGGCGGCTTGTGCCGCCCGAACAGGCCACCCAGGCCACCAACGCCACGCGAGGAATGACCCGGGTCCTGATTCTCCGCAGCAGGGGGGTTCGCCGTGCCCGGGGGTGGGCTCGCCGTTCCCGCGCCTGCCGCGGCGGGTCCCGTAGCGCCCGGACCAAACGATGAGGTCGCAGCCGTCGTGACTGCGCCCGCGAGCTGCTCGACGAGGGGGCTGAGCACATCCTCGCCGTCGGACTTCGCCTTGCCCTGCAGGGTCGAAGCGCCCACGGGCGAGTTCGAGCCGGGCGCAACCAGCCGATACTCCAGGGTGACGACGTCTCCGTTCTTGATGCTGGACTGTTGGCCCCCGGTCAACTGCGCCATGGCGTCCCTTTGCAGCGCCTCGGCTGATGCGCTCGCGGCGCTCTGGGCCATCGTGGAAGCCGCGGCACTCGCCAGAGCGCCGCCACCCATTCCACCCATCCGTCCGCCAACCATCGGCAGCATGTTTGCGAGCGGAGCGAGCTTCTTGAACATGCCGCCGATGCCGCTGCCGCCGTGTTTCTGCTCTACGCGCGAGTACAGGACGTACGTGACGTGCTTGTCTGCAGCTTCCGCATCGACCTGGCGCGCATCCCGCGATTGCAGCGGAACCAGATCAAAGCCGGAGCCGCGCAGTCGTGCGATCAGACTCTGCCGAAACGGCTCGCCCAGGTCGGCCTCCGAGCTCCCCTGGCCCAACTGGGCCTGCGGCACCGGTATCCCTATCGACACCTTCGCCGGCTGCGGGTGCGCAATGGTGGAGGAAGGCGGCGGGGCAGCGCCGGCTCCGAGCGACACTGTCAGCAGCACTGTGGACAGAAACGCCAAGGCATGACGTGAGCGGGTTTTCATAAAATGTCCCTCCTGACGTCAGTTAGCGCGCGGACGGAGCGCAAACTGGCTCATGGCACGCGGTGGCCTGCGGGTGCGGTGGGCGGAAGGGGTGGGCGGCGAGGTGGGACGCCGGGGCAACTGGAGGCGGGAAGCCTGCTGTGAGATCATGTAAACCACTGAATTAACGACTAAATACAAACGGCACGAGCGCATTTCGTGCGCGGCCCGGAGCGCGGCCAGTGACCCCGGAACGGTGGGAGCGGATAAAGGAGATCTTCTCGCGGGCCAGTGAGCTCGAGGCGGCATCGCGGCTGCGTTATCTCGATGAGGCGTGCGCGGGGGATGCGGATCTGCGCCGCGAGGCCGAGTCGCTGCTGGCTGCGCACGGCGCGGCGGATGCCTTCGTCGATCGGTTTGCGGCGGACTATCTCCCCGAGGGCTTCTGCGATGCGGATGAGGACCGTTGGCTCGGGCGGCGAGTGGGCGCGTATGAGCTCATCGAGCTGCTGGGGCGCGGTGGAATGGGGGAGGTCTATCGAGCGCGCCGTGCGGACGCGCACTATGAAAAGGAAGTTGCGATCAAGTTCGTGCGCGGCGGACTCAACACCGAATTCGTCATGCAGCGCTTCAGGGCCGAGCGTCAGATCCTCGCGGACCTGGATCATCCCAATATCGCGCGGCTGGTAGACGGCTCGGCAACGGAGGATGGACTGCCGTATGTGGTGATGGAGCTGGTCACGGGACAGCCCATCGATGTGTACTGCGAGGCGCGTGAGCTGCCGATTCGCGAGCGTCTGCGCCTCTTCCGGGAAGTCTGCGCAGCCGTGAGCTACGCACACCAGCACCTGGTCGTGCATCGCGATCTGAAGCCGCGCAACATCCTGGTCACCGCCGAGGGGTCCATCAAGCTGCTGGATTTCGGGATCGCGAAGCTCCTGCCTGCTCCGGGCGACTCCGACGCCAATGCGACGTTGACGGCGATCGCGGCAATGACACCGGCGTTCTGCAGCCCCGAGCAGATCATGGGACGCCCGATCACCACGGCCAGCGATGTGTACTCGCTGGGCGTCGTCCTGTTCCATCTGCTCACCGGGCGCAGTCCCTATCGCAGCGCGCTCACCTCGACGCATGCTGCCATCAAAGAGGTGTGCGAGACCGAGCCGGTCAGACCGAGTACCGCCGCCGCAGTCACGGCGGGTCAGCGCGCGCGGCCGATCCCGGACCGCGATCTGGACGATGTGACGCTGATGGCGCTGCGCAAGGAGCCGGACAAGCGGTACCGCTCGGTCGAGCACCTGTCGGATGACATTCAGCGCTATCTGACCGGATTGCCGGTGATGGCTCACAGCGGCAGGTACGGATATCGCGCGGCCAAGTTTGCGCGCCGCCACAAGCTGGAGATCGCCGCCACCTCGCTCATCGCGCTGACGCTGATCGGCGGCGTCATCGCCTCCACGCACCAGGCGCACATAGCCCGGGTGGAGCGGGTACGCGCCGAGCGGGACTTTGGCAGGACGCGCAAGCTCGCCAATTCGATGCTGTTCGAGCTGAGTGACGCGATCATGGATCTTTCCGGCTCGACCGCGGCACGCGCACTGCTGGTGACCAGGGCGCTGGAATACCTCGACGAGCTGGCACACGAGAGTTCGGACGACGTCCACCTCGCAGCCGAGCTGGCCGTCGCCTATCGGCGGGTTGGGGACATCCAGGGCGGCTACGGCTCGCAGAACGCAGGGGACATCGCCGGAGCATTGGCCAGCTATCGAAAGTCGGTCGCTCAGTTCGAGCGCGTGCTCTCGAGCAGCCCGACAGATCTGGATGCGCGCGCGGATTTCAGCCGCAGCCTGCGCCGGCTGGCACTGGCTCAGTCCAATGCCGGGGACGTGCGGCTCGGGCTGCAGACCTCCGCCCGCGCAGTCGCAGTTGCCAAGCAGGTCGCGGTCGCCGACGCCGGCAACCCCAAGCATCTGCACGACCTGGTGGCCACCACGTCCGACTACTGCGAGGCGCTGAAGATCGCAGGCGACTTCAGTCATGCCCTGGCCGTCTGCCGGGAGAGCATCGCCGAGCAGGAGCGCGTCGTGCGTGCTCTACCGACCGACAGCAAGGAGAAGCGCCTTCTCGGGGTCACCTACGACCGCACCGCAGCGACAATCGTTCAGCAGGTCCTGCACGTCAATCTTGCGCAGGATCCTGCCAGTGCCCGGCTACTGCGCGAGGCCACGGCATTGGAGCGGCAAGCGATCGCGATCGACACGAGCCGCGCCGCCGCAGATGCCAACGACGGGCTGGCGGCGGCGGATGTGCTGGCCGATCGCAGCAATCTCGCTGCCGCCCTGTTCGTCGCGCACGATTTTCAGGGCGCGGTCGACGTGAACAACCTCGCGCTCGAGGGCTCGAAGAGCCTCATGGCTCGAGATCCCAACAACGTGTCAGCGCGCATCAACGACGCGTTGCTGAGGCGCAACCGGGGACAAGCTTACGTCGCGCTTGGGAGGTCGGCGCCGGCCATTGCGGATCTCACCACCGCCCTGGGGATTCTGAACGCCCTGTCGGCGCAGCAAGCCAACTCCATTTCGCGCAACGAGCAGGCAGCGGCGCTGCTGAGCCTGGGGCGTGCGCACGAGCTCGCTGCGCACAATGCCCGGCCCGGCGGTACGGAAAGGCTGACCGAGTGGCGCGCAGCCGAAAGCGCGTTTGCTGACAGCCTCGAGCTTTTTCGGCAGCTTCAGGCGCATGCGGAAGTCATAGGCGCGGATCCGGCCGATCTGAATGACGCCCGCTCGGGTCTCGAGCGCAGCAGGACCACGCTCGGATCGCTGCTCGCAGCGAACAATTCGCTCAGGAAACGTCCGCCAGCTCCCGCTGCAGCCACGCCCGCGCAATGACCCAGTCGCGCTTGACGGTGGCGGGGGATACGCCTATCACGCTCGCCGCCTCCTCGAGGCTGAGCCCACCGAAGAAGCGCAGCTCGACCACTTTCCCCTGCCGCGAATCCATTTTCTCGAGGCGCTTGAGGGCCTGGTCGATGGCATCCAGATCCACGGCATCCTCCTCGAGCTCGTGCAGCGCATCGGGCGCATCGGCTCCGGGGACGCCCGTGTGGCCGGCGCGCTCCATATCGTCGATGTCGAGCCGGATCGCATGCTTGCCACGCTTCGCAGTGCCGCGCTTGCGGGCGTAGTCGACCAGGATTCGCCGCATCATCTGCGAAGCCAGGCCGAAGAATTGCGCACGCGAATGCCAATCGACGTCGTGCTGATCGACGAGGCGCAGGAAGGCCTCATGCACGAGTGCCGTGCGTTGCAGCGTGTGCGCCGGCCGCTCGCGCCGCAGATGGTTCTGCGCCATCGAGCGCAGTTCCGCGTACACGAGAGGGAACAGCGCCGTCAGGGCTGCCTGGTTGCCGCCGCTCCAATCCAGCAGCAGGCGGGTGATCTGGGCGTTGGTCTCGGGCGTCTGGTCGATCACGATGCGGCGGCGGACCCTGCACGGGCGTTACCGGAAACAGTTGGAACGTTACTACAGGGAACGCCGCGCAGGGAACCGGAGCCGCGATTATGTCATCAGGCGGTCAGCTCGCTTCTCGTCCAAGCCGACGCGCGCCGTGGCAGCGGTCGGAGGGACCCCGAGTGTCGTATCCATGAGGGTCAGTGAGCGGGGGTGCTTCGCGAGGGTGACGCTGGTCATGCCGAGCATTCCCGGGAGCTGGTCCGCGGGCACCTTGAGCGGGCCCGGTCCGGGTGCCGTACCGGCGGCGGGCTGCGGATAGGCTGTGGAGCGGGCCGTGTGAAACGTGACGTTGCCCTCCACCTTCTGAACGATCTGGTGAATGTGCCCGTTCAGCACCGTGACCGAGCCGAATCGGCGCACCAGAGCCAGCAGCTGGTCCGCATCTCCGGTTCCCCACCCCCAAGGCTCGTAGATCGTCCACAGCGGCATGTGAGCGAACACGACGATCGGCGTGCTGTCCGTACGGCCCTTCAGGTCGGCGGCCAGCCACGCGAGCTGTTCCGCACCCAGGGTGCCGAGACCGCCGGGCTTGAACTGCAATACGTTGATGAGTGCGACGAAATGCACGCCTGAGTGATCGAAGCTGTAGTAGCCCTTGTTGTTCGACGCCTTGCCGAAGCGGTTGAAGTACTCCGTGACCGTCGCGTCAGTCACGTCATGTTCACCCGGGACCGTGTGCAGCTCGGTCGTGCGCAGGCGGGACAGCATCTGCTGCGCGAGGTCAAACTCCGCGGGCTTCGAGAGGTGGGTGATGTCGCCGGTGTGCAGGATCAGGCCGGGTTGCGCGGGCAGGGCATTGACGAGCTCGATCGTCTGCGCCAGCGTCCCGTTGACATCGGGGTTCGCATCCTTGTTGAAGCCGATGTGCGTGTCGCTGATCTGCACGAAGAGCGGCCGGCCCAGGCGGGCGATGCCGGACTTGTCCGTTGCGGCGACCGCCAGGTCGATCGGCGTGAAGACGCCGCCGGACAGGGCGAACAGCGTGCCCGCGCCCCCGAAGGCCAGGCACTTGAGGGCATTGCGACGCGTTAGCAGCGAATCATCATGCGGCACGGCAGGCTCCTTGCAGTGGGTTGCAGAAAGGAGGACCGCCGGCCGGAGCGTTTTATTCCGGGAGATTCTGCAGCAACCGCACGAGGCCCTGCAGCTCCTCCCGACTGGTGTCCGAGACCGCGCAGGATTCCAGATTTCCCACCGTCCAGCAGGCCACGTGGTAGCCGTTCCGGGTGCTGTTCTGCGGCAGCATGCGTTGCGGGGTGGCCCAGGTGAACACGTTGATGACGTGGCGGCCGTGTTGATAGACGACCACGGCCGGGCGCTGATTGTCGACGTAGTCCACTCGCCCCCCCACGAGGCGATAGCCCTGCGGCGCGAAATCGGCGACCGCCGGCGACACGTCGGTGTGGCCGGCAAACCACGGCTTCACCGTATGCCGATCGGTGGACACGACATCGATCAGGTGCGCGGACATCAGCGAGCGCACGTGAGCGGCGACGACTGCATCGAGC